>Ga0181567_10000565_pt1 | contig 28063 bp, 27 predicted proteins | sample 101ome_14_FD_133761 | JGI IMG/M metagenome (GOLD analysis project Ga0181567, IMG submission 133761) | Coastal salt marsh microbial communities from the Groves Creek Marsh, Skidaway Island, Georgia - 101403AT metaG (megahit assembly) | ecosystem: Environmental > Aquatic > Marine > Intertidal...
ATCTCGCCGTCATCCAGTTCGACGATCTCGTTCATGACGGTGCCCATGGCGCTGCTTCTGGTCCGGACGAAGGTAACGCGTTCTTCCGGCTCGAACGTCACGCGTTCCTGCATGTCCTCGCCGCGCAGCGTAAAATCGCGCAGCAGCCAGTCGTCGCCGCGGTCGATCACCGTGCAGGCGCTCATCGCGTCCAGAAACGGTACCGGGTTTTCCGCCTTGAGCACCAGGCCTTGCCATATCTGCGCTCGTGTCAGATGAGGCTCCCGGTCGTTGACCGGCATCGTGTGGCTGAGGGTGAACATTGCCGCCCGTTATTCCGCTGCCAGCTTGCCTTCGGAGATCAGCCGGCGGATGGTGTCGACCGTCGACTGGACGGCTTTCAGATACGTGTCTTCCATGCTGGCGGCATAGGCCTGTTCTTCGGCGCTGCCGTCTTCCATATCTTCGCGCGATAACGTGAACGTGAAGCGAAGCTGCAGTTCACCCTCGTCCAGTACCTCGTTCAAAATGGTGCCGCGCTCGATCCCGTCGAGGCGTTCGAACGCCACCGTATGTTCGGGGTGGAACGTCACCTTTTCGCGCATCGTGTTGCCGGCGATGCGGATTTCGCGGATCAGCCAGTCGTCGCCCCGTTCGATGACGTCGCAGGTTTCCATAATGGGTACGAAGGGGAGAGCGTTTTCGCCTTTCAGCACTAGGCCGCGCCAGACGTCGGATCCGGTCAGATCGGGCTTGTCGCCGGTATTTACCCGGATCGTTTTGTCGACTGTAAACATAGGCGGCTCCTTATGTCCGCGTCATGCTAAGCTGGGTGCTTCGGGACGGCAAGCGCACCGCGATTTACACGATTCATCGCATCTACTACATCTGTCCGCGAACGGATAGATATGGCAGCAGATTCAGATACTTCCGACCCGCGCGCGGTCGCATACGATCAGCGTCTGGCGAAGGCGGTTGTCGCCGCGATCAGGGGACTGCCGGTATCGCCAAACGCGCTGACGGCGCTGGGCATGCTGGTGGGAATAATATCCGGCGTTTTATATGCCGAAGGAACGCGCGGTGCGATGATCGGCGGCTCGCTGCTGTTCATGGTTGCGGTGTGGATGGATCATGTCGACGGTGAGTTCGCCCGGGCGACCGGCAAGACCAGCAGGTTCGGGCATTATTTTGACCACGTCGCGGCGATGACCAGCTACTGCGCCATGTTCGTCGGCGCCGGTTTCGGCCTGCGCGATACCTGGCTGGGCGAGTGGGCCGTGCCGTGCGGGATTGCGGCCGGCGTGTCGGTGGCGCTGATCTTTTCCATCCGGTTGTGGCAGGAAACCGTTTTCGGCAAGGAGACCACCGTTCAGACCGTACGTGCCGGTTTCGAGATCGAGGATACGCTGTATGCTGTCGGGCCGATCACCTGGGTCGGGCTGATGCCGCCCTTCGTCGCGGCAGCGGGCGTCGGCACGCCGATCTATCTTATCTACGCCATCTGGGAGGCCGCCGGACACGTGCGGCGTAATCGCTGATGGCGTCCCGCAAAAACGGCCAAGTACAGCCAAATCTGTTTCAGGCGGGGGTCAATGCACTGGTCGACAGGGTTCAGAAAGCGCCCTGGGTCGCGCTGGCGGTCGCGATCGGACTGACGGCGCTGTCCGGTTTCTACGCCGCCGGAAATCTGAAAATCGATACAGATACGGCCGGGATGATTTCAGAGGACCTGCCTTTTCGGCAGCGCTTTAAGGCATTCCGTCACGCGTTTCCGACCCTGTCCGACAACGTTGCCATCGTGATCGACGCGGACGTGCCGGATCGCGCGGATCGCGCCGCCGACCGGCTTGCCGCCCGCCTGCGTGCCGATCCGGACCGGTTTCCGCTTGTGTTCTCCCCGGAAACGCATCCCTTCTCTCTCCGCAGCGGGCTGCTGTATCTCGGTCTCGACGATTTGACCGGTCTGGCGGACGATCTGGCCGATTCACAGCCCTTTCTGTCGACCCTGGCTGCCGATCCGTCTTTGCGCGGACTGGCCGGGGTGTTGAAGGATGCGCTCGACGGCGCCGAAAACGATGACCAGGCGCGCCGCATCGCCAGCGTACTGAACCGGATTTCCGAGGCCGCGGCAGCAACCGCCGAGGGAAAATCGGCTCCGCTTTCCTGGCGCAACCTGATCAACACCAGCCTGGATGAGGGCACGAACCGTCGCGTAATCGTTACGAAGCCGAAGGTCGATTTCGGTTCTCTGTCTCCGGCTGCGGAAGCAATGGCAGGCATTCGAACGCTGGCGCGCGATGCCGGGCTGACCGAAGAGGCGGGCGTCACCGTTCGCCTGACAGGCGGTGTCGTCATTTCGACCGAGGAGCTTGAAAGCGTCAAAAACGGCGCTACGAATGCCGGGCTGGTCAGCCTGGTTCTGGTTGCCATCCTGCTCGCCTGGGGCATTCGGTCGCTGCGTCTGGTGCTGGGTATCCTGGCGGCTCTGATTTGCGGGCTGGTCTGGACCGCGGGCTTCACGACGCTCGCGATCGGCCATTTGAATCTGGTGTCGGTGGCGTTCGCCGTTCTGTTCATCGGACTCGGCGTGGATTTCGGCATACATTTCGCGCTTCGCTTTCGGGAAGAACGTCTCGGCGCCGGGGATCAGCGCGAGGTCATGCGCCGGACCGGTCACGGCCTTGCGATGCCGCTCGGTCTGAGTGCGACCGCTGCCGCAATATCTTTTTTCTCGTTTATTCCCACCGACTATCGGGGTTTGTCCGAGCTGGGGCTGATCGCTGGTGCCGGAATGTTCATCGCCTTCGCTGCGATGTTTACAGTGATTCCGGCTTTTCTCAGTCTGCTGCCGCCGTCGGCGCCGCGGACCGCGCTGGCGACGCGAAGCTTCGGGTGGTCGGATCACCGTATCGCGACAGGCGCCCTGGCGCTGGGCGCGATCTGCGCGGCGGTGGTGCCGTTTGCGCGGTTCGATCTCGATCCGATCAAGCTTCGCGACCCGTCGACCGAGTCGGTGCGCACGTTCCGGGATCTTGCGGCGACGCCAGGTCTGTCGCCCTATACGATCGAGGTGCTTGCCAATTCGCTGTCCGATGCCTACGAAGTTGCCGGTAAGCTGCGCCTTCTGCCCCAGGTCGACAAGGTCGTCACCGCCGCGAACCTCGTCCCCGTCGAACAGGAAGAAAAGCTCGCGATCGTCGCCGATCTGAATATATTCTATGCGACGCTGGGGACGTCGGATCCGGTCCCGGTGACGGAAGCCGAACGCGGAGCCGCTTTCGAGGTCCTGCGCCAGACGCTTCAGCGTGCGGCGGATCGCCCGCTGAAGGAGCTATCGGACGCCGCGCGGAAACTCGACGCGCGAATGGAGAAACTGTCCGACCCGGAGCAGCGCATCGCGTTCGAGAAAGACGTATTCGAATTTTTCGCGCCGCAGGTCGAGCGATTGAAACTGGCATTGTCGGCGCGACCCGTCGCGCTGAAGGACCTGCCGCCGGAAGTTCTTGGCCGGTATCTCGCACCCAGCGGCCGCGCGCGGGTGCAGGTCTATCCCAGTGAAAACCTGGAAGACCCGGATGCGTTGGCGCGGTTCGTGGTTGCCGTCCGCGAAATCTCGCCCGGCGCGACGGACAGTCCGGTCGAAATCCTCGAAGCAGGCCGCGCTGTGGTGAATTCGGTCGTCACGGCGGCGCTGATTTCCATCGTTGCGGTATCGGCGATGATCTTTGCGATGATGCGCTCCGTCCGCGACACTTTGCTGGTGCTGATCCCGCTGATACTCGCTGCTCTTTATACGGTGGCCGCGACCGTAGCTCTGGGCATGCCGTTCAATTTCGCGAACGTGATCGTTCTGCCGCTTTTGATGGGGCTGGGCGTCGCCAGCGGCATTCATCTGGTCTCACGCGCACGGGAAGAACATTCCGGTACGGTCGCATTCGCGACCAGTACGCCGCGCGCGGTGACGTTCAGCGCGCTGACGACCATCGCATCCTTCGGGAGTCTCGCCGTCTCGAGTCATCGGGGTACCGCCAGCATGGGTGAACTGCTGATGCTGTCCATCGGGCTGACCCTGGTGTGCACCCTGATCGTGCTGCCGTCGCTGATGCAGCTGTGGCCTGCCAGAAAGTCCGGCTGACCGATGTCCGACAGCAACGACCGTTCCGTTCCCTACGATCAGGCGATTTGCGCACGCCTGGTCCGGCCGCTGGTGAATTCCGGCGTGACGCCGAATCAGGTGACGACTTTCAGCCTTTTGCTGGCGCTGGCGGGATCCGTTCTGTTCGCCTGGGGAGAGGGGACGGCGCCGCTCTGGGCTGCCGGTCTGATTACCGTTGCACGTTTCATAGATCACATGGACGGCGAACTGGCGCGCCAGAGCGGCAAGTCTTCGCGGTTCGGCGCCATGTACGATTCCATGACCGGTACCGCATCCTACGGCACCATGTTTTTGGGCATGGGATATGCGGAATGGCGGTTCGGTGCGCCTGACTGGGTGTTGTGGGCGTCGCTGGTCGTCATGGGACTGATCGTCGTCAATATGATCCTGCAATTCCGCGTCGAGCGCGCCACCGGTTTCGAACCCGACCCGTACCCGCGGATCGGCCGCTTCGAGGTCGAGGACGGTATTTATCTTATTCTCCCCATCATCTGGCTGACCGGCACCTGGTGGTTCTTTGTCGTCGGCAGCATCGGTACCCTGATATTCACGGTGTTCGGAATCAGGGGGCTGTTACGGGATCTCCGCGCGGCGCGAAAGGACGCATCATGAAAGCGCTCGTCACCGGAACGTCCGGCTTCGTGGGATCTGCGGTCGCGCGGCGATTGGCGGCTGACGGACACGAACTGCGCGTTCTGCTGCGGCCCACCAGCGACCGGCGCAACCTCGACGGGTTCGATGCAGAAATCGCGATGGGCGATCTGTCAGACGCAGCCAGCCTGAAATCCGCCGTGAGCGGATGCGACGCGGTGTTTCATGTCGCCGCCGATTACCGCATCTGGGTGCCGGACGGCGGCGCGTCCATGTACCGGGCGAATGTCGACGGCACGCGCGACCTGGTTCGGGCGGCGGCCGAAGCCGGCGTGGACCGGTTCGTCTATACCAGTTCCGTCGCCGTGCTCGGCGCCGGCAAGGACGGTGCGGTGTCGGACGAAACGACGCTATCGACCGAAACCGACATGATCAGCCACTACAAGAAATCGAAATTCCTGGCCGAGAAAGAGGTCGACCGGCTGGTGCGAGAAGAAGGCGCGCCGGTGGTGATCGTCAACCCGTCGGCGCCGTTCGGTCCCCGGGACATCAAGCCGACGCCGACGGGCCGCATCGTGCTGGACGCCGCCAAGGGCCGGATGCCGGCCTATCTCGATACCGGTCTGAACGCCGTGCATGTCGACGATGTCGCGGAAGGGCATCTGCTGGCGTTCGAAAAGGGTGAAATCGGCGAGCGCTATATTCTGGGCGGCGAGAACCTGTCGCTGCGGGAGATCATTGAAATCGTGACCGCCTATGTCGGACGTCCGGGACCTAAACTGAAACTCCCGCGCGAGCCGTTGTTTCCCGTGGCGTGGGTGGCGGAGCAGCTTGGCCGTCTGACCGGTCGCGAACCCGCGGTGACGCTGGACGCGCTGCGGATGGCGGCGAAGTTCATGTATTATTCGTCCGAGAAGGCGGGACGACAACTGGGATACGCCCCGCGACCTGCGCGCGAAGCCCTGACCGATGCCGTCGACTGGTATCGCGCGAACGGGTTTCTGGAGTAACGCGCTACTCGATGGTGTCTTCCTTGCGCACGCTGTCGAGCAGGGAAGATCGCATCAACCAGGCTTTGGCTTTCGCCGGGTCTTCGGAATTTTCCCGCAGCTGCATCTGGTTGGCGCGGATGACCTCGGGATCCTTTTCCTCGATGCGTCGTTTATTCTCGATCGTTACGCTCTGCAGGAATTCCGTCGCCAGCTGATGGCGCTGGCGGTGATAGCGTTCGAAGACGTCTTCATCCGCGCGTCCGTACCATACATCGCCGATCTTCTTGGTGATGTTCATGCAGTCGTGAATGCCGGTGTTGAGGCCGAGACCGCCCAGCGGGTTGTTGAGATGCGCGGCGTCGCCGGCAAGGAAGATGCGTTCCACCCGGAACCGGTCGGCGACCCGCTGGTTCACCGTATAGAGATTGCGGTGAAGCATGTCGCGGTGATCCATGTCGGACCGCAGGCCGCTGATGCGCCGGGTGACGCCGGCATCGGACAGCAGGTCTTCGTCCTTCTCATGCCCCTCTGTCGGGAACAGCGTACGCCAGATGCCCTGGTCCCTGTCGCCCGGGACTTTGAATACGGCCAGCCATTCCGTTGGGTCCATGACGTAATTGCGGTTGATGTATCCGTCGCTGGCGGCGAAATCGTGTTCGGTGGTCAGCACCAGGAAACGTTCTTCCCATGTAAAGCCGGACATAAAGACTCCGAGGCCGATGCGGATGGTCGACCGCCCGCCATCACAGGCCAGCAGATAGCGTCCTTCGACCTTGTGCATTCCGCCGGCCGGGTCTTCGTAAACGACCGTGACGCCTTCGTAATCCTGCGAGAAGGCGGTCACGGTCGATCCCAGCCGGATATCGGCGATGTCGTGGGTTTTGACCGCCGCCAGAGCATCGCGTGTCAGCTTCCATTGCTCGTACTGAATGGCGAACGGAAATTCGGTTTCGTCCGCGATGTGCTTCATGTCGAAGACGGCGATGATTTCCTGCGATTTGCGGTCGCGGAACTGGAAGGCCGGCGCCAGAAGGCCCCGTTCCTTGATGCCCTCGGCGAGATCCAGCGTGTGAAGCATTTCCAGCGTCGATGCGTGGATGGTCGCCGCGCGCGGGTCCTGCGGCGGTTCCTCGAAGGCTTCGAGGACGGTCACGGGGATGCCTTGGCGGACTAGGGAAAGCGCTGCCACCATCCCGACCGGCCCGCCGCCGCAGATGATGATACGTTCATTTTTTTTCATGGTGGCCAGTATACCAACACTGCCGTATTACGAAACGACCTACTTCGTGCCGAACATACGATCGCCGGCATCGCCCAGCCCCGGGCGGATATAGGAATGGTCGTCCAGTTCCCGGTCGATAGCCGCCGTGATCATCGGCACGTCCGGGTGCGTCTTGGTGAACGCCTCGATCCCTTCCGGCGCGGCGACGACACAGACGAACTTGATCCGGTTCGCACCCGCCTGCTTCAGCCGGTGTACCGCCGCAATCGCAGATCCGCCGGTTGCCAGCATCGGATCGACCACGATGCAAAGACGTTCGTCCAGCCGGTCCGGCAGCTTCAGATAGTACTCTACCGGCACCTTGGTCTCCGGGTCGCGATACAGACCGATATGCCCTACCCGGGCGAGGGGAATCAGGTCGAGCATGCCATCCAGCAAACCGTTGCCGGCGCGCAGGATGGAAATCAGGCACAATTTGCGCCCCTCCAGTTTGGGTCCGGTCGCCGTTTCGAGCGGCGTTTCTATCTCGACCGTTTCGGTCTCCATGTCGCGGCACACTTCGTAGGCCAGCAGATGACTGATTTCGCGCAGCAACTGGCGAAAATCGGCGGCGCCGGTGTTCCGGTCGCGGATCATTGTCAGCTTGTGCTGGACCAGCGGGTGATCGACCACCTCTACCGAGGCGTTTGTATTTTTGGCCAAGACTGTCTCTCCCTAGAAAACGGTGGCATCGCTGTCGAGGCGGATCGGCGGTCCGCCGTCCGGTCTCAGGTCGGCGGCGATCCTGCGGCCCGCCGACCAGGTGCCGCCCTGCAGAATGCTGGCAAGCGGCAGTTCTTCAGCGGATTTGTTCAACGTAGCCCGTACATCCGACGCCAGCCGGTCGAGCAGCGCCACCGTCAACGCCCGCCATTCGACGATCAGTTCGCTGGCCGGCGCATGGGCCTGGGCCACGGCGGACAGGTCTTTCAGCGTGAGCACGCCGGTGTCTACGAACAATCCGCCGTTGCGGTATTCGGCCAGGCCTGTCAGCCCATCGAGACCGGAAACGGGAGCGCCCAGTTGCTGTAACGGTTCGATCAGCGAATAGGACAGCCATTGCGACAGCTTGTGAAACGGCACGATGCCGTCGGTTTTATCGTCGCGGACGAGGGCGTCATGACGGCCGGCATCGCCCAGCGGGCGCCCCTCGATGCGCACCGGCGAGGGCCAGATATCCATCAGCGTAGTCAGCAGAGCGATAAGGATATCGCGTGCCTGCAGATCGGTGCGCGACGCCAGCGCGGGGAGCAGGTTGCCGGGCCGAACTGCGTCGCCGCGCGCGTAGAACGACGGGTGTTTCGCGATCGTCTCACCCAGCTTTCTCAGCAGCCCGGCGCGCTGTTCCAGACCCACCAGAGGATTGGCGTCGGCAACCTGAAAAACACGGCCCAGGGTTTCCGCCGACAGGGCAGACAACGCAGACGCGTCGGCGCGCAGCGGACTGGCGTCGTCATCGCTGAGGATACCGCTCCCGAACAGTCGGAGACTGGCGAGCGCAAGCCCCTCCGAGCGGCCGAGCCGAAGCCCGGTGGCGTCGTCTTCATAGATCCAGTCCGGGCCGGCGCCGGCATCCAGTAACACCGACACGATGGCGAGGTCGCCCGCCGCCACGGCCAGGTCGTCGCCGTTAAGTCCGTGCGCTGCCGCCATGTCGGCCCAAAGGTCCGTGCCGCCCAGTTCAAAATGCCGCCAGCGGCTGTGAAAAGGCACGTTCAGATCGGGATAGTTCACCTCGATTTCGGCGACGACGCGCGACGTGGCGTCCGCAAGTTTAGACAATTCGACGTCGAACCAGGGTAGACCGCCATCCACTCCCACCTGCAGAATCTCACCGCAGCGGGTGCGCACCGCTTCCGGCGTCAGCAGGCCGTCGACAGGGTCCCGGATAGCGACAGGTGCAGGGGCCGGTGGCGTCAAAACAGGGGCCGTCCCTTCACGTCTTTCAGCCCGTCCTGGTCCTTGATATCGGTTTGGGTGAAGTATCCGGCCGCCTTCTTGGCCTCCATCTCCACCCTGGCATCTTCGGGGATCAGCTCGTACGGCAGATCGATGCGTTCGCCGATCTCGATTCCCTGGCCGGCCAGCGCGTCGTGCTTCATGTCGCTCATCGATGCGAACCGGTCGAGCCGCTGCACGCCCAGCCAGTGGAAGATGTCGGGCATCAGTTCCTGGAACCGCGCGTCCTGCACGCCGGCGACGCATTCGGTGCGTTCGAAATACTTGGCGGCGCTGTCGCCTTCTTCCTGACGCTTGCGTGCGTTGTAGACCAGGAACTTGGTGACTTCCCCCAGCGCCCGGCCTTCCTTGCGGTTGTAGACCACCAGCCCGTTGCCGCCGGCCTGCGCCATCTCGACGCAAATCTCGATGCCGTGGGTCAGATAGGGGCGGCAGGTGCAAATGTCCGATCCGAACACGTCGGAACCGTTGCATTCGTCGTGAACGCGGCAGGCCAGCGGCACCGATTTGTCCGACAGCGTATCCGGATTGCCGAAGATATAGGCCGACAGCCCGCCGATGGGAGGCAGAAACACTTCCAGATCGCTGCGGGTGACAAGCTCGGGATACATGCCGCCCGTATAGGTGAACAGGGCGCGGCGCAGCGTCGCCGTATCGCACCCCAGGCGCGCTGCCATGCCCGGCAGATGCCAGACCGGATCGACCGCGATCTTGGTGACGAACACGTCGCCGTTGTCCATCAGGATCTTGCCGTCGGCTTTCAGCCGGCCGAGTTCGATCGCTTCGCGCAGTTCCAGCATCTGCAGACGCGCCTGGGTGATGGCGATGGTTGGGCGGATATTGATGCCGGCTTCGAGCTGTTCGCCGAAACATTCGGTGATCATGTGACCGAACGGATCGATCGAAACGATCCTGCCCGGCGCCGACCATTGCGGGTGAGGTCCGATTTGCGATACAGGCATGGTGTTGTGCAGGTCGGGTTTGAAATCGGGCTTCAGATGCCCCGCCGCGACGGATGCCGCCAGGTACACCGAATAGCTGCCCGAATGGGTGCCGATGGTGTTCCGCATCGCCGGGTCGGTGACGGTGCCGATAACCGGCCCGCGTTCGGCCGGATCGGCTGCCCCCCATTTGATTGCAGGCTGGCCGTTGCCGCCGACCGGCGGGTGCGAAGTAAGGACGATATGATCGTGAGCGCTCATGACGACTTCTTTTTCTGCCGCAACAAGCGCGTAAACCTCGCCTAAATTCGGGTCTTTATGGTTAAATTTTTTTGACGGGCGGTTTTCCGGGTGATTCAGGGAGGTTTCGCTCTCCGTCAGCCGCGCTATAATCGTTCGCAACCTTATTATTTTGGGGATCCGCCATGCAGTGCTTTCTCTTCCATCTGATGCCTTATGCCAGTCTCGATCTGGACTACGACAAGGAGTACAAGGCCTCCTGGGTGGTTTATCCCAATTCCAATTTCGATCCCAAGGTCGGTCACTATCTCTACAACACCTATCTCGACGAACTGGAGATGGGCGAGCAACTGGGGTTCGACGGGCTATGCGTCAACGAACACCATCAGAATGCCTATGGCCTGATGCCGTCGCCCATCGTGCCCGCCTCGGCGCTGGCGCGCCGCACGTCGAAAGCCAAGATTGCCGTGCTCGGCAATGCGTTCGGCCTCCGCGAGCATCCGCTGACATTGGCGGAAGAACACGCGATGATCGACTGCATTACCGGCGGTCGGCTTATCAGCGGCATGGTCCGCGGCATCGGCGCCGAATATTATTCGATGGGGGCGAACCCCGCGTTCAGTCACGAACGGTTTCACGAAGCCCACGATCTGGTCATCCGCGCCTGGACCGATGAAGGTCCGTTCGCGTTCGAAGGCAAGCATTATCACTTCGAATACGTGAATGTCTGGCCGCGGCCTTACCAGAAGCCGCACCCGCCGATCTGGTGCCCGTCGCAGGGGTCGCTGGAAACCATCGAATGGGCGGCCCATTCCGATCGCAAATACACCTATTTGCAAACCTACAGTCCGTTCGAGGCTGTGAAGAAATTCCTTCACATGTACCGGGACGTCGCCCGCGACATGTACGGATACGAAGCCACGGATTCACAGGTTGGATGGGCGGCGCCGATCTATGTCGGCGAAACAGATGAAAAGGCCATCGAAGAGGCGCGTCCGCATGTGGAGGCCTTTTTCAACAAGTTCCTGCGGATGACGCCCGAAATGCTGTTGCCGCCGGGATATCTGTCTCTGAGGTCTTTCAAGAATGTCATGAAGCACAAGGGCGGCCTGTCCAAGGTGCGGTCCATGGAAGAGCTGATGGAAACCGGTATCCTGATTTGCGGCAGTCCGGATACCGTGCGCGACAGGCTGGAATACTGCCAGCGCGAAGCCGGCGTCGGCACGTTCCTCGGCATGTTCCAGATCGCGTCGATGCCGCACGAAATGACGGTCGCCAGCATGAAACGTTTCGCCGAACACGTGATGCCGGCCGCGAAACAGTTCGGTGAGACAAGCAACAAGGTTGCCGCCGAATAACGCTGCCCGAACCGACAGGATAAGCCGATGAAGGTTTTTCTCTTCCACCTGATGCCCTACGCGTATGTCGATCCTGACTACGACAAGGAATACGACACCTGCTGGGTGACCTATCCCAATACCAATTTCGATCCCGAAAAGGGCCATGAACTATACAACCGGTACCTTGATGAGCTTGAGGCTGCCGAGGATCTGGGCTTCGACGGCGTCTGCGTGAACGAACACCATCAGAACGCCTACGGCCTGATGCCGTCGCCGGTCGTCATGGCGTCGGCGCTGGCGACCAAGACCGAGCGCGTCAAAATCGCCATTCTCGGCAATGCCTTCGGCATTCGCGATCATCCCCAGACGCTGGCGGAAGAACACGCGATGATCGACTGCATCACCGGCGGTCGTCTGATCAGCGGCATGGTCCGGGGGCTCGGCTGCGAATATTACTCGATGGGCGCCAATCCCGCTGTGAGCCACGAACGCTTTCACGAAGCGCACGATCTGGTCATCAAGGCGTGGACCGAGAAAGGCCCGTTCGCGTTCGAAGGCAAGCATTATCACTTCGATTACGTGAACACCTGGCCGCGCCCGTTCCAGGATCCCCATCCGCCCATCTGGGTACCCAGCCAGGGATCGTCCGAAACCATCGAGTGGGCTGCGCATCCTGACCGCAAATACACCTATCTGCAGACCTATTCGCCGTTCCAGAACGTGGTGCGGTTCCATAACGCCTATCGCGATGTGGCGCACCGGCACGGCTATACGGCTACGTCGGAACAATTGGGCTGGGCGGCGCCGATCTATGTCGGCGAAACCGACGAACAAGCCGTCGAGGAAGCGCGGCCGCATGTCGAACTGTTTTTCAACAAGCTGCTGCGGTATCCGGCGACGATGCTGTTGCCGCCGGGGTATATGTCGATCGAGTCCTACAAGCGCGTGCTGAAGACGAAGGCGAGCCTGCTGTCCTCCCATTCGATCGAAACCCTGATCGAACGCGACGTTATCATCGTGGGCAGCCCGGACACCGTGCGAGAAAAACTCGCCGCCTGTCACGAGAAGGTCGGCCTCGGCTATTTCCTGGGCATGTTCCAGATCGGCAGCATGCCGCACGACATGACGATGGCGTCGATGGAACGCTTCTCGAAAGAGGTCATGCCCGCTGCCATGGCGCTCGAAGGGGCGGGCCAGTGGGAACCGAACGCGGACCCCGTGCCGACCCAGGCGGCGGAGTAGATTTTATATGAACAGAGTCCCCTCCCCCTTGAGGGGTAGGGGATAAGAGTTGGCGTGTTCGAACGGCGGGCCTACCGCGTCGGTACCGGCTGGTCGCCCGAATAGTCGTAGAAACCCTTGCCCGATTTGCGCCCCAGCCAGCCGGCTTCGACGTATTTCACCAGCAGGGGGCACGGGCGGTACTTGGTGTCGGCCAGGCCGTCATACAGCACCTGCATCACCGCCAGGCATGTATCGAGGCCGATGAAATCGGCCAGTTCCAGCGGGCCCATCGGATGGTTGGCGCCGAGCTTCAACGCGAAGTCGATATCCTTTACCGAGCCGACGCCTTCGTGCAGCGTGTACACGGCTTCATTGATCATCGGCAGCAGGATGCGGTTGACGATGAAGGCAGGGAAATCTTCCGAGATCACGGGCGTCTTGCCCATCCGGTAGGTCAGGCCTTCGACCACCTTATGCGTGGCGTCGTCGGTGGCGATGCCGGGGATCAACTCGACCAGCTGCATGATCGGCACCGGGTTCATGAAATGCATGCCCATGAACTTTTCCGGCCGGTCGGTGGTCGCGCCGAGGCGCGTGATTGAAATCGACGAAGTATTCGATGCGATAATGGCGTCGTCGCGCAGCGACGGAATGACCGCCTTGTAAATTTCGCGCTTGATGGCTTCGTCTTCGGTTGCGGCCTCGATCACGACGTCGCAGTCGCCGAGCGCGGCCGCGTCGGTCGACGTGGTCAGCCGGTCGAGCGCATCCTGCTTGTCGGCGGCGCTGATCTTCTCGCGGCTGACCTGGCGTTCCAGGTTCTTGTCGATGGTGGCGATCGCCCTGTCTAGCTGTTCCTGGCCGATGTCGTTGAGCACGACATTGATGCCGGTGGTCGCTGCGACATGCGCGATGCCGGACCCCATCTGTCCGGCGCCGATGACGCCGATCTGTTTGATGCCGAGTGCCTCGGGCGTCGCGCCCGGATCCTGAATATCAGTCATGTAAAACTCCTCTGCTGACTCCCTGTCACAGATTTTTTGTTGAATACGCCCGCGATTGTTTATCGCGGTTTGATGTCCTGTTTTTCCAGTTCTGCGTCCAGTTCGGGGACGAGCTTGAACAGATCGCCGACGATGCCGTAATCGGCGACCGAAAAGATCGGCGCCTCTTCGTCCTTGTTGATCGCGACGATGACCTTGGAATCCTTCATGCCCGCCAGATGCTGGATGGCGCCTGAAATCCCGACCGCGATGTACAGCTCCGGCGCGACGACCTTGCCGGTCTGTCCGACCTGGTAGTCGTTAGGCTTGTAGCCGGCATCGACCGCGGCGCGCGACGCGCCGACGGCAGCGCCCAGTTTGTCGGCGACTTTTTCGATGATCTCGAAATTCTCGCCCGACTGCATGCCGCGCCCGCCGGAGATGATCACCCGGGCGGCGGTTAGTTCGGGGCGTTCGGATTTGGTCAGTTCCTGGCCGATGAAGCTCGACAGGCCGGGGTCCTCCGCCCCATCGACAGATTCAACGGCGGCCGATCCACCCTCGGCCTCCGCTGCGGCGAACGCGGTGCCCCGGACGGTGATCACCTTCACCGAATCCGTGGACTGCACGGTCGCCATGGCGTTGCCGGCATAGATCGGACGGACGAACGTGTCGCCGGAAACGACTTCGACGATGTCGGAAATCTGTGCCACGTCCAGTAGGGCGGCGACGCGCGGGGCGACGTTCTTGCCGGTGGTGTTGGACGGGAAAAGAATGTGGCTGTAATTGCCTGCGTGGGCGACGACCACCGGGGCCAGCGCTTCGGCCAGCTGGTGCTCGTAGGCGGCTCCGTCGACATGCAGGACCTTGGCGACGCCTGCGATTTTGCCGGCTGCTTCGGCGGCCGCACCGGCGTTGTGCCCCGCGACCAGTACGTGTACGTCGGCATCGATGGCGGCCGCGGCGGTGACGGTGTTGAGTACGATGGGAACGATTGCCGAATTGTCGTGATCGGCGACGACGAGAACAGCCATCAGATGACCCCCGCTTCGTTTTTCAGCTTGTCGACCAGTTCGGCGACGGTTTCGACCTTGATCCCGCCCTCGCGCTTCGGCGGCTCGGTGACTTTCAGCGTCGTCAGACGCGGCGCGATATCGACACCCAGTTCGTCGGGCGTCATCTCGGCGATTTCCTTTTTCTTCGCCTTCATGATGTTGGGCAGCGACGCGTAGCGCGGCTCGTTCAGGCGCAGGTCCGTTGTGACCACCGCGGGCAGAGTGATGGCGATGGTCTGCAGTCCGCCGTCGACTTCGCGGGTGACGTTGGCCTTGCCGTCCTGCAGCACGATCTCGGACGCGAACGTGCCCTGCGACCAGCCTAGCAGGCCCGCCAGCATCTGGCCGGTCTGGTTGGAATCGTCGTCGATGGCCTGCTTGCCCAGGATCACCGCGTCGGGCGATTCCTGCTCGACGATTTTGGCCAGCAGCTTGGCGACCGCCAGCGGCTGCAGCTCATCGTCGGTCTTCACGTGAATGCCGCGATCGCAGCCCATGGCCAGCGCCGTGCGGATCGTTTCCTGGCACTGCTGCACGCCCATGGAGACGGCGACCACTTCGGTTGCGGTGCCGGCTTCCAGCAGGCGGACGGCTTCCTCGACGGCGATTTCGTCGAACGGGTTCATGGACATCTTGACGTTGGCGGTCTCAACGCCGGTTTCGTCGCCCTTGACGCGAACCTTGACGTTGTAATCGATCACCCGCTTGACGGCGACGAGCAGTTTCATCGGTCAGACTCTCTCAATCTGGGGGCAGCCATCTGTAGGTTTCGGGTCTTCCCGGGCGCGTTTCGCTGCCACTCGGGATGCGGACGGAAAGACTTATTTCGCAAGTGCGAAAACTAACTCAGTGGCGTCCGATGTCAAGTTTCGCTCGGGTATGCTGCAATGCGAAGGGCTGGGGTGGGTATTCAGTATATTTAATCCCCTCCCCCTTGAGGGGGAGGGGATTAATAAGGTTTAGCTTTCCTCATCCTGAGGCTGAGGTCGTGAAGCGAACGAAGGCAAAGCGGCGTCTCGAAGGATCACTTCGCCGAAAACAGGAACAGCAGCGCCAGCAGCACAATGGCGCCGAACTGCAGGATCACCCGGGCGCGCATGAATTTGTTGGAATGCCTGGCGTTGAAGTCGCCGCCGCGGACCATGGAAATCAGCCCCAGCGCCAGCGCGCCCAGCGTGGCGATCATGACGACGACGATCAGGATGGGAAGAACGGTATTCATGGACGGAATATGATCCGGATGCGCGGAAGTGGCAATGCGGCGTTTTGGTCGGTTAAACCGCCAGCACTTCCCACAATTTCCCTTCCACCTCGCCGCGCGGCACGACGAAGCGGTCGTGGTCGTCCTCCGTCGTCCATTTCACGATGGCGTCTTCGTAGGACGGTCGCGCCTGCACGCGGTCGAACCAGTCGCTGACATTCGGGCGGTTGCGGGTCCACAGGCTGTCCATGCAGATCAGACTGAGCCGGTTGACGTAGGGAATCATGCAGATATCGGCGAAGCCGAAATCGCGCCCGCCCAGCCACGGCTTTTCCGAAAGCTGGCGCTCCATGTCATCGAACGCGGCATCGTATTGCCGGACGGCGGCGCCGACGCGCGGCGCGTCGAGGCCCATTTCGATGCAGTCGCGCTGGATTTCGCGGCGCTCCGGGTTGGGATTGCGGGCGTAACGCGCCTCCCGTTCTTCCGGCGTCATGGTGGCGAGGAAATGTTTGCGGTTGGCGGTCGCGAAAGTGACCGTCGTGCAGCCGGGGTGAAGAAATTCGTCGACCCGCTTCATCCACAATCGCGTCTGCGCCCGCATCCATGGATCGTCGGGCATCAGGGCCGGCGCGGGCTCGGTTTCTTCCGGGTAGAACATGATGACCGAGGATTCGGTGATGATCCGGTCGCCGTCGATCAGGGTCGGCACGACAGCCTTGGGGTTCAGTTTCAGATAGGCGGGATCGTGCTGGTCGCCCGCCTGCAGGTTGAGCAGCTCGCTCTCGAAGGAAAGGCCCTTTTCGTAAAGCACCAGCCGCTCCTTGGCCGCGCATACGGATGTCGTTCCGTGATACAGTTTAAGCATTCGCACATCCCGCATCCATCGCCGTTCGGATCATGAGTTTCCTTGACCATATCGCTTTGTGCAATACGCACGACCTGTCCAACTACGTATCGCTGGTGGTCGATGGCGATGCGGTCGGGCATATCCGGAAAGATAATCTGGCCCATTTAGACCGCTTCCCCGACGTCTTCGTGCGCTCGGACCAAAGTGTCTCGCTGGCACCGAATATTGAATCCTACGAAGACCGCACCGCCGCGGTCGACATGGTCGTCCGCGCGCTGTTCGAGGACGGCGTGCTGACCGGCTGGCGGGGCGAACCTTACCCGGTCGGCGGACAGTGGGGCGGCCCGCATGCTTTCGAGGTCGAACGCGCCGCTGCTCCGTTCTTCGGCGCGCGAGCCTACGGTGTGCATATCAACGGCTATGTCAGAAAAGAAAACGGCCTCCATATGTGGATCGCGCGCCGGGCCGACGACCGTCCGGTTTGCCCCGGCCAGTTCGACAACATGATCGCCGGCGGCCAGCCGGTGACGCTCAGCCTGAAGGAAAACGTCATCAAGGAAGCAGGGGAAGAAGCCGGCGTGCCGCCGGATCTGGCCGCCACCGCGCTGCCGACCGGGGCGATTACCTATTGTGCGGAAAGCGACATCGGCCTGAAGCCCGACATCATGTTCTGCTGGGACCTGGAGCTACCGGCGGATTTCATGCCGTTGAACGCCGACGGCGAGATCGCCGAATTCCGCCTGCTTCCTGCGGCCGAGGTGATGGAGATCGTCGACACGACGTTCGACTTCAAGTTCAACTGCAATCTGGTAATCGTCGATTTCTGCATCCGCCACGGGATCCTGCCGCCGGAGCATCCCGATTACGAAACGATTTTGAAAGGATTGCGGCGTTAGACTGCCGCCCGTGGGTCCGGAAAAGGGACCGGGCCGCGAAAAATACAGGTATTTTATTGACTTAGAGGCCGCATAGGCCCATATGTCGCTCGTTAGTTGTCTCGCGATAGCGCGAAGTGCCGCCCAAGGGCGGTATCATTTCCCGGGAACAAATAAGCAAAAACACCTCGTGCCGGCCGCGCCCGGTACCCGGAAATAGCCCGTGCCGGATGGCGTTGAATACGCCCGGAATAAATGCACGCGGCAGAAAGAAGTAACTTAGTGACCAGTATTAATTTCTCGGATCTCGGCTTGTCCGACCCGATCCTGCGTGCCTTGGCGGCCCGTAATCACGTAACCCCCACCCCCATCCAGGCGGAGGCCATTCCCGGCCTGATGCAGGGCCGCGACATGCTGGGCATCGCCCAGACCGGCACCGGCAAGACCGGCGCCTTCGCGCTGCCCGTCCTCCACAAGTTCCGCGATCCGCGGCCCAAGGAAAACATCCGCCGCCCGCGGGCGCTGGTTCTGGCGCCGACGCGCGAACTGGCGATCCAGATCGGCGAGGAATTCGAGGCCTATGCCGCGCAGATGAAACTGCGCCAGACCGTGATCTTCGGCGGCGTGAAGGAAAACCGCCAGATCAGCGCGCTGAAACGCGGGCTCGATATCGTCATCGCGACGCCGGGCCGCTTGCTCGATCTCTACGGGCGCAACTTCGTCGATCTGTCAGGCATCGAATATTTCGTCCTCGACGAGGCCGACCGCATGCTCGACATGGGTTTCGTCCGTGACGTGCGGAAGATCGTCGCCGGCTTGCCGAAAGACCGGCAGTCGCTGCTGTTCTCGGCCACCATGCCGAACGAGATCGCAACACTGTCGAAAGAACTGCTGCGCGATCCGCTGCGGATCGAAGTCACGCCGCAGGCGACGCCGGTCGACCGTATCGAGCAATCGGTGCGTCACGTTTCCGCCGGTGGCGGCAAGACCCAGGCGCTCAGCGACGTGTTCGCCGATCCCGAACTGTCGCGGGTGATCGTGTTCACCCGGACAAAGCACCGGGCCAACCGTGTCGCCGAGCAACTCGACAAGATCGGCGTGCCGGCGGCCGCGATCCACGGCAACAAATCCCAGGCCGCCCGCCAGAAGGCGCTGAAACGGTTCAGCGCCGGCCAGTGCCGTGTGCTGGTGGCGACCGATATCGCCGCCCGCGGGATCGACATCGACGGCGTGACCCATGTCATCAACTACGAGCTGCCGAATGAGCCGGAAAGCTACGTTCACCGCATCGGGCGGACGGCGCGAGCCGGCGCCAGCGGCGTCGCCATCGCGTTCTGCGATCCGTCGGAACGCAAATACCTGCGCGATATCGAACGCCTGCTGAAAATGTCGTTGACGGTGGTCGGCGACGGGCCGCAGGGCGAGGAACAGGCCCCGCCGAAACGCCAGGGCCACGGTGGCGGCAAAGGCCGGGGTGGCAAAGGCGGTGGACACCGCCAGGGCCAGCGTCCGGCCAATTCCAACGGCAAACCCCGGCGCCGCGGCGCGAAACGGGGCGGCCGCAATCGCCAGAAAGCGGCGTAGAGCCGTTTAGCGATACGTTCCCGCCGCGAGGCGGACAGCAAAACAGACATACGACCCGGCTGCGCCTTCGCGCGGCCGGCAACCGCTTGGCACGGCCGGGCACGACGCGCCCGCGAAAGGGAAAACAATGACAGACGGTCTCCGGCGGCGAACGTGGTGCGGGCTTGGCGTGCTCTGCCTTTTTCTGACGGTCTCCGTCGGCGCGCTGGCGCAATCCGCCGCCCCGGACAACTCGCAGAAGAGCCGGTATGGCGACGGCTGGACCTGTAATCCCGGGTACCAGGAAGTGAACCTGCAATGCGTCAAGCTGGTCGTCCCGGCGAATGCGTATCGAAACGGCTCTGCCTATGGACGGGGTTGGAGCTGTCTCCGGGGATTTCTGACAGTCGGCGACGGATGTGTACGGATTCGAATTCCTGAAAACGCTTACCTGGATTCAAACGGCGATGGCTGGTCCTGCGATCGCGGGTACCGACAGCGCGAAGACGGGTGCGTCCGGGTTCGCGTGCCCGCTCACGGGTATCTCAACGTGTCGGGAGCGGATTTCGAGTGCCTGCGCGGGTACCGGCAGGTCGATCAGGATTGCGTCGAGATCCGTATGCCCGAAAACGCGTATCTGGACGATTCGTCCTACGGACCCGGCTGGCGGTGCGAACGCGGATATTCTCAGCAGGCCGAAACCTGCGTCGCTATACGATTGCCCGACAACGCCAATCTCGACCATTCGGGCAACGGCTGGGAATGCAGTCCCCCCTTCGAACAGCGCGGCCAGCGCTGCCGGCTTCAGCAACCGCTGTAAACACTACCCCTCGAACCCGGTCATGTTTACGACCTCTTCCGGCGTGTAGCCGCTTTCGCGCAGCGCGCGGATCGTCATGTCCTGGTCGCGTTTGGCCAGCCGGCGCCCTGTGGTGTCGCAGATCAGACGGTGATGGTTGTAGCCCGGCGGCGTATAGCCCAGCAGGCCCTGCAACAGACGATGCACGTCGGTCGACGGCGCCAGGTCGGCGCCGCGTGTGACCATGGTGACGCCCTGCAGGTGATCGTCCACCGTGACCGCCAGGTGATAGCTGGTCGGCACGTCCTTGCGCGCCAGTACCACGTCGCCGAACCGTTTCGGCTTGCCTTTCACCAGCCCCTGATTCTCGTCTTTCCAGGCCAGCGGGCCGGCGATGGCCGCCGCGCCCTGCATGTCGAGTCGGCGGACATGGGCATCGCCGGCGTCGATCCGGTCTTCACGCTTTTCGTTGGACAGTTTTTTGCAGATTCCGGGATAGACCGGTCCTTCCGGACCGTGCGGCGCATGGCCGGACTGTTCGATCTCGGTCTTGATTTCCGACCGGGTGCAGAAACAAGGATACAGAAGCCCCTTGATTTCGAGCTTGCGCAGCGCCTTGTCGTAATCTTCCATGTGTTCGGACTGCTTTCGGACCGGCGTTTCCCAGTCCAGCCCCAGCCATGCCAGATCTTCCAGGATGGCGTCGGTGAATTCCGGCTTGCAGCGCACCGGATCGATGTCTTCGATCCGAAGGTGGAACGTGCCGTTCCTGCCGCGGGCATGGAAGGCGGTCAGGGCTGAAAACGCGTGTCCGATATGAAGATAGCCGGTCGGGCTCGGCGCGAACCGCGTGACCTGACCTGCCTTGCTGCTTTTTGCCATGACATCACTTCTGTGAGATAGAGACGGGACCCTCGACCAGCGGCATCCCATGACCTCCCGACTTACCGCCGAGACGTTTAACAAAGCGTTAACCATACTCGCAAAGCGCGATCCGGACCTGGGAAAAATAATCGCCGGTTTCGGCGATCCGCCGATATGGCATCGTCCCGGCGGGTATCGCACGCTGGTGCTGCTGATCCTCGAACAGCAGGTGTCGCTGGCCTCGGCCCGCGCGGCGTTCGACCGGCTGACGGCCGCCGCGGGAAAACTGACGCCCGAGCGCGCGCTGGAGCTTGGCGATCAGGATTTCCGCGGCGCCGGCGTCAGCCGTCAGAAAACGCGCTATATCCGGCATTTGTCGGAATGCATCCTCGACAAGTCGCTGCGTATCGGCCGCCTTCCGTATCTGGACGACGACGCCGTGCGCGACCACCTGACGCAGGTCAAGGGGATCGGCGCCTGGACCGCGGACGTTTACCTGCTGATGAGCCTGCAACGGCCCGACGTGTGGCCGGTCGGCGACATCGCGCTGCAGGCGGCGGCGCATGAAATAAAGGGTCTTGATGCCCGCCCCGGCCCCGAGGAACTGACGGCGATCGGCGAACAGTGGCGGCCATGGCGCAGCGTCGCCGCGCGTATTCTGTGGCACCATTATCTGAGTACGCCCCGATCGAGAACGGCGCGATTGAGCAACCGGGCCAAAAAATGATATCGACGTCCTTCACCCCGAACCCAGGGATATCGCAATGACCGACCTACCCGAGCTCTCCGGCCCCGAAGCCGGCCCCGCATCCGGCGGCCCCGCGAAACAGCTGATCGTTTTCGTGCACGGCTACGGCGCCGATGGAAACGATCTGATTTCGCTCGGCCAGTATTTCGCGCAGGTCGCGCCCGACGCCGCGTTTATTTCTCCCAATGCACCGTATCGCTGCGACGGCTCGCCGTTCGGCTATCAATGGTACGACGTCTGGATGCAGGACCGTGACGAGCGGCTCGCCGCGATCCGGTCGACGGCCGCTATTTTCGATAACTTCATCGACGGGCAGCTGGCGCGCCACAGCCTGACCGAGAAAGACCTGGTGCTGGTCGGGTTCTCGCAGGGGACCATGATGTCGCTGTTCACCGCGCCGCGCCGCGAAAAAGCGGTGGCAGGCATCGTCGGCTACTCCGGCCGCATGGAAGCGCCCGACCTGCTGAAGGACGAGATCCGATCGAAGCCGCCGGTGGTGATGGTGCACGGCGATTCCGACGAATTGCTGGCCGTCTCGGAAATGGAAACCGCGGCCGCCGCGCTGCGCGAAAACGGGGTCGAGATCGATACCCATGTCCGCCCCGGGCTCGGCCACGGGATCGACGAGCAGGGTATCCGGATCGGGCTGGAGTTCGTCCGCAAGGTGCTGGGGACATAACCCCCTGACCACTATATCCGGTAGGCATGTGGATAAGATTTCACAAAATCTTCATGCCTCGCCGGTTGCCCTCGATTTCAGGGGGCGTTACCCTTACCGCGATATGAACGTCGATCCGACAGCCTGCCGGTCCGACAGACCGCGCAATTTTGGGACTGCCCTGTGAAGGGGGACTCCCCCGCGCTGGTGCTCAACGCCGATTTTCGGCCGCTCAGTTATTTTCCCCTGTCGATCTGGTCCTGGCAGGATGCCGTGAAAGCGGTGTTTCTCGACCGGGTGAACATCGTTTCCGAATACGAAGAAGAAGTCCGTTCGCCGAATTTCTCCATGCGCCTGCCCAGCGTGATCGCGCTCAAACAATACGTGCCGCTGTCGCGGCGGCCGGCGTTCACCCGGTTCAACGTGTTCCTGCGCGACCGCTTCGCCTGCCAGTATTGCGGCGTCGCGCCGGGTACGTCGGAACTGACCTTCGATCACGTGATCCCGAGATCCCGCGGCGGTCACACCGCCTGGGACAACGTCGTCGCCGCCTGTTCCGACTGCAATCTGGTCAAGGGCAACAAGATGCCGCGTGATTGCGGCATGATCCCTGCGGTCGCCCCGATCGAGCCGACGAATTACCAGCTGCAGAGCAACGGCCGGTCTTTTCCGCCCAATTATCTGCACGAAAGCTGGCGCGACTTCCTGTACTGGGACAGCGAACTGGAACAGAGCTGATATTCCGCGTGCTGCCTGGGAGCATCACCCGCTAGCGCGGGTCCTCCGCCTCCGCATAGTATAACCGGCTTTTCCCCGTCGAACCGCATTTGCTGCAGGTCAGCCGCCGTTCGAGCATGGGCAATGTTGCGTCCCGGAGGTGCGGCGCAAGCCGCCATCGCAGACTGCGCGGGCGTTTGATCTTGCCGAAATGGCAGACGCTGCAGACGGCAACCAGCCGGTCGCCGTCGCGAAAATGGCTTAGCGTCAACGTCGCCCGCAGGGCGGCTTTTTCGTCGTTGGACAACTTCGCGATCTGAAACCGCGCCCAGATACCATCACTACGCATATAAGAACAAAACCGGAACATATATCGGGAGTCAACATGCCGCCAATCCCCACATTAAAAATTTGTAATCCGGCGGACAGGCGGTTGTAAGGCCCCGGTTTCCATATTCGACATCAGACGCACCCCTCAACCAAGGAGCAAGAAGATGTCGACCAACCGAAAGAGCAGAACCGTCACGGCCATTGCCGCACTGGGTGCCGTGGCAATTACGGGCGCCGCCGCCGGCGTGCTGTCCAGCAAGCAGCTTGCCGCCTCCACGGCGCTGACCGCGCCGGCGAAAGCGGTCGCCGACAGCACTCTGCCGGCCAGTTTCTCCGAGATCATCGACCGGGTCGGACCGGCCGTGGTGTCCATCCGCGTGACCGGACGCGCTCCGCAGGGCACCGCGCAGATGCCGGAAATCCCGGAACCGTTCAAACGCTTCTTCGGCGAGAATTTCGGCTTTCAGTTCGGCAACCCCGGACCGGGAACCCCGCGCCGCGCGCCCCGCGTCCAAGGCATGGGATCCGGCTTTTTCATCGACGCCGACGGACATGTCGTGACCAACAACCACGTCATCGGCGACGCCGACAGAATCGAGATCATGATGAAAGACGGGGAAACCCATGAAGCGACGCTGGTCGGCCGGGACCCCAAAACCGATCTCGCATTGCTGAAGGTGACTTCGGACAGGAGGTTCCCGTTCGTCCGGTTCGGCAAATCTGCCGATGCCAAGGTCGGCGACTGGGTCATCGCGCTGGGCAGTCCGTTCGGCCTTGGCCACACCGCGACCACCGGCATCGTGTCGGCGCGGGGGCGCGATATCGGCGCCGGCCCGTATGACGATTTCCTGCAGATCGATGCACCCATCAACAAGGGCAACTCGGGCGGGCCGACCTTCAACGTTCGCGGCGAGGTGATCGGCGTGAACACCGCGATCATTTCGCCCACCGGCGTCAGCGCGGGGATAGGCTTCGCGGTGCCCTCCGACATGGCGAAGTCGGTCATCGCGCAGCTGAAGGACAAGGGCGCGGTGTCGCGCGGCTGGCTGGGCGTCAACATCCAGCAGGTCACGAAAGACCTCGCCGCCGGGCTTGGCATGAAGAAACCGGAAGGCGCGCTGGTCGCGAACGTGACCGAGGACAGCCCCGCGGCGAAGGCAGGGCTGAAGGCCGGTGACGTCATTGTCGCGGTTGAAGGCGAACGCATCGAAAAGATGCGCGAACTGCCGCGCCGGGTTGCCGGTCTGGCCGCCGGAGAAAGCGCCGGGTTCCGGATCGTCCGCAACGGCCGCGAACGCACGCTCGACGTGGTAATCGGCAGGATGCCCGGCCCGGAAAAGGCCGCGGCGGCCAGCCCGGACGAATCGGCGGCACCCCGCTTCGGCATGTCTCTGACGGCGGTCGACGACCGGACGCGGGCGCGGTTCGGGATCGGCAGGGATGTCGAGGGCGCGGTCGTCGTCGCGGTCGATACCGGCAGCATCGCGGCTGAAAAAGGCATCCGGCCGGGCGACGTGGTCCGCCGGATATCCGGGCAGGAAATTTCCGGTCCGGGTGACGTATCCCGGCTTCTTGCGAAAGCCGCCGAACAGGCAAAGGGCAAGAAACGAAAAGCGGTGCTCGTTCTGGTCAACCGGAAAGGCAACGACCGCTATATCGCGCTGCCGCTGCGTGACGCCTGACCGGCATCACGTTTCTGCAGTAAGAGAAGTCGGCGCTTACGCCCACGGGCGCCGACTTTCTTTTGTGGTTGCCGTTTGCCCGTCGAAGCAGAACAATGGCTTCATATCGGAACCCGGCACCCCCCGACATACATAACGAGGCACGACATGACACTCAAAACGGTTGCAATCCTCAGCCCCGGCGACATGGGCGAAGGGGTCGGTGCGTCCCTCAGGGGTCAGGGCATTGACGTGATCACGGTCCTGGCCGGGCGCAGCGACGAAACCCGAATGCGGGCGGAGCGGTCCGGATTCCGCGACGTCGCGGATTTTGATGCACTGGTGACCGAGGCCGATCTGGTGTTGTCGATCATGCCGCCGGAGCGGGCAGAGGCGATCGCCGCCGATGTCGCCGCCGCGATGAAACGTACCGGCAAAACGCCGCCCATCGCGGACATGAATGCCGTCGCGCCGACCACGGCAACGCGGATTGCCGCCGTGATCGCAGACGCGGGCGCCGGTTTCATCGATGGCGGCATCATCGGCTGGCCGCCGCTGAAGAGCGACAAGGACACCAAGCTCTATGTCTCCGGTCCCGATGCGGCGTTGATGGATCAACTGGACGGCAACGGCAAGAAAGTGATTCAGCTCGGCGACGAAATCGGCCGCGCCTCGGCGGTGAAAATGGTCTACGCCTCGGTCACCAAGGGCACGGATTCCCTGCTGACAGCCGCCTATACGGCGGCAGAGGCACTCGGCATCCGCGAAATCCTCGAAGCCGAATGGGAGAAGAGCCAGCCGGATGCGCTCGACCGCATGCGCCGTCGTGTGCCGGTACTGCCGGCGGATGCCGGGCGCTGGATCGGAGAGATGGAGCAGATCGCCGAAACCTATGCCTCCGTCGGCATTACGCCCAATTACCACAAGGGGGCCGCCGATATGTACCGGCTGCTGGATTCGACCCCGTTCGGCCGCGAAAGCCGCGAAACCATCGACAAATCCCGCTCCATGCAGGACTCGGTGAAAGTCTACGTCCGGTATCTGAACGCCGACAAAGCGGCGGAATAGGTAATCCGGTCTCGGTGGGAGAGCGTATTCCCTTTTTCAGTGTTCCGCAGCGCCACAACCGGGAAAGGATGCGCGTGACGGCCGATCTCTATGTTGGCGAGGTAATGCACCGCCGGTCGCGGCCGAAGGCGTATGAATTCGTCTACCGGGTATTCAATATCGTGGTCGATATCGACACACTGGACGACGATGCGCGCCTGCGGCGGCTGTTTTCCTATAACCGGTTCAATCTGTTTTCGCTCTTCGACAGGGATCACGGCGCGCGCGACGGTTCGCCGCTGCGCCCCTGGGTCGAAAAGCATCTCGCCGACGCAGGCCTGAGCCACGCCGCGGCCAGCATCCGCCTGCTCTGCATGCCGCGCGTGCTTGGCTACGTGTTCGATCCAATCTCGATCTATTACTGTTCGGACGCCGATGGGAATCTTGCCGCCGTCCTGTACGAGGTGAAGAATACCTTTGGCGACCAGCACGGTTACCTGTTTCCGGTCGAACCGGGGACCGACGCGCCGCAGGATCATATCGCCGACAAGATATTTCACGTCTCGCCGCTGATCGCGATGAATGCGAAATATCGCATCCGCACGACGTCGCCCGACGACCGGCTTGCCGTGCTTATCCGCGAATCTGACGACGAGGGCGAATTCCTGGTGGCGACACTGACCGGCGATCGGCGGGACATGACGGACGCGGCCCTGCTGGGCCGGTTTTTCCGTATCCCGTTTCTGACGCTGAAAATCATGGTCGCCATTCATTTCGAAGCTATCCGCCTGATGCTGCGCGGCGTGAAATACACCACCCGACCTGAACCGCCGGCGGAGGAGGTTTCCCTGCCGCCGCCCCGCCGGGACGCCGCCTGATGGAGGGAAGGCTCAATCTCGAAGGCCGGCTGCGTGCCGGGGTGCTCGATATCGATCTGCCCAATGGCCGGACCGTTCATCTGACCGGGAAGCAGGACGGACCGTCCGCGCAGCTGACCCTGCACCGCTGGCGCGCCCTGCGGCGTTTTTTCGGCGGCGGCACGGTCGGGTTCGGCGAATCCTTCATGGACGGCGACTGGGATTCCCCCGATCTGCCGAAAGTGATCGAACTGGCGGCGAGAAACCTGCCGCGCCGGCCGATGACGTTCCGGTCGCTTTCGCCGTGGCGCCTGGGCGACCGGGTGCGCCACGTGCTGCGTCCCAACACGCCGGACGGCTCGAAACAGAACATCGCCGCGCATTACGACCTCGGCAACGATTTCTATGCGTTGTGGCTGGATCCCGGCATGACATATTCGTCCGCCGTGTTCGCCCGTGGCGCCAAAGATCTCGAAAGCGCGCAGGCGGAAAAGAACCGGCGCCTGCTGGATCTCGCCGGCGTCAAACCCGGCGACCGGGTGCTGGAAATCGGCTGCGGCTGGGGCGGGTTCGCGCTGCAGGCCGCCCGCCACCGCGGCGCGCGCGTGACCGCCATCACCGTTAGCCGGGCACAGCACGACTCGGCCCGGAGACGGGTACAGGAAGCAGGTTTGTGCGAGCAGGTCGATATCCGGCTGTGCGACTATCGCGATCTCGACGGCGAATGGGATCACGCCATCTCGATCGAAATGATCGAAGCGGTCGGCGAAAAATACTGGGACATTTATTTCGACCGCGTGTCTGCCAGCGTGAAACCGGGCGGCACTTTCGCGCTTCAGGCCATCGTGATCGAGAACGAACGCTTCGATGCCTATCGCCGCAGCGCTGATTTCATCCAGAAACATATTTTCCCGGGGGGTGCGCTGCTCAGCCCCAATGTGCTGCATGATCGCGCTGCCACCGCGGGTTTTCACTGGAAAACCGCCGCCGGTTACGGGCTCGACTATGCTGAAACCCTGGCGTGCTGGCGAGGGCGGTTCGAAAGCGCCGCGGACGAAGTGACCTCGCTCGGCTTTGATGAACGGTTCCGGCGTTGCTGGTCGTTCTATCTGGCCTATTGTGAAGGCGGGTTCCGGGCTGGGAATATCGATGTACTTCAGGTGGCGCTGGCG
>Ga0181567_10000572_pt1 | contig 27916 bp, 22 predicted proteins | sample 101ome_14_FD_133761 | JGI IMG/M metagenome (GOLD analysis project Ga0181567, IMG submission 133761) | Coastal salt marsh microbial communities from the Groves Creek Marsh, Skidaway Island, Georgia - 101403AT metaG (megahit assembly) | ecosystem: Environmental > Aquatic > Marine > Intertidal...
TGATCATCAGCGTTGAGGTTTCACCGATTGAGCCCGGGATCGCTCCGACAAAGGCATCCCACCATGTGTAGGCCTCGGCGAGTCCGGGCATGCCTTGGGCAGCCACAATACCCAGAGGCGTCGCACCGGAGTAGCCGTCGACAGCGGTCCAAACCGCGTCGCCAGAAATCTGTGCGGGATAGGCGAAATAGAGAAACGCCCGCCCCGTGAGCGCAGGATTAAGAAAATTCTTCCCCGTGCCGCCAAATACCTCCTTGCCGATCACAACACCAAAACTAATACCCATTGCCGCTTGCCACAGAGGCAAATCCGGCGGCAATGTGAGGGTGAACAAAATAGACGTCGCAAAAAAGCCTTCGTTAACTTCATGTCCTCGCCGCATGGCAAAAAGCACTTCCCAAAATCCGCCGACGACAAACGTTACGAGATACAGAGGCAGAAAATGCACTAACCCGTAGAGCAGGTTGTGCCAGCCGTTACCCGCATCGTGGCCGCCGAGCGCGGCAACGATGCCTCCACGCCAGCCCTCCAGTGCGCCTGCCGAGAGGGCCAACACCTCGTTGGCTTGAGCGCCAATGTTGTACATGCCGTAAAACATGGCGGGAAACGTCGCGAACCAGACAGTAATCATGATGCGCTTCAAATCCACGCCATCACGCACATGTGCATTTGCGCGCGTCACACTTGAGGGCGAATAAAAAATGGTATCGACCGCTTCGTACAGCGCATACCATTTCTCAAAGCGTCCGCCTGATTTAAAGTGCGGCTCCATTGCGTCGAGTCGTTGTCGCAATCCCATGTGTCAGCCTTCCTTCTCGATGCGAGCGAGGTTATCTCTCAAAATTTCACCGTATTCATATTTGCCGGGACACACATAGGTGCAAAGGGCGAGGTCTTCTTCATCGAGCTCCAGACACCCCAATGCTTGCGCCACCTCAGTGTCCCCCACCAGCAATGCGCGTAAGAGCTGTGTCGGCAGAATGTCCAGCGGCATGACTTTTTCATAAGCACCCACAGGCACCATCGCCCGCTCTGAGCCATTGGTGGTGGTCGACATGGCCAGAGGCTTGAGACCAAACCAGCGGGAGAGGTATATCCCGAGCACGGAGTGCTTATTCAAGCCGGGCGAGAGCCATCCAAATAACGTGCGCTGCCGACCCTCTGGCAACACCGAGATCTGTTGGTGATAGCGCCCCAAATAAGCGGTGCCACTCTGGACACCCCTGCCCCCCAGCACTGAGCCGGAAATCAAACGGTGCTCACCATCATCCTGCTCCCCTGCCACCAATGCTTGCAGATCCGCGCCCAATCGACTCAGCACCCATCTCGGACGCGTGACGGACGGCCCTGCAAGCGAAATAACCCGATCCGTGAAAAGCGCGCCATCCAGAAACAAGCGGCCGATTGCAATCACATCCTGATAGCCAATGGTCCACGCAACCCGAGAGAGTGATGCGCCCATCAGAAAGTGCACGTGCGTGCCCGCCAAGCCAGCAGGATGGGGGCCCGCAAAGTCATGGCGACTGAGGCGCTCATGTGCACACTGGGGAATCTCGGCGCCTGGTGCAGCACACAGATAGACTTGGCAGGAGACCATGTTGGCGAGCAACGCTTGCCCCAACACAAATGCCTCGGTGTCTCGCGCAATAATCAGTGCAGGATCAGGCGCATGGGGATGCGTATCGATCGCGGTAATAAATAGTCCAGCAGGCTCCGTCGCAGGATCAGCAACCCGGCTGAAAGGCCGGGCTCGCAAAGCCGTCCACTGACCCGAGAGCAATAACTGCTCACGGATGGCTGTAGCGGACAGCGCTCGGGCCTGTTCGGCAGTGTGCTGGTCAAAGGCGACCGCCTCATCGTCCTCGATGTCTATGACAACCGACTGAAAAACCCGCTTAGCACCTCTATTGATTGCCGCCACCCGACCGCCCGCAGGTGAGGTATACCGAACGCCCTCACACTTCTTATCGGTAAATAACAATTCGCCGCGTTTGACCCGATCGCCGACCTGAACAGCCATTGTGGGCTTCATCCCGTGGTAGTCGGCGCCGATCAAGGCGACTGCGCGGCAGCCCGGCGCAGGATCGATCTCCGCCGTCGGCGATCCTGCCAGTGGCAGTGTCAAACCGCGTTTGATCTTTATCGTCTCAATGCTCATCTGCGTTACCGAACCGTGGGCCAAAAGATGCCACAAGCAACCCCGCCCCCCGAGGCCTCGGGGGACAGTCGCTCAATTCATTTTGGGGTCGGACCCCCCTCTCCAGACGGTGATGCATCTGGTTTCGGACCGGGGGCTTCTGATGGCCGGACCTAGCGGGCTCTCATCGGTCGCGCGTATTCTATTCGACTTGGTCGATCAAGGCCAACCCATTGGCCTCTTTGTCTCGATTAAGTCGGAAAAACTCCGTTCGCAGGATAGGTTTGGTAGCGAATGCCTCCCATTCGCTCCAAAATGCGGTACACCTGACAACTATAGCCGTACTCATTGTCGTACCACAGGTAAAGGACCGCTTGGCTGCCGTTAACGATGGTCGCTTTTGCATCAAAAACACACGCCGACCTCGAACCCACGAAATCGCTGGAGACCACTTCCGGCGAGTTGGAATAATCTATCTGCTTCTTCATATTGGAGTGGAGCGCTGTCTCGCGCATAAACTCGTTAAGACCGTCTCGGGTCGTTTGCTTGGACAGCGTAAGGTAGAGAATCGCCATGGAAACATTCGGCGTGGGAACGCGGATCGCATTACCGGTGAGCTTCCCTTCGAGGCCCGGCAGCACTTTAGCTACCGCCTTCGCCGCACCTGTCTCTGTCAGCACCATGTTCAAGGGCGCACTCCGACCCCGTCGCTCGGCCTTGTGATAATTGTCTATTAGGTTCTGATCGTTGGTGTAGGCATGAACCGTCTCAACGTGGCCCGCAACAATCCCATATTCATCATCAGCCGCCTTGAGTACCGGAACAATCGCGTTAGTCGTGCATGACGCGGCAGAGAGAATGGAATCGGCTGCTTCGATTTCGCTGTCGTTGATGCCCGCCACGATATTCTTGATGTCGCCCTTGCCGGGGGCGGTCAAGAGGACTTTGGCGACGCCCTTGGCCTGCAGGTGCCTCGACAAGCCCTCCCGGTCGCGCCATGCGCCGGTGTTATCCACCACAATACAGCGGTCAATACCGTATTGGGTGTAATCAATCTCCTCGGGCGCATCGGCGTAGATCACCTTAACCTCGTTACCGTTGGCAACAAAAGATTGTCGCTCCTGATCGACCCGAATCGTGCCCTGGAATACACCGTGAACCGAATCTCGACGCAAAAGACTTGCCCGTTTCAGCAAGTCGTCTTCCGCATTTCCGCGCCGCACCACCACTGCCCGTAAACGCAAACTATCTCCGCCGTCGGTTTTGGCGATCAGGATCCTCGCCATAAGGCGCCCGATTCGTCCAAACCCATACAGCACCACATCAACAGGGGCATCCACAGGTTTGTGGGTCGAGCCAATGAGATAGTCCAGTTCTTGCTCTACATATTCTTCGACCGAGAGACCCGCACCGGCGCCCTTGTCAAAATAGGCGACCGCGAGGCGACCGATGTCCAAATGACAAGGGCCCAAATCGAGCGAATTGACCGCATTCAGGACGGGCGTCGTCTCAAACTCCGATAACTCGTTACCCTCCATTTGTCGCACCCAGCGGTGACTTTTCATAATATCCAGCACCGACTGGTTGACCAGAGAGCGACCATAGATATAGCTCTTGACGTTGCGTTCGCGCGACAGCCCACCCACGACCGGTATCATGGATTCAGCAAGCGCCTCCCGCTGTTTCCAGTCGGCAAAGTAGTCATCGGGTCTGGGGCGTTTGCGTTCTTCGGTCACTGGGACTCCTTGGCTTGATCGATCAACGAGTGGGCATGAACCACCAGTCGGGCCGCACCCGACATGCTTGCAACGTGCTAAACACTAGCGGGCGCCATTATCAATTCGCACCCCGCGCTAAGCAACCTTAAAAGCACTATTGCCATGGTTGTCAGACGCCGCGGGGCCTACAATAGCCCGCAAATGTCAGTCCTCCGCAATGATTAGAGATCACCTTGCCGATACGCCGTGGCCACAGGTTGCGGGCTCCCGAACCGCAGTGGGTCCACTGCCTGGTTCTGCGGGCTCCGCGGCGATCGCGGAACTCGCTTTTATGGATCGACCACTCATCGTCTTGGTGGCAAGTTCCACTGACGCGTTGGTCCTCGCCCGCGAACTGCCGGTGTTTCTCGAGTCCGATATTCCGGTGCTCACGCTGCCTGACTGGGAAACGCTGCCTTACGACTACTTTTCACCTCATCAAGATATCGTTTCACAACGCCTACGGACATTTTACGAACTCCCCAACCTCGAAAGCGGTATCGTCATACTACCTATCACCACGGCGATGCTCCGCACTCCCCCCAAATATTTCATCGAAGGCAATACGCTCGATTTAAGCGCCGGTGATCAGTTTGATCTGGAGCGTTTTACAACTGGCCTGACGCTCAATGGGTACCGCGCAGTGGAGACGGTAATGGAGCATGGGGAATTTGCGGTGCGGGGTGCGCTGCTGGACGTGTTCCCGATGGGAAGCGAAGCCCCCTATCGCATCGACCTGTTTGACGAAGAAGTCGAAACCCTCCGGATTTTTGACCCTGAGACGCAACGCACCGTCGATCAGGTCCCACACATAAAACTCATGCCGGCGAGAGAATTTCCCGTCAACTCAGACGCCATTCGGCGGTTCCAGATGGCATGGTTCGACGCATTCGATGGCGACGCAGATCTCTGCCCCACTTTTACCGAGGTCAGCGCTGGCCGCATCCCCGGCGGCACTGAATGCTACTTACCCCTGTTTTTTGAGCAGTGCGGTTCCGTTTTCGACTATCTGCCTGAAAATGCGGCGGTCGTCTTGATGGGCGAACATCACTCGGCAGCGCAACGTTACTGGTCAGAGATCAGCGGCAGGTTTGAGGAGTACGGCATTGATCCCAGACGTCCCCTCCTCCCGCCCAAACGCGGTTTTCTCCCGGTAGAAGAACTCTATGCGGCGCTCGGGGGGCACGCTGTGCTTGAACTCAAAACGACTGAGCAAGCCCCCGCCCACGTTACAACGTCTTTCAAAGCACCGCCCATGCTGACGGGAGCTACTGGCGCAGAGGGTTACCAAGATTCGCTACGCAGATTTATCGACGAACACCGCGGTCCCATCCTGTTATGCGCAGAGAGTGCAGGCCGCAGGGAAATTCTACTGGAGACGCTGGCAAAGGCAGCGCTCCAACCCGAGCCAGTCACGAATTGGCATGATTTCATTGATCGCCGTGTCTCCTTTGGCGTCACCGTCGCCCCGCTTGACCGGGGGCTGTACGCGGGTCCGGGTGCGCCCACCCTGATCTGCGAGTCGCAGCTTTTTGGCCAACGCGTGGCGCAACGCAGAAGACGCACGACACGCAGTGAAACCGACACCGATGCGATCATCCGCGATCTCACGGAACTCCGAGTCGGGTTACCCGTGGTCCACATAGAACATGGTGTCGGCCGATACCTTGGACTGCAGGTACTACAAATAGAGGGGGCAGATGCGGAATTTCTGCTGCTGGAATACGCGGAAAGCAACAAGTTATACGTCCCCGTAAGCTCCCTGCACCTGATCAGTCGTTACACCGCCGGCGACCCCGATACGGCCCCTCTACATCGCTTGGGCAGCGATCAGTGGGACAAGGCTCGAAAAAAGGCACAGGAGCGTGCGGCGGATGTCGCAGCACAACTTCTTGAAGTCTATGCGAGGAGAGAGGCGCGTGAAGGTCACGCGCATACCCTCGACGAACAAAAGTGGGAACGCTTCTGCGAGGCCTTTCCCTTTGAGGAAACACCTGATCAAGCCGCAGCAATTCAGGCCGTTCGGGAGGACATGTGCGCGCCCAAAGTGATGGACCGGTTGGTCTGCGGTGATGTCGGTTTTGGCAAAACTGAGGTTGCGATGCGGGCAGCGTTTATCGCTGCACAGAACGGCAGGCAAACCGCTGTGCTGGTACCCACCACCCTGCTGGCCAATCAGCATCACGCCAACTTCCGCGATCGGTTCGCCGATTGGCCCTTCACCGTCGAGGTGGTCTCACGCTTCAAGTCGAGCAAAGACCTGCAAAATATTATCGAGCGAGTCCGCTCTGGAGAAATCGATATTTTGGTGGGCACCCACAAGCTGCTGCAAAGCGATTTCGGTTTCAGAGATCTCGGACTTTTAATTATTGATGAAGAGCATCGGTTTGGTGTGAAGCAAAAAGAAGCCATCAAGGCATTACGCGCCGAGGTGGATATTCTTACTATGACCGCCACCCCTATTCCTCGGACACTCAACATGGCGCTTGGTGGCCTGCGGGATCTGTCGATTATCGCCACCCCTCCCGCACGGCGCCTGTCGATCAAGACTTTTGTCAGGGAGCACAGCATTGCACTCGTCAAAGAGGCGGTGCTCCGAGAAACGCTGCGCGGCGGTCAGGTGTTTTACCTGCACAACGAGGTAAGGACCATCGAGGAAACCGCCCGAAAACTTGAGGAACTGCTCCCCGAGCTTTCTGTTGGCGTTGCTCACGGGCAACTTCGCGAACAGGCACTGGAACGTGTCATGAAGGACTTTTATCACCAGCAACATCACATATTGGTGTGCTCGACCATCATTGAGACCGGGATCGACATTCCCAACGCCAACACCATCATTATCGAGCGCGCGGATCGATTCGGGTTGGCGCAACTGCATCAGCTTCGTGGACGCGTTGGCAGATCTCATCATCAAGCTTACGCCTATTTACTGAGTCCGCCCCGCAGCGTTATCACTGCCGATGCACAGAAAAGACTCGACGCGATCGAGGCCGCCGGCGATCTTGGCGCAGGTTATCAACTGGCCTCTCACGATATGGAAATACGTGGCGCCGGCGAGCTACTGGGCGCCGAGCAGTCCGGCCAGATCCATCAGGTGGGCTTTTCCCTCTACCTTGAGATGCTGGACAGCGCAGTATCTGCGCTGAGGCGAGGCGACATCCCCGACATTGATCAACCGCTCGACAGCGGGACCGAAGTCAAACTCCATGTTCCCGCACTCATTCCCGAGGACTATCTGCCAGACATCACAACCCGCCTCGTGCTCTACAAACGGATCGCACAAGCATCCAGCGATCACGCACTGCGGGAGATACAGGTTGAAATGATTGATCGCTTTGGCTTGCTGCCTGAGGCAGTCAAGAACCTGTTTACCTGCGCGCAGCTCCGGGTGGCTGCGCAAAAACTGGGTATCAGCGAGATCGATATGACAGATGAGGGTGGTAGCATCGAGTTCAAGTCATCTACAGCCGTTGAGCCCGCCGCGATAGTGAGACTGATTCAAGCCGAACCACTTTGCTATAGCCTCAGTGCCACCGGCAAGCTGCGGGTAAAGAAGGCCATACCCACGCTACTCTCCAGAGCAGAATTTGTAGAAAATCTAATCCACCCCTGGTTGGAAGCGGCATGATACGACTCGGTTTCCTTTTGCTCTTGTCAGGGATACTCACGCACAGCCCATCTGCCGCGCCACTGCCCGGGGGCTTTGATCACTCTGGTTGGTATGAATTTGAAATCGTTGTTCTAGTCAACGCTGAGCCCGAGGTGTTGCAGAGCGAAACCTGGCCGCTTCTGCCCCAGCCGGCCTACCCAAGCCGCTGGCGATGGCTGTTACAGCACCCGTCGGTTGAGGAAGAGTCGTTACTGCAAGAGAACGCTCATGTGCTTCGCAGTCGATCGGGTCACACCATGATTTATGACCCCGAGCCTGCGCCAGTGCTATGGCTACCAACGGACGCGGTGCTCACCCAAGGAGATCTCGACTTGATCAACGAGCTGATCGACCTGGGCATGGGGTCGACCTCCGAAGACCGCGAAATGCCAATGTTAAATGACGACCCAGAGGCGTTGGAACCAACGCCAGCAGGTAGCGCCGATCTGGTGCTCCCATTCGAAGCCAGCGACCCCGAGGTGCCGACGCAAAACTTGCTCTCGCTGGAGTCACTGGTTTTGGACGGCACACCCAACAGGGCAGAGCAAAAAATCAGCGTGCCTTTTGCACCGCCGGAGCAGCGGACGGAGCTGCTTCCTGTTGTGGTGACAGCGACACCCATCCCCCTGCCAGCGACGTTTGAGAAGCTGCCCCTTAAAAAGCTGGCGCCGGGACTCAGGCGTTATCGGAGGAGTAATAGCGACGAGGTCATTGCAGCTACATCGTGGCTGCAGGGGCCAAGCAGTGAAAACTTACCCATCATAATTGAACCTGAGGGCGGCAACGGCTACCCCCCGGCACAGGGGTTTATTCAGGTTGTACCGAGAGCCAACGGCTGGCGTTTAGGACTGAACATCTGGGCCAACACACAGGGTCAATATTTGCCCGACATTTTTGAGATGGAGGCGCCTCCACCTTCGCCACCCAGCACCACACGAGTGGCGGCAGCGCGCTCCCCGTTGGATCAAGCATCGGGAATATCCGGCGCCAGTGATGCACTGCAATTGAGTGACGGGACGGTCATAAAAACCGCGCCTACCGTGGGTGAACCCATGGACCCGACGGACGACTCCGCGCCGCTCGGCAATGCGATGGATTCTGATCCAGGGCACACTCAGCAGCACACCGCCCCGCTCCCGCCCGAGTGGGATTGGCGTCACCTCATTCACGTCGCAGACACAGTGCCTCTAACCGAGAACCGCCTGCGGTACTACGATCATCCCGTGATTAAAGTCTTGGCGATTTGGCGGGAACTGAGTTGGTATGAACTTTACCGGCGTGGCGCCCTACTCAAAACGACTGAACAGCCTGCCGCTGACTGACCGGCGCCGGATAGACGAGACGCTCCACCCCCTCTCACGCCTTCGCGCCAACCTGAGGCGCTTCAGCATCCAGCAGCAGGGTTCGCGTGGGGAACGCGATCTCTGCACCCAGACGGTCAATAATATTCAGGATATTCAGCAGGACCTCCTGCTTGACCCCATGGTACGTCACCCAGTCGGTCGTGCGCGTAAAGGTATAAACAAAGAAATCCAGCGACGAAGGCCCGAAAGACACAAAGTTCACAATTAAGGTTCGCGATTGATCAATCGCCTCGTGCCCACGCAACATTGACTCTACCTCGGCAACGATAGTGCCCATGGCCGCCGCATCACTGTAACGCACACCGATGGTTTCGTAGATCCGGCGGTTGCGCATCCGCGAGGGATTCTCGATAGCAACCGTAGAGAATACCGAGTTGGGCACATAGAGCGGCCGCTGATCAAAGGTTCTTATGCGAGTAACCCGCCACCCCACATCCTCCACTGTCCCCTCGATTTCACGATCAGGCGACCTGATCCAATCACCCACCGCAAAAGGACGGTCGAGAAAAATACTGAGCCCTCCCAGAAAATTGGCGAGTAAATCCCGGGCAGCAAAACCCACGGCAATGCCCCCCACCCCGCCAAAAGCCAACAGGCCCGATACCGATACCCCCAGAGACTGCAGAATCATAATGCCGGCGATCACCCAAAGAACGATTCGGCTGAGGCGGGCGACGGCACTGATCGTGGCGCGCTCTCCAGATTCCAGCGCGCCCCGATGCTCCCCCAATAGTTCTTCCTCGACGCCGCGACTAAGACGATGCGCGAGCCAACCCACCAACAACAGTATGGCCGTATCTGAGAGCGTCATCAGGGCTTCGCGAATACCGTCAAGTGCGCTGAACAACGACAGGGAAAGCAGCCCTAGAACGACCCACATGACCCATCGAATAGGCGGAAAAATGGAGTAGAGAAAAACATCGTCCCAGCGGGTGTCGGTGCGATCAGCGGCAACCGTTAAGGATTTAATCAGGCGAGAGATACTGTAGTGGCCGACGATGCCCACCAGTAGCAAAGTCACGAAAACGATGCCGTCTGTCGGCACGTGTAAAAACGTGGCGAGTGGCTCCAGAAGTCTTCTTAAAAACAACATCAGCAACACCGCTCCCTGAAGGCGTGACCTATCCTAACCCAGCTTCCATCAACCAGCACCAAACCCCGCTGTACAAAAACACAGTCTGTATATATCATCAGCGTTTCTATTGGAGGCGACACTATGAAGCTGACTGCTAGACAACAGCAAGTACTCGACGTCATCCGGGACTATGTCGCCGATACGGGTTACCCACCGACCCGGGCAGACATCGCCCGCGAATTGGGTTTTAAATCGGCCAATGCCGCTGAGGAGCATCTCCGCGCCCTTGCGAGAAAAGGCGCCATCGAGATGATAGCCGGCGCCTCTCGCGGGATCCGGCTGACAGAGAGCAGCGGCCTCCCAATCATCGGCCGCGTTGCTGCGGGCTCACCCATCCTCGCTACGGAACACATCGAAGATCACTGCGAACTGTCAGCGGGATTTTTCTCTCCTAGCGCGGATTACCTGCTCAGGGTGTCTGGGGACAGCATGAAGGATGTGGGCATTCTGGATGGCGATCTGCTCGCCGTTCACAACAGCCAGACAGCCAGAGATGGTCAAATCGTGGTTGCACGCATTGACGATGAAGTCACCGTCAAACGACTGAAGCGATCAGGGCAGCACACCCTGAAGTTACTGCCGGAAAACCCTGACTATGACCCCATTGTTATTGATCTTCGCCAGACTGAGGTGACAATAGAGGGCATTAGCGTAGGCGTTATTCGCCAACAACTCTGACAAGACCGAGTGGTGGCCCTCAACGGCAACTCAAGGTGTTGCCTTTCTCCACAGCAAGGCGCCCCGTCGCTGCGCTCACTTCGTGGCACGCAGAATCAATGTCTGCATCCGGTTAACCCTGAGGGGAGCTCTCTTTGAAGGGGGTTTCTTTAGAGGGGCTTTCTTTAGAGGGGTTTCTTTGGCGGGAGCGTCACTTGAAGCTTTCCTTTCCAGCTTCCGGGGAGTTTACGGAGCGCGTTGCCCCGCTGTGACCTAACGCTAGCGCTAACTCAGTGCAGCGTTCGTCTCTCTGACATGTCAGCGGTATCGACTTCGAGGTTGTTGACCTCAGACAACCTAGCCGCAGCCTCTATGCCAGCCTGAATCATGACTCGGGCGACTTCCAGATTATTTCCGACCAGGTAGGCATTCGCCTCATCGGAGAACTGGATACTGACCAGTGGCTCTGACTCGTCATCGACGCGTTGCAAAACCACCTCTCCATCACCTAAATCTACAATTTCGAGCAAAGATGTAGACACTCAATGTCCTCTCTGTTGGTTGATCGCTCCGCAAAACCACCAAGCGATACCCCACGTTAACACTCTCGCGAGGCATCTGCCACTCGGTGCCGTTGCAACCGAATACGGCGCGACCTTAGGACTCATCGATGGCATCGGCAATGCGCCGAGCGAGACTCTCCAGTTGCTCCAGCCACGCTTCAAAATGATGGATTTCAATGCCACTCACGTCTGAAGCCAGTTGCCCAGGGCGACTGACTAATGACGCACGGGTAACGGGACGTTTCATCGCCGCTACCCAGCCGTCATTCTCGAGTAGCGCACAGGCATCCACCTCTGCCGGGCGGACGAGGCCCGCTGGCAGTGCCGGCAAGTCTTGAACCGAGTGCGGGGGCTGTTCCGGCACCTGGGTAATGCGGCAGGCGGCGAGCAATAGCCAACCGTAAGCGTCGAGAAATTGCTTTCTCACCGCTGGCGCATAAGCAAGCGCCACTTGTTCTGCCGGCTCCGCATGCTCCGCAGCTGCTTGACGCCAACCTGCAAGTAGGATCCGGCCGTGGTAAATGCTTTGATTGGCAAACGCCAGCGGATGGCTCAATCGACCGTCTCGGGCGTGTTTGTCGCGGTCTTGGCCTTCGCCTTGGGTTTTGCCTTGGGTTTTGCTTTGGCTTTCTTCTTAGCCCTTGGTTTTTTTGCCGTACCTTCCTCGACCCAACGTCCATCCGCAAACAAGGCTCGCCAGCCACTGGGTTTACCCTCTCGCTCGGACATCACGTATTGCTCTTTGGTTTTTCGGCTGTAGCGGATCTGCGACCGGTTTCCCTGATCATCCGTGAGCGGCGCATCAAACAGGTAATGATACTTGGGATCAATCTCTGCCTGATGCGGCAGGAGTTCGTCTACAAAAGGCGGACGCGTTTCCCGGTGCTTGGGAAATTGGCTGGCAGCCAGAAAAATCCCTGAGGCCCCGTCGCGCAACACGTAATGATCATCCACTTTGCTGCAAGTCAACTCGGGCATCGGAACCGGATCCATTTTTGGCGGCGCCGCCTCTCCATTACGGAGCAGCTTTCGCGTGTTTGTGCAATTGGACTCGCTGCAGCCAAAATATTTTCCGAATCTGCCGGTGCGAAGCTGCATATCGGCACCGCACTTGTCGCACTCAATAATAGGGCCGTCGTAACCCTTGATGCGAAACTGACCCTGTTCCACCTCATACCCAGAGCAGTCGGGGTTGTTACCACAAACATGGAGCTTTCGAGCCTCGTCGATGAGGTAACTGTCCATCGCTGTATGGCATTGCCCGCAACGGTGTTTGGTCAGCAGTAAACGCGATTCGGCCTCATCATCGGCATCAATACTGATCGCCTCGTCACCAGAAATCAGGTTAACCGTCTCTTTACAGCGTTCCTTTGGCGGCAGGTTGTAGCCCGAGCAGCCCAGAAAAACACCGGTGCTGGCTGTCCTGATCTGCATGGCGCGGCCACAGGCGTCACAGGGAATGCCTGTCGGCGTCGGGTCGTTGGGTTGCATGCCATCAGGCCCTTGATTGGCCGCCTGCGCCAATTTGCCACTGAAGTCGGCGTAGAAATCGTTCAGCAAGTCTGTCCATGAGAGCGCACCCTGCGCCACCTCATCGAGTCGCTCCTCCATCAATGCGGTAAAACCATAATCGAGTAAGTCGCTGAAACTACCCTGGAGCCGCTCCGTAACAATATCCCCCATTTTTTCGGCATAGAACCGCCGGTTCTCCAAGCGAACGTAGCCTCGATCTTGAATGGTTGAGATGATCGCGGCGTAGGTGGAAGGTCGCCCTATGCCACGCTTCTCCATTTCTCTCACCAAACTCGCCTCACCAAACCGCGCCGGGGGCTTGGTAAAGTGTTGCTTGGGCTCAAAGCGCGTGACCTGAAGTGTGTCCCCAACGGCGAGCGGCGGTAGCACCGCGTCATCACCCTTTCTTGCCGCTGGCGGCTGGACCCGGGTAAAGCCATCGAATTCGACAACCCTGCCCTTCGCGGTCAGGCGACAGTCCCCTGCCGAGACCACCAACGTGGTGGAGAGGTAACGTGCGGGGGTCATCTGACAGGCGACGAATTGTCGCCATATAAGGTCATAGAGCCGCTCGGCATCGGGTTCCATACCCGCAAGCTGATCACTCCGCAAGGTCACATCGGAAGGCCTGATCGCCTCATGCGCCTCCTGCGCTCCCTCGCGAGACCCGTACCGGTTGGGTGCGTCGGGCAAATAGCCTGGTGGGAACTCACCTTTTATCCAATCCCGACAGGCCGCGACCGCCTCGTCGCTGAGGTTTGTGGAGTCTGTTCGCATGTAGGTAATAAAGCCGGCCTCGTAGAGGCGCTGGGCCAATGTCATCGTTTTTTTGACGCTGAACCCCATACGGGTGCTCGCAGCTTGCTGCAGCGTAGAGGTGATGAACGGTGCCGACGGCTTGGAACTGGTTTTGCGTGACTCCAAATCAGTGACATCAAACGCAGCGTTGGTCATTGCCTCTACCGCGGCATCAGCGTCTGCCTGTGTCCGTGGTTCAAATTTTGCGCCGTTGCGGTGCGTCACCATAAAGCGGACTGGCGCCATGTCGCCCGCTTGCAGCAGCGCATGCACCTCCCAATATTCCTCAGGCACAAAGGCTCGGATTTCTCGCTCGCGCTCGACGATAAGTCGCACCGCGACAGATTGAACGCGCCCGGCAGAGAGACCTCTCGCTACCTTGGCCCAAAGCAGTGGACTGACCTCAAATCCCACAACACGATCCAGAAAACGTCGCGCCTGCTGCGCCTGAACCCTCGCGGTATCCAATAATCCCGGGCTTTTGAAGGCCTCTTTAATCGCTTTTTGGGTAATTTCGTTGAAAACCACGCGATGGTACCGACTGGTATCGCCACCAATCGCCTCCTGCAAGTGCCAGGCAATGGCCTCTCCCTCCCTGTCCAAATCGGTGGCGAGGTAGATAGCGTCACTGTCCTTGGCAAGTCGCTTCAATTCGCTGACCACTTTTTCCTTGCCGGGCAAAATCTCGTAGCGCGCCTGCCAACCGTTGTCGGGGTCGATACCCATGCGCTTTACCAGTTGCTCTCGCTTCTTGCGCGCTTGATAGCGCGCTTTTTCATCCGGCGCCATTTTTCGGGTAAGCGCCGCCTGAGCGGCACGTTCTTTGGGGTCTGTGGCGCTAGCGCTGCCAGAAGTCGGCAAGTCACGGATATGCCCCACGCTGGACTTAACAACGAAGTCCTTACCGAGATACTTGTTAATCGTTTTGGCCTTGGCCGGCGATTCCACAATTACCAGTGCTTTACCCATAAAACCTGCTTGCCTGCGTTTGTAAACCGGGTTCGCACGCTACCCGTGCGTCGGAAGGTGGGCATCTATAAGGGCGTTTGGTCTCGGGGTCAAGTGTGCCGTTACTATTTGCCACCCCGGAGACAAAAGTACTCTGATCAGAAATTATTCAATTAATTCAATAGCCTGGTGAATTTGATCGAGGGCCTCAAGACCACCGCGCTCATCCCAGAAAATACTCGCATTACGTTCCGATAGCTCAGCCACCGCCGCCCCATCGGGTAATCCCGTGACCCAGTCGGGCACAGAGAGGTCATCAAAAATCGACTGCCAATCGCCTCGAATGCGGACATAGCGACACTGCCTGCCGGGGGATTGCAGCGCCTTGGCCAATAACCGCTCGTAGCAAACGAGCTCGGCGTCGCAGGAAAATTCGAACCGAGGTGGAATCTCGGGCGAGGGCCTGATGCTGACGCGCAAGCCATACTGTCTCGCTTGATCGCGAATGGCTGCTTTTTGGCGTTGTCCCTTGCTTGGCATTGCAGACATCAGCGGCGCAATGACCACAGCAAGACCCAGCAGAATGATCAGATAAACCACACAATTACCCCGACGAGACAAGCCCGAATTTTTGGACTACATTGTTGCGATGTGTGACACCGAGTAGCGAGGAGAGTATGCCCTACCAGAACATTCTCGTGGCGGTCGATTTGGGTAGCACCACCGATACAGTGGCCGGAAGAGCGTCTGACTTGGCGAATCAAAACGACGCCGCACTGCACGTTTTACACGTGATCGAACCCCTTGCCATTACGTATGGCGGTGACATCCCAATGGATTTCTCGGCGATTCAAGAAGAAATTCAAGACCAGGCCAAAGAGCAATTGGATCGCTTGTGCGATTCACTCGGCGTTCCAGAGTCTCATCGCCACCTGGTCACGGGTCGGCCGGAGGCCGAAATCCCGACACAGGCGAAAGCGGTAGGCAGCGATCTGATTGTGATTGGAACACATGCTCGCTGGGGCCTTGCCCTACTCCTGGGCTCGACGACCGACGGCGTCATGCACAGTGCAGAGTGCGACGTATTAGCCGTTAAAGTTGACTCTGACGCGTAGACCGGGGGCGTGACGCAGTGTCAGGAACCCGCCAGAAATGCCTTCAGTTGCGCAGTGTCAAAGGGCCACCCCAGCTCTCTACCCTCTTCGTCTCGCACCACTGGGATACGAACACCATAGCGCTCAAGCAGCGTGAGATCCTCCGCAATATCAATCCCGACAAAGGGGCATTGCGCGGCATCGAGGATCGCCTCCGCATGCTCACACAGGTGGCACCCCGGTGTGGTGTACAGTGTTAGTGCCTTCATTGCGCGCTCCCTAGACCCTCAATGTCTGACGACTCAGCCCCGCGATGGACGCCCCATGGAGGCATGACGCTGTATGGTCGCAAAGCCGTTCTGGAGGCGCTGCGAGACCCGACACTGACCCTCCATTGCCTCCATCTTGCCACCAGTAACCGCCCTTCGGAAATCATTGCCCACATTACGGAGAGCGCGAGCGCGCGCCGGGTGGAAATACGCCACCACGATCGATTGGCGCTGTCCAGAATATCTCGAAATAGCAAGCAAGATCAGGGGGTTGCATTAGATATTAGATGTGAAAAATTCTCTTCGATAACGGATGTTCCAGCGCGGGCATCAAGCGACGCCAGGTTATTGGCGTTGGACGGTATTACGAATCCGCAGAATGTCGGGATGATTATTCGCTCTGCAGTGGCCGCCGGCATCGATGGACTGCTCTATCCCGCCAAAGGCGTGGCCGCACTGGGGCCTTTGGTCATCAAAGCATCGGCAGGAACCGTATTCCGCGCCCCCATCATCCACTGCGATACGGTGGAGAGAGGGCTGGCCACCCTGCAACAGGCTGGATTCGCCATCGCAATACTGGAGGCTGGCGCCAGTCAGTCACTATTCGACTACCAGCCTGATGCGCCAACCATCTTTGTACTGGGAAGCGAAAGCCATGGCATCAGCTACCGCACGCGCGAGCTCGCAGAAACTAGCGTGAGTATCCCGATGGCCAATGCAGTGGAGTCACTCAATGTGGCGGTGGCTGCAGCGCTCGTTGCGTTCCATCTCGCGCCACGACGCCCTTAGTCGCGACTACTGTCCTCCCGGCGCTGCGGCATCCCCATTGGTTACCGCCAACCAGGCTTGCTGGATAACATAGGCCCTGATCGCATCTGTATCCTCTTTACTGAGATGCCCAGCAAAAGAGACCATGCCCTGCTTCTCCAGCGCTCCCTCGCGAACGACCTGATCCCATGCCTGCTCGTTTGCCGAAATAGCAGACCAACGTAAATCGGGAATAACACCGCCACTGACGGCAAAGGCCCCGTGACAAAAGTGACAGTTTTCTGCAAAGCGCTGCATTCCGAGCAGATGCTCATCGGGTTCGCCAAACATGGCCGACTTGGGCGTCGCGGTGACGCTGGCCACGGCAGGCGCCGGCATGGGCTCGGCACCTCCCAGCTTGAAGGTGATCACGCGCGCAGGCTCCTTGGCTTTGGCTTCGCCATAGGTGAATCCTGCAATCAGGCTAGATACACTGCCCCAGCCGGACAATACACTGAGGTACTGCTCGCCATCGATCTCATAAGTCATGGGTGCCGCTGCGGCATTACCGACCAAATTATGGGACCAGAGTCGCTCTCCCGTCTCGGCGTCGTAGGCCACAAACTCACCAAACTTATTCCCCTGAAATACCACACCCGCTGCTGTGCTGAGGACGCCGCCATTCAGGGGCAAGGGGAAAGGCACTGCCCATCTGGGCTCCGCTTTCACCGGATCCCACGCAAGCAAAGTGCCGCCATCGAGGCCGGACACTGCGTCCAGGGTGCCCGCGGGATACTCCACCGGCCATCCCGCCGCCGCGTCGTAGCCAATGTTCCAGAAAGACTTGCTGTCCTCTACGTTTTGCGTTTTATCGTAGAAAAACGGAATTTCATTGACCGGGATATACACCAGACCGGTGTCCGGATTAAATGCCATCGGATGCCAGTTATGGGCCCCTGTGGGCCCCGGCACGACTGCGTACAGCGCGAGGTCCACCGCCTCCTCTACCAAAACAGGGCGCCCGTTTTCATCGAATTCTCCGGTGGTCCAGTTTTGATTGGTGAAGGGCGTCGCCGAGATCAGTTCCCCACTTGCGGCATCAAGGACATAGAAGAAGCCATTTTTTGGCGCTTGCATTACTACGCGTCGCGACGCGCCGTCTTCTCCGAGCGGCAGGTCCGCGAGCATAATTTGCTGCGTGGCCGTGTAATCCCATCGGTCACGTGGGGTGGTCTGGTAGTGCCAGCGATAAGCGCCCGTGTCTGCATCGACAGCAAGGATAGAGGACAGAAAAAGGTTATCGCCATCACCATTGGGGTCCCGAATGTCAGGATTCCAAGGGGAGCCGTTACCCACCCCAATCAACACTTGGTCATTGACCGGGTCGTACACAATCGAGTCCCAAGCGGTTCCGCCCCCGCCGTCCGTCACCCAGGCGCCCCCGTCTCCCCAGGTATCGTTAGCCAACTGAGCCAATATCTCGTCCGATGCAGCGCCATCAGGCTTTTTGTCCGGATTTGGCACCGTGTAAAACCGCCACACCAAATCGCCCGAGGTGACATCGTAGGCACTGACATAGCCGCGAACACCCAACTCTGCGCCGGCATTACCAATGATCACTTTGTCCTTGAAAACCCGCGGCGCGCCGGTGATGGTATAGGGCTTGGACTGATCCACCGTCACCTCACTCCACAGCACCTCGCCTGTTGCCGCATCAAGCGCCTCCAACCGTCCATCGAACACCCCGACGAACACTTTGCCCTCGTGAACAGCCACACCTCGATTTACTACATCACAGCAGCCTTTCGCCGCGTCCTTTCCTGACACCTTTGGGTCATAGACCCAGATTTCCTCTCCCGTTTTCGCGTCAATGGCGTAAACCACTGACCACGCGCTGGAAACATACATCACCCCATCCACCACAATGGGCGTTGCCTCAGCACCCCGCGGTTTCGCCATTTCGTAGATCCACCCCACGCCCAGCTCGGGCAAGGTATCGCGATTGATTTGACCGAGGGCCGAGTGTCGTTGCTCGTCGTACCCGCCGCCATAGGTCAGCCACATCTCGGGCTCCGCCGCCGCATTCTCTATGCGCGCGGTATCGACCTGCGCAGCCACAGAGGCGCCGCTCTCTGTTTCGACAGAATCTGATTTTGATCCGCAGGCGACAAGCGCCAACAAGGCCAATGCTGCCGTGCTTGCGCGGGCGATGAATGTCATAGCGATCCCCTCTTGTTATCAATTGCTGTCGCTTTAAGTGTAGCGGAAAGCAAGCCCGCTAATCCCCGAAACGGCGTTAGCCGCTGATCATTTTGAGAGAAACGACATCCCCTCTTCCAGGCCACGGAGGGTCAACGGGTACATTTTTCCTTCCATCAATTGACGGGTAATCGCAATCGACTGCGTGTACTCCCATTCATCCTCCGGGACAGGATTAATCCAAATGCACTTCTCGTAAGTCTCCCGCAGGCGGCGCATCCAAAGCTCACCGGACTCCTCGTTCCAGTGCTCTACCGACCCTCCGGGCTGCATAATTTCGTAAGGGCTCATAGAGGCGTCCCCCACAAAAACCACCTTGTAATCGTGTGCATACTTGTGCATCAGATCGAGCGTTGCGGTCCGTTCGTTAAAGCGGCGTATGTTGTTTTTCCAGACGCTCTCGTAAATAAAATTGTGGAAATAAAAATATTCCAGGTGCTTGAATTCGGTACGCGCCGCAGAAAAAAGCTCCTCACAGACTTTCACATGCGGGTCCATCGAACCCCCCACATCCAGAAACAACAGGACCTTGACGGCATTATGGCGCTCCGGAACCATCTTGATATCAAGCAAGCCGGCATTGCGTGCCGTCGATTTAATGGTGTCATCTAAGTCGAGCTCTTCGGTAGCACCGGTTCTGGCGAACTTCCTGAGCCGGCGCATGGCGATTTTGATGTTCCGGGTGCCGAGTTCGACACTGTCATCTAAATTTTTGAAGTCTCGACGGTCCCAGACCTTCACCGCGCGTTTGTTTTTGCTTTCGCCGCCAACGCGAATACCTTCTGGATGGTAGCCGTCGTTGCCAAATGGTGATGTCCCCTCTGTACCGATCCATTTATTGCCGCCAGAGTGGCGCTTCTTTTGCTCTTCAAGCCGCTGTTTGAATTGCTCAATCAGCTCTTCCAGACCGCCGAGGCTCTCGATCTTCGCCTTGTCTTCCTCCGATAGCTGCTTGAGAAACTCCGAGCGCAACCAGTCATCCGGGATCATGGCTTCGATCACGTCGTCCAAGGCCTCCAACTCCTGAAAATGCAGGCCGAAAGCACGGTCGAACCGGTCGTAGTATTTCTCGTCTTTTACCAGCACGGCTCGGGACAGGGCATAAAAGTCATCCATATCGCCAAATGCCAGGCGTTGCTCCATCGCCTCCAAGAGATCGAGTAGCTCTCGGGGCGTTACCGGAACTCCCGAGTCTTTGAGTACATGAAAAAAATTGATCAACAAGGGTTAGCGCGCCTCGCGTCGATGCATAAAGGCCAGTCGCTCGAGTAGCTGCACATCTTGCTCGTTTTTCAGTAGCGCGCCATACAACGGGGGAATCGCCTTGCTCTGATCACGGTTTTTCAAAATCTCATCCGGAATGTCGTCGGCCATCAGCAGCTTGAGCCAATCGATCAATTCAGAGGTCGACGGTTTCTTCTTGAGGCCCGGGATTTCACGCAGCTCAAAGAATACCTCCAACGCTTCTTGAACCAGGCTCACTTGAATGTCCGGATAATGAACGTCAATGATTTCCTTCATCGTGTCTTTGTTCGGAAAGTTAATGAAGTGAAAAAAGCACCGTCTGAGAAAAGCGTCAGGCAATTCCTTTTCATTGTTTGAAGTAATGATGATGATGGGGCGATGCTTGGCTTTCACCGTCTCGCCGGTTTCGTAGACGAAGAACTCCATGCGATCCAACTCAACCAGCAGGTCATTCGGGAACTCAATGTCGGCTTTGTCGACCTCATCGATCAACAACACCACCTGCTCTTCCGCGGTGAAGGCCTCCCAAAGCTTGCCCTTTTTGATGTACTGGCTGACATCCTCGACCTTGCCGTCTCCCAACTGGGAGTCGCGCAGCCGTGAAACGGCGTCGTACTCATAAAGTCCCTGTTGGGCTTTAGTTGTCGACTTGATATGCCACTGGATCAACGTCTTACCCAAACCCGCTGCGACCTCTTCTGCAAGCATGGTTTTGCCCGTGCCCGGCTCACCCTTGATCAGCAGGGGCCTTTGCAATGTCACCGAGGCATTCACCGCCATGCGCAGGTCATCTGTCGCAACGTAGCGTTCTGTTCCTTCAAACTTCATACACGGGCTCTCTCGTTTAGCGATTTAGTGGGCGGGGAGACTAACCGATGTGAAGAGCACAAACCACTCAGGAACCAGCGCTCATACCACGGCGACGCAGCCACAACCCCGCGGTCGCGCCGGCAACTGCGCCAGCCGTAAGCCATACACCGGGCCAAGCAGCGGACGCCACTCCCTCCCCGAACAAGGCATTAAAAACAACCACAATAAGCGCTGGCGCCAATGTTTCGCTGCCCTCGCCAGGGAAAGCGGGCGCCAATAACAACCCGGCCATACAGCCCAACAACGCCGCCGCGCCTCGGCCGATATCCTCAGAAAACCAGAGCCGCCTGAGCAGCCAAATGCCGCCAATAGCCGCGATCCAATAAAGCGCGAGTGCCACCAGGTAAGACTGTGTTGTCAGCATATACGTCGCTCCCCTCTCACTCTCGGCGCCCGACCTGCGGGTCCGGAGGCATTTGTAAAAAAAAACCACGCGTGCGAACGGCGTCCATAACTACCGCTGCTGACTGTGCCGCCAACGCCCGCTCGGGCGTCAGCGTCATCGTCAGTACTTTTTCTGGCTCACGAAACAGCGCGAAAAGATCCTCAGGCCACTCGCCGGGCGGCAGGTCTCGGGGGACAAATAAAAACGTCTGTGGACGACGCGCCGTCTTGTAGACATCAACTTCCAGTGAATCCGATTCCGCAATGGTCGTCACATCGCCCCCTCCGAAAGCCAATCTCGCAGAGGGTTCACCACGAGTTGACCGCGCCATCCCAGCCAGGCAGCCGGGCTATCCAGCGACGCATTGGCCTGCTGCCGGATCAAATGCTCGAGATCCGCTTTGGGCATCAATGTTTCGGGCGCTACATCCAGCTCTGTGGCGATCACCCCCAACCGCTTTGAGAGACTGCCCAATAAATTGCGTTGAGCCCCCGATAGAGGACCCGGTCCTACCTGAGAACCCATTGCAGTAACGCCTCCCTCCACGGCTGCGCTGATCGCGGCAATCAGTTCCTCTCCCGCTCTCCGCACTAACCCTTCTGGCATATCCGGTATCTGCGCCAGTTCGCGCAGGGAACGCGGGACCGCGCGAGCAATCGCCGTCAGCACCTTGTCCGCTAGAATCCAGCTGCGTGGCCGGTCGCGGCTGCGCGCTTCCCTCTCCCGCCAGTCGACCGCCGCGACCAATGCGCACTGCTGCGCCTCTGAAAGCTTGTAGGCCGACTTAAATTTGCTGATCGGCGCTTTACCCCCGGGGGACATACGAGCGCTGTCCTCCAATATCCACGATGCTCGTCCCTGCGCGGTCGCTCGCGCAAGCAGTTCGCAGCCAATTGAGTGGAGATAGGTCACATCCTGAGCCGCATACGCCGCCTGACTATTTGAAAGGGGTCGCTGCAGCCAATCGGACTGGGTCTCATCCTTTGGCAGGTCGATGTCAAAAAAGTCGGCGACCAAGGCCCGATAGCTCATGCCCGGGTGCATGCCCAAGAGCGCGGCGGCGCGCTGCGTGTCAAAAAGCGGTTTCGGCAATACCCCTAACCAGTGGGCAAAGACCTCTAAATCCTCACTGGCGCTGTGAATAAATTTGATTTGGCTGACATTGTCGAGCAACTCCCTCAGCGGCGCGGCGTCAGGTACCCGCAAGGGGTCCAGCAGATAGGCTTTATCTCCCCAACACAGCTGCACCACAGCCACAATCGGAAAAAACGTGTCACGCCGCCTGAATTCAGTATCGATGGCTACCGACGCCGCATCACCGTTGGCAGCAATCACCGCCTCGAGTTGGGTCTCGCTGTGAACCCATTCCCAATTCACTCGCCGACTACCGTTCGTCCGCTCAAGGCATGGGCCAGAGTGCTGGAATCTGTATATTCGAGCTCTCCCCCGAGCGGGACGCCGTGCGCAATGCGGGTGACCCTGACTTTGGCATCTTTTGCTTTTTGACTGATGAAATACGCCGTCGCCTCTCCCTCGACTGTGGGGTTGGTGGCCAAAATGACCTCTTCAACAACGCCCTCGTCAAAACGTGCGCAGAGGGTATCGAGCCCCAACTGCTCTGGGCCAATACCGTCGATAGGCGACAGGTGACCCATCAGCACAAAGTAGTGGCCCCTGAATCCTCCACTGTGCTCAATGGCCATCACGTCGGCTGGCGCCTCCACGACGCATAATGTCGCGGCTTCACGTTTGGGGTCGGCACAGATCTCGCAAACCTTAAGCTCGGTAAAGTTCCGACATCGATCGCAGTTCTGTACTTTAGCTAGGGCCGACTCGATGGCCTCCGCAATCAGCTGCGCACCATCCCGGTCGCGCTCCAGTAAGTGTAAAGTCATGCGCTGGGCGGATTTGGGACCGACTCCCGGCAAGTGGCGCAAGCTGTCTATCAGTGCCTCAATCGATGGACTGAGTTTCATAGTGCCGGGTTCCCCATAGACCTGTCCCACAATGCGAGTGCCATCAAAATCATCCCCCGGAGGCTCGCTCAGGGTCAGCGTTCATTGCCTGCAGCTCAACATCAACTGCTGTTGGCCGAATGCTACCGGGGATGATCTCCCCGTCAAATGCGCGCATCAGCGTGTGCAGGGCATCATCGCTGGCTATGGCTTGCTCGGCATCGGCCAGTCTGGACGCGGCGAGGGCGGCGCGACGGCTGGCCGGGGTCAGACCCCCATGGTCGCCAATGGCAATGGCCGCTACGATCGACTCATCCACTTGCTGCTGCAACGCTTGGGTCAACTGCGCCGCGTGACGTTCGTTGAGCAAAGCCGCGTCCGACTGGGAAATCGTGAAATTGAAGTGCCCGCGGGTACAGCCGCTTAACTCAAGGTTGAGGGCAATGTTATGCAATATGCCGCTAAAGCGCAGTCGCTCAAACAGCGCGGGCCAGCGCTCTGTAGTGAGTTCCGACAGCGTGTGCGCTGATGGCGATTTCTGGCGCACATCATCGTCCACATCACCGGTTGCCTCTGGATTTGAATCGGGCGCAAAAAGCCCCATTTCAGTCTCACGCGGCGGAACGCCTCCGGCAAGAGGCGTCGCCTCATCCTCCGCCTCGGAAAGCAACGCGTCCTCTTGATCCTCTCTGAAAAAATCAGCAGACGGCTGGTCAACAAGCCCCGCATCGCTGGCCTCACCACCCTGAGCGGCAACCGCCTGGGTAACGCCTGATGCCGCCTCGACTATTTCCCGCCGAGCGCCAGTATTGTTGGAAGGCGGCGCCGAATCGCTCCGCGACTGATTTGCTCTCTCGGACCGGGATTCCACCGGCGCCGCCGGTGGCTCAGGCTTTTTTGCCGGGGGTGCTCCTGCGGCGCCATCGCCGTGAATGATCGCGGCGGGCCGGAAGGCAATCATCCGCAGTAGAATCATTTCCAGCCCCGCTCTGGCAGAAGACGCCAGATGGACATCCCGCCGCCCCGACACCGCCATCTGCCAAAACAATTGGGTGTCATCAATCGTTGCTCGGGCCGCGAGGTCAACAATGCGGGCCTGATCCGGCCAGCTGGTATCCAGCGCTCCCGGCACCATTTGTGCAATCGTCATCTGGTGCAGGATGCTACTCAGCTCATCCAGCGTTGCCACGTAATCCGGCGCGTGCTCCGCGATTCTGGCCACCACATTTAGTACGGCGGGTGCATCTTCATCGAGCACGGCGGCAATCAAATCCAGCACGCGGCCACGGTCAACCGTACCGAGCATTTCGGCGACTTCAGCGCCTCGCAGGTGCCCTTCGCCGTAGGCAATGGCTTGGTCTGTCAAACTCAGCGCATCCCGCATGGACCCCTCGGCTGCCCGGGCAATCAGCGCAAGTGCCTCAGGCTCCGCAGCGATCGCCTCAGCCGCCAGAATGTGTTCCAGGTGCAGCACAATCTGCTCCGGTTGCATATTCTTTAAGTTGAATTGCAGGCAGCGCGACAGCACCGTAGCAGGCAATTTCTGAGGGTCCGTCGTCGCAAACAGGAACATCGCGTGAGGCGGTGGCTCTTCCAAGGTTTTCAGAAGCGCGGCGAAGCTGTTTTTGGAGAGCATGTGCACTTCATCAATGAGATAGATTTTGTAGCGGGCGCGAGTGGGCGTGTACTGCACGTTTTCGAGCAGCTCGCGCATGTCATCGACCCCGGTTTTTGAGGCCGCGTCAACCTCAATCAAATCGACCGAGCGGCCCTCAGCGATCTCCGCACACGCGCCACATTCGCCGCAAGGTGTGGCGGTAAGCCCCGTATCGCAGTTCAGGCATTTAGCCAGAATCCTTGCAACGGTAGTCTTGCCGACACCGCGTGTTCCCGTGAAGAGGTAGGCGTGGTGCAAGCGGCCCGACTCAAGGGCATTCACCAAGGCCTGCAATACGTGTTGCTGGCCGACCATTTCAGCAAACGTGCCGGGGCGCCATTTCCTGGCCAGGACCTGATAAGACATGCTTGACCATCCGTGTAGGGAGGCGACTCGGACAGCCACACCCCGGCACCCGAATCAGTAACTACCGTTGCTCCCTTCCGGGCCTGGCGGGGTTCATCACCTATCGTTGCGAGGGGACCATCCGAGTCACCATTACACCCGCTCTGCAGCGGGGCCGGCTAGTGTCGCGAAATCCCTGTCTGGGCGCAAGTTGATGACCAAAGGCACCGGCGATTTCCGACTATGTTAATTTGATTTACATTTAATGTGAATTCAATTAACATTACCGCCCGTAGTGAGACTCTTTATGACCATTCGAGACTGATGCCTTGAACCCCAATCTTCTAAAATCACTGTGGGCAATCGCCGTGGCAGTTGGCTTGAGCCTTGGCGGAACCGCACTGATCAAAGCCAATAAAGTGACCACCACCTCGGTCGAGCGTTCAGCCATGCCAGTCGCGGCCACACTGTACCGCCAGCAGCCTACGTTCACCCGAGACGCGAATTACCTCGGCGTGATTCGTGCAGGCTCCGATAGCGTCCTCGGTTTTGAGGTCGCAGGAGTCCTGACTGGCCTGACGGCGACCGAGGGTATGCGCGTGTCACCCGGCGATGTGCTTGCCCAATTGGGCACTGACCGCAGGAAAGCACACCTGGACGCCGCCACCGCGACCTACAACCGGGTTGCAGCCGAGCGGGCGCAAGCGGACGCGCGGGCTGAGCGGATTGCGCAACTGGTAGAGGACGGATCCGCCTCCGAACAGGATTACGACGACGCGCGATTCTCGGCACAGGCACTGGTTGCGGCAGAGAACACAGCCGCCGCGCAACGCCAGTCAGCGCAGCTTGAACTCGAAAAAAGTACGTTGCGCGCACCGTACGAGGCCGTAGTGGCTGAGCGACTCGTGCAGACGGGCGCAGTGGTCGCGCCGGGCACGCCCGTGCTCCGATTGGTGACCGCCACGGGCCGAGAGGCGCACGTAGGGGTCCCCCCCGACGTAGCGAGGCGGCTGGTTCCCGGTAACGCCTACCCACTGGTGCTTGAGGGTGAGCAGATCACCGCTGAATTGCGCTCCATTCGGGATGACCTTGACCCCAGCACCCTGACTGTGGGCACCGTATTTGACCTCCCAGCGAGCACCGCAGTAGCCGTCGGTGAATCAGTGGTGCTCCAGATTGCGGAAACGGTTGATTCTGCTGGAGGCTGGCTACCCATCTCCGCGCTATTGGAGGCCCCCCGGGGCCTCTGGGACGTACTGACGATCACGCCGGACGCTGAGGGCAAACAGCGTGCGCAGCGAGAAAGCGTTGAAATTCTGTATACCCGCGGCAATGAGGTTTTTGTGCGCGGCACCCTAGCAAACGAAGTGGCCGTGGTGGCCTCGGGGTTGCAACGTATCAGCCCCGGGGATCTGGTTGAACCCGTTTTCGATAGCGCCATGCCCAACACGACGGCGGCGCCAGGCTAATGATCGCTAAACTGCTGCACGCCAACACGCGCTATCTGGCGCTGGTCATTCTGGCCATTCTAGTGGTGGGCTATACCAGCCTGAGCGGCATGGCGCGCAAAGAAGACCCGGCCATTACGCCGTGGTTCGCCTCAGTCCAGGTTTTCTTCCCGGGGGCGAGCCCCGCAAGAGTTGAGGCGCTGATTACCAAACCGATGGTCGATGCCCTCCGGGAAGAGCCCGATGTCATGGAGGTTGATGGCACCTCCGCGTCCGGTGTGTCACTGATTTTCGTAGAGGTCGACTACAAAGCACCCCCGGCCCGACTCAAGCAGATCATGGCCGAGCTACGAGACGTTGTTGACCAAGTGGCGATGACGTTTCCCGCCGGCGCTTCACCGCCTGACTTCGATGACGAAATCTGGACTGAGTTCGTCAAGATCACCGCAATAAGCGGCGCTGACGGCCGCGAGCTGCCGCCGGCTCAACTGCGGCGCCAGTCGCTGTTGTTCGCCGATGCGGCGCGGAGCGTACCGATGACCCGCCGCGTTAAGCTATACGGCCTGCCCCAGGAGGAGGTTCGCGTCGAACTCGACGAGACGCGTTTGTCGATGCTGGGGATATCGATCGACGAGGTCTCGGCGGCACTGGCTGAGGCCGACGCCAGAGCCCCTGCCGGGCAGCTGACCGGCGCAGGTGCCGCATTGACGGTAGAGCTGACCGGAGAATTTACTGATCTAGAATCCGTACGTAACGTGATCGTGCGCGGCCTGCCAGACGGACGCGCGATCCGCATTTCTGATCTGGCTGAGGTGCGTAAGACCGAGGTCACGCCATTTGAGAGCCTGTCGCTCTCTAATGGCCAGCGCTCAGTGCTGATCGCAGCTGAGATGCAGCCGGGTTACCAAGTGGACCGCTACGGTGCGACATTCGATGCCTTCCTTGAGTCCTATCGTGCCGCCGCTCCCAATGGCGTGAGCATTGAGACCAGCTTCGATCAGGTGGGCTATAGCGTCGAGCGTCTGCTGAACGTGGGTAAAAATTTATTGTTAGGCATTATGCTGGTGATCGCGGTGCTACTGGTCACTCTAGGATGGCGAGCGGCACTCGTGGTCGCTGTAA
>Ga0181567_10000580_pt1 | contig 27647 bp, 19 predicted proteins | sample 101ome_14_FD_133761 | JGI IMG/M metagenome (GOLD analysis project Ga0181567, IMG submission 133761) | Coastal salt marsh microbial communities from the Groves Creek Marsh, Skidaway Island, Georgia - 101403AT metaG (megahit assembly) | ecosystem: Environmental > Aquatic > Marine > Intertidal...
ACCTATAAAGTATTTATAGAATAAAATCAAAAAAATTTGTGTCACTTATTAAATGGATCTACGGGACTTGGAAAAACAAGCTACACAAAAAAATTAGTTGTGTTATTTAGCGGAGAAATAAACATTAGACCTTGTTATTCTGTAATTAATCACATTTACACAAATCAAACGAATATTCATTGTGAATTTTATTATTTTCAACTCAAAGATGAGTTTTTACACGGAAGCATCTCCTCTAAAAGGTTCTAATTATTTGTTACCAACTTAATGGTACGAGCTTAGACTTTTGTCTCATGATGCCGCATATTTCAACATTGATACTTTCATAATCAATCATGTTAAGCGATTAACTAACTTTTCCTTACTAAAATAAAATAGTTTGGTTTTTGTAATCTGTTCTTGCAAGTTACATTCTGATTATTAAAAATCATATCATTGCTCAGGTGGCGGAATTGGTAGACGCGCTAGACTAAGGATCTAGTGCCGTAAGGCGTGGGGGTTCGAGTCCCCCCTTGAGCACCAATTATTTTTTAGTTTTGTCAAAAATTTTATGTTTGACCCTTAGACCCATTTTGTAGTCGTCCTTAAATGTTTTATTACCGATTGAGTCGAAGCCTTCAAATAATCCGTGTCGCAGGTTTTGTTTCCAATGTTCTAATAATCTGACAGGAAACTCTCCTCCTTGTCTGCGGTAATTAAATGTAATCCATTCATTTGCTTCATGTGTACCAAATTTCCCTTTAAATTTCTTCTTTGCATCTTCCAAAAGTTTGACCCAGAGGGTGGGATATATATCTCCATTTTCTGATTTGATCGGCTTGTAATCTTCTGGGTCATCGGCTCGTGCAAACCAATAGATATGGGTACCATGTTTTTTTCCGTGCACATATTCTTTCGAGTGGATTGGAATACCATTTTCGTTCCAAGATTTTATCGTTCCATGTATTTTTCCTCCAAGGTAAGGAATTTGTTCAATGATCTGACCACCAGGAAACTTACTTACAACCATACCGCTTAGAGGCTGAGTTTCATCTTTGGCGTACACTAATGGCTCTTCGTTCCACAAAGAGGTTTTCTTCAATTTTACTGAACTTATAGCTCCTTGGTAGGTTGTTACGGGTTCAAATTCAAACAGTTCACCTCCAGCCCCCGTTACGTGTACTGAGACGATATCGGAATAGCCACTGCCTCCGTCTAGAATGATTACATTTTGTACAACATTTTTTTGATTTAAATGCGGAACCAATTTAGCACCACTGCCTTTCCAGAATAGGTGTTGGTCAAAAACTACGAATTCGTTGGAGCCTTTGGTTTTAATTTCTGATTTATCTACAACTCTAGATTTATAGGGCGCAAAGGGTAACACTTCACTATCCCTAGCCAAATCCTGCCACCATCCTTTAAGTGAAGATGCATTTCCCTCAAATAGAATTAAATAAGATAAACATGAAACTGTTAAGCATGTGACAGTTAGGACTAAAATTAAGCCTTTCATACAATATGATTGAAAGCAGATGAATCCTTATTCAAGGCCAACATTTGGTAAGGGGAATTCGTTTTCCAAGTTTCGAAGGCCATAAAGGACCATGGTAAATAAATGACGTATAAATCTGTAATAGCGTTGCGCCTGCGTCCAATTTTCTTTGAGCACTCTCATAGTCATAAATGCCACCAGATCCTATGATGGGGAATTTCCAGTCAGTTAATTTCGCAATAAACCTAATAATTTCGTTCGATTTTGTCTCGAGAGGTTTTCCGCTTATGCCCCCATTGGGTATCATTTTTGTATTCATGTAATCCTTACAATTTACTGAAGTATTACACGCGATGACGCCACTAAAATCATTTTCGATCGCTTTTGTAATTATTTTTTCCAAATTGTTGAAGCTTTCATCTGGAGAAATTTTTAAGAGAAATGGCGGTGGCTTAAGAGAGTGGGTCGACGCCCAATTCAACCTTTGCTCGTTGATGCCCCGAAGTAAGGGATCAAGAAATTCATCATTATGCAGCTTTCTCAAACCAGGAGTGTTGGGAGAGCTAATGTTAATGGTTATATAATCAGCAATAGGGGAAACGGCGTCTATTCCTTGAGTGTAATCTTGGAGTGCTTTTTCAATGGGGGTTGATTTCCCTTTGCCCAAATTAATACCGAGTGGCACCTTGCGAGAGTTTATCGGGTATAGATTTAACACCTCCTCTACCAGTGCTTCCAAGCCATCGTTGTTAAAGCCCATTCGATTTACTAAAGCAAAATCCTTTGGCAGACGAAAAAGCCTGGGTTTTTCATTCCCAGGTTGAGCTTGGGGTGTGACAGTACCAACCTCCACAAAACCGAATCCAAGTGCTTCTGAGGCTCTTGGGAACACACCATTTTTATCCAAACCAGCAGCTTGCCCAATACAGTTAGGAAATTTTAAACCAAATGCCTCAACTGGGTGATTGGAATGTAAAAGTTTTCTAAGTAAAGAGCAGGCGGGCTTAGACTTACTAAGGGCCCTAAGTGTATGCGTACCAAGCTCATGAGCAAGTTCAGCATTGAGCGAGAATAAGATCGGTTTCACTAAACGATTGTAAAACATTAAATAAGGGGAAATAGGATTATTAGTTCCGATGTGTGAAATAAATTTTTACAAAAAGAATTTGAGAAAATTTACAGTATTGATTGACATACAATTTGAACATCTCATAAGGCAATCCAATGAAAAAAACAAGTCCGAGCCTAGATTGGTGTATTGTGCGTTGTGATGACGAGAACAAATGGTGGGTTGATTCCATAAGTGATGCAGAGAATTGGGACATTGAAGATCTTGGTATTATTGACCCCAAGCAATTCATTTACATTAATGAACTCTTGGATTCAATGACCGAGTTTGGTCTGCAGTCCCAATTAGTTGATGAGGCATTTTTTACTTTCGAGATTTCTGAAGAGGTATCTGGAAGAAAAGTTAAATTGGAAAGAGTGAGAGATTCGCTTCTTAAAGCAGAAGATTTGCTATTTGCCTTACCCGATGTTCTAGACGAGGAAAAAGGGCCTTATGCAGATTTCTTAAGCCATGTTTCACAAATTCGAGTAGCTATGCTTAATGATCTGATAGAATTTTCTGAACCCTACACGATTGAGGAAATGGAAGAAGTTCTTTCTGAGAGGCTTAATAATGACTTTCTCGAAGGTAGGAGAAGTCACTTCAGCGATGAGCTAGTTGCGATCTTAGAGTTTGTACCGGATGGTTTTGAACTCGACTCAGATCTTGAGGATGAAAAAGATGACGATGCAGACGGTGAAGAAGATTATTCAGACCTAGAGAGTCATTTAGTCGAAGTTTCAGACAAGGACGAGAAACTTCTGCCGGATGAAGATCTCAAGTGGGAGGAAGATGAAGAAAAGGAAGAGGAAGTTACTTCTTATGAGGGCGGAGCACCTGATGAAGAATAATTCTTAGCACAGTCGATTACAGAAAAGGAGCGATTTTATCGGCAAAATATGAAAAAACGATACTAGCACCCGCTCGCTTGATACTCAGTAAGGATTCAGTCGCACAAGACTGCCAATCTAGCCATCCCAGTTGATCAGCGGCCATAATCCTAGAATATTCCCCGGATACTTGATAGGCGGCAATTGGTATATCAAACTTTTGATTGGCATAACTGATAATATCCAGAAAGGGCTCGGCTGGTTTAACCATAAGCATATCCGCACCTTCTGCATAATCTAATCTTAGTTCTCTTTTGGCTTCTTCTCGGTTTGCGGGATTAAGTTGATAAGTGGATTTATCTACCCCCCGTCCTTGTGGTGAGGAGTCGATCGCACATCTAAATGGCCCGTAATAAGAAGAAGAAAACTTAGCAGAATATGAAAGAATACCAACATCATGAAAGGAGTTTTGCTCTAATGTATCTCGGATGATGCCAATCCTTCCATCCATCATATCCGATGGAGCAACCCAGTCAAAACCAGCATCCGCACAAATAATCGATGCTTTAGCAAGGATTTCAACAGTTCGATCGTTATCAACATAGTCGTCATTGACGACAATACCATCTTGACCGTGAGATGTGTATGGATCTAATGCTAAATCAGCAAAAAGTAAGATGTTCAAATCAAGTTTTTTTAAAGCTCTTGCAGCCCTGTAAACAAGGCTTTTGGGGTTTAAAATTTCACTCCCAGTTTGATCTTTTAAGCGTGGGCCTACTTTTGGAAACAATGCAAAAGCTCGAATTCCCAAATCATAAAATGATTTAATAGGATCCTCGAGTTGATCAATAGGCCATCTAAAAACTCCTGGCATTGAAGAAATTTCCACCGATTTCTCATCATCGGAGACAAAAATTGGCAAAACAAAATCCGAGGGGTGGAGTCGATTTTCTTGAATCATAGATCGAACCGGCTTGGAAATTCGTAGGCGACGGGGGCGCTCTTTAAATTGGTATGTCATCAGAAGGACATCTTATGTTCGACAATATGCATTCAAAAATAAATGATTTTATTAAAATTTCTTTTAATCAAATCTAAAAAAAAGGCTAGTGGAAACACCAATCGAAATTGAGCTCGTACTTGCTTTAGCATTATTAATCACCGCGGTCCTATCTTTCGCTTTAGAGAAAGTAAGAATGGAAATTACTGCGATTGTTCTCTTGGCATTAATTGTGATTCTTGGTCTATGCGGAATGGACGATTGGCCAAGCCTAAATGAATTACTTAGTATTTTATCCAGTGAAGCACCACTGGCAATAATTGGAATGTTCATGGTTAGTTGTGCTTTAAGTAAGCAGGGAATAATTGAAAAGTTTACTTTACACATGCAAAGCCTCACACGATGGGGGTTTCATCCATTTCTTTTTTTATTGTTGGTTACGGTTGCTGGTCTCTCTGCTTTTATAAACAACACACCTGTCGTCGTTATTCTCTTACCTGTCGTGATTGCTTTATCAGCAAAACTGGAGGTACCTGCATCAAAATTACTCATTCCGGTTTCCTATGCCTCGATATTCGGTGGTTGTTGTACATTGATTGGCACAAGTACAAACATTTTGGCGAGTGGTTTTATGGCGAGTTCCAATCTTTATCCTGATATGAAGGCAATGGAAATGTTTGAGCTAACCAAATTTGGATTTCCATTAATGATTGTTGGAATAGTTTTTTTAATTACCTTTGGAAAAAAACTATTACCCAAACGAGAAGCGCTAAGCACAATTCTGGCAGAGATACACAGGAAAGAGTTTCTTACTGAAGCTTATGTGGTTCCGCACTCATCAATTGTTGGAAAAAGTGTGCAGGATTCTAAAATATCAAAAATTCCTGGTTTGAGATTGTTAGACATCGTGCGAAAGGGAAAAAGCGTCCTCTCCCCCCTTTCCACAGCACAATTCATTGAAGGAGATCGTTTAATTCTATCATGTAAGCCACAGGGGTTGATCGAGGCAAGAGAAGTGGATGGATTTAAATTTTCCAAACACACTGAATGGGGAATCGAGAAAATCAAAACAGCCGAGGCGATTATGGTCGAGGCGATGATTAAACCAAGTTCAGGTTTAATTTCAAAACGACTTTCCGAGGCAGATTTTCGGGGACGATTTAACTTAACCGTGATTGCTTTACACCGGAGAGGCAAAAATGTTGGATTACGACTAGAAAACCTAAAACTTGAATCAGGCGACACTTTACTTGTCTTAGGGTCAGAATCGAGCGTGGAGAAATTAAGAGATTCTAGTGAGGCAGTTCTTTTAGACAAAGTGCCTTTACGTGTCGAAAACAAGCCAGTCAAATCAATCTTTGCTGTAGGGGTTTTGTGTGCAATAATTTTCTTTGCTACATTAGGAATATTGCCTCTTTTTGTTATCGCACTTTTGGGAGCAGGTTTATTTGTGATTAGCAAGTCGATGACACCTACGGAGGCGATACGATCCGTGGAATGGAAATTACTGCTTTTAATTTACTCCATGTTGGCATTGGGCTTGGTTATGGAAAAAAGTGGGGGTGCCGCCTTGATTGCAGAGTTTATTAAAAAAATATGTTTAAGTGGGTTTGCCGAGCAATGGCAGGTTATAGGGGCTCTTATAATTCTATACTTGTGTACAGCATTCTTGACAGAATTACTTTCAAATAACGCAACTATTTCTATAATGACTCCAGTTTCATTGATGGTGGCTTTTCAATTTGGTTTAAACACGGATGAAGCAAGAGCACTTGTGCTGACATGCTGCATCGCTGCATCCGCAAGTTTTATGACACCCATTGGCTATCAGACTAATACATTTGTCTATACAGTTGGTGGCTATCGGTTTCGTGACTTTTCTAAATTTGGGTTATGGCCCATGTTGATATACTTTGGCGGTACGGTTCTACTGGTTGGTCTTTATTATGATTTCTTTCCTTGATAATATATTAATCATACTTATCAAAAATTACTAAAAAAGAAATATTTGAGATGCATTAAAGTATTCAAGTGTTTAGATTCAATAGTTGAATTTATCCAGAAAATTGAGATCGCTGCGTCTATACATTAACAAAAAAAACTTCTCGCTTTCAATTTTGACGAGTTAAAAAAAGAGATATTTTTTTAAAAACTTTAATGAAATTAACTTTATCTGTTGTAAATTAGTAATTTATGTAAATTTCGACCCCTGTGTATTAATTGTATTTAAGTTTGGAAACTAGGTGGTATCAGCTATTTCAAAACTTGATTAGTCACTTGACCCAAACAGGCAGAATCCACAAAATAAGATTTAAAGAAAGAAAATTTCTTCAATTCATTTTTAAAACAAAAGCCAACCATTACGATAAGTAAAGCTAATACCAAAACTTTTTATACAGACTCGCTATGAACGACGAAAATACAGCTCAAAACGATAATTACGACTCTTCTCAAATTCAAAAGCTTGAGGGATTAGAGGGGGTGCGGAAAAGACCCGATATGTATATCGGTGATACGAATGAAAGAGGTCTGCATCATTGTGTTTTTGAAATTGTTGATAATTCAATTGATGAATCACTAGCTGGGTTTTGTAGTGAGATATCGGTTGTAATTCACAGCGATGGCTCGTGCACTATTCAGGATAATGGACGAGGTATTCCGGTCGATATTCACCCTAAACACAACATGCCTGCACTAGAATTAGTCTTAACGAATCTGCATGCAGGGGGAAAATTTGGAAAAGGGGCTTATCAAGTTTCAGGAGGACTCCATGGAGTAGGCGCCAAATGTGTAAATGCAGTTTCAGAATGGTTTACAGCTGAGGTAAGGCGGGCTGGCAAGGTCCATCAAATGAGATTTTCAAGGGGTAAGACTACACAAGAACTTCAAGTGATCGGTGAAGCATCAACCACGGGCACGAAAATAACATTTATGCCAGATGAACAAATTTTTGAAGAAACAAGAGAATTCAAATTTGAATTACTGGCGAAAAGACTCCGAGAATTGGCCTTTCTTAATCCTGGAGTCAGAATTTATCTCGAAGAGGAAAAGCAAACCCGAAAAGAGAGTTTCTTTTTTGAAAATGGAATTTCTGAATATGTAGAATTTCTTAATAAGAATAAGTCATGCCTTATTTCTGCCCCAATTTCATTCTCGGGAGAAGCCCCGCCTGAATCAGGGGAAGGTCTGATTATGGTTGAGATTGCGATGATATATAATGACTCATTTAATGACCAACTTTTCGCCTATGCTAATTCAATACACAATGTAGAGGGTGGTACCCATTTATCTGGTTTTCGTACAGCCCTCACTCGTGTGATCAATACTTATGCAAGACAAAATGACTTGCTTAAAGAAAAAGAGCTTTCACTTACTGGTGATGATGTGAGAGAGGGGTTGACGGCAGTTGTTTCAGTGAAAGTGCCAGAGCCTAGATTTGAAGGACAAACGAAAACGAAACTCTCAAATCGCGAAGTCGATGGAATTGTTCAGAAAATTGTCGGTGAAAAGCTAAAGCATTATTTTGAAATTACACCAGAAGATGCTAAAACCATTATCCAAAAAGTTATTCATGCTGCGAGAGCAAGAGAAGCAGCACGAAAGGCAAGGGAAACAGTCCGTAAGGGTGCACTTTCAGGCGGTGGATTGCCTGGCAAGTTAGCGGATTGCTCAGAAAAAGATCCATCTCTAAGTGAATTGTATATTGTGGAGGGTGATTCAGCAGGTGGTTCTGCGAAACAAGGAAGAGATCGCCTAACCCAGGCCATTCTTCCATTGAGAGGCAAGCTGCTCAATGTTGAGAAGGCAAGGCTTGATAAAGTTTTAAACAATGCTGAAATTCGAAGCTTGATTACAGCTGTTGGCACGGGCATCGGTGATCACGAAGGTGAAGGTGCTTTTGATGCAACCAAAGCCCGCTACCATAAAATTATTATTATGACCGATGCGGATGTAGATGGTGCCCACATACGGACACTCTTATTGACCTTCATTTTTAGACAAATGAAGGGCTTGATAGAAAATGGTTATGTTTATGTGGCAAAGCCGCCCTTATACAAAATTAAAAGAAGAAAAACAGAGCAATATGTACAAGATGATTTTGAAATGAGTCAAATTTTAATCAAGCTTGGAAGTGAAGACATGCAATTATCCAAAAAAAATAATAGCACACCAATTGCATCTGATAATTTAGAAAAAATAAATGCACTATTATTAAAAATTGAACAAATCGGAAAGCAACTTGGTAGATATGGTTTTAATTTAGAGCGCTTACTTGCTCAATTAGACATTCAGTCAAATTCTCTACCGGCTTATGTTGCAAGGATTCGAACTGGTAATGAAGATGAAATAAGATTTTTATCTGATCAAGATGCGAAAATCGGCTTTATGCAATCTCATGGACTGGATATTAGCGATCCAGATGTAAATTCTCTTCAGAAAGAAGTTGAAAGGAATGGAGTTTTGTTTTCACAACGAATTGATATTTACGAAATACTTGAATCAAAGGAATTGGAAAAATACATCTTAAAAGCTGTTGAGTTCGGATTGGATACAGATTTTTTCCATTGTCCCGAGCCTCTCTACCAATTGCTTGATGTGAAGAGCGAAAATTCTGAGCCTCAATTGCTTTCTGGAGTAAATGATTATTTGCAAAAATTAAGAGCACTCGGTCGGAAAGGGCTTCAAATACAAAGATATAAAGGCTTGGGCGAAATGAACCCTAAACAATTGTTCGAGACAACGATGGATCCTACTACAAGAACTTTGGTTAAGGTTGAAATTGAAGATGCCGTTGCTGCCGATGAAATATTCACAACCCTGATGGGAGAAGAAGTGGCTCCACGTCGGATGTTTATTGAAGATAATGCATTAAATGTCAGTCATTTAGATGCATAAATTCTAACTATTTAAAATTATGAAAGAAAACATAAGTGATATCATGCAGAAAGCATACATTGATTATTCGATGTCTGTTATTGTCAGTAGAGCACTGCCTGATGTGAGGGATGGCTTTAAACCAGTTCAAAGACGAGTTTTGTATGCGATGTTGAGAGAGGGACTGCTTCATAACCGTGCTTACGACAAGTGTGCGGGTGTTGTGGGCGAAGTTTTGAAAAATTACCACCCTCATGGTGATAGCTCGGTTTATGATACTTTGGTAAGAATGGCCCAACCTTGGGTTATGAGGTATCCTCTAGTTGATGGACAGGGCAATTTTGGATCCGTAGATGGGGATTCTGCTGCCGCTTACAGGTATACCGAGTGTCGTCTCACAAAACTTTCTGAAGAATTACTCAAGGATATCGATGAAGATACGGTTGATTTTGTGCCAAATTATAAAGAAAGCTCAACGGAACCATCAGTCCTTCCATCTGCCTTGCCTAGTCTTTTAATGAATGGCTCAACGGGTATTGCTGTTGGGATGGCCACCAATATCCCGCCTCATAACCTGATTGAGCTTATCGAAGCCACTTGTGCATTAATCGACAATCCATCGATTGAAATAGACGACTTGATGCAAATTTTACCTGGCCCTGATTTTCCAAGTGGAGGTAGTATTTCTGGTAAGTCAGGAATTGAATCCTACATGAAAACCGGACGGGGCATTGTTAGGATGCGTGGTGCTCTTGAAATCGAAGAATTGCCTAATGGCAAACAGCAGTTGGTCATCACCCATATTCCTTACAATGTAAATAGGGCAACTTTAGTTACGCGAATTGCAGATTTAGTTAAAGAGAAAATTCTGGATGGCGTCAGTGATCTAAGAGACGAATCAACAGAAGAAACCCGAATCGTTGTGGAGCTAAAATTGGGTGAAATCGAGAGAGTCACTATTAACAAACTCTTTAAGTTAACCGCACTAGAGAGCAGCTTTGGTGTAATCCTTCTTGCACTGGATAAACTTAGACCTAGACAACTCAATATTAAGGAAGCGATTCAATGCTATATTGAACATCGACGAAATGTAACCCTACGTCGAACAAATTATAGATTGCGTAAGGCCGAAGATAGGGCTCATATTCTCGAAGGCTATAAAATTGCACTAGACAATTTAGATGAATTTGTACGCATAATACGATCTTCTCAAAACAGAAGTGATGCCAAGGATAATCTTATGCAAAAGTTCGCACTTACAGACCGGCAATCAAGTGCAATACTCGATTTGAGATTATATCAATTAACAGGGATGGAGCGGGATAAAATAGATACCGAATATTCTGAATTAATGGCTATAATTGAAGAGTTAAGAAACATTATTAATAATGAACATGTTCTTTTAGAACTCATAAAGAATGAATTAAATCTTCTCAAAGATTCTTACGGTGATTCAAGAAGGTGTGAAATCACAGATTTTGAAGGTGACGTACGTATGGAAGATTTAATTCCCAATGATGGATGTGTTATCACCGTTACCAAAACTGGTTTTATCAAGAGAACTTCGGTTGAAGAGTTTAAAGTACAAAACCGAGGCGGCAAAGGTGTAATCGGAAGTGGTCAAAGGGAAGAGGACCCTATTGATGTTCTGCAAACTTGTAATGCTCATGATACATTGATGTTTATTATGAATAATGGAAGAGTCTATGTAGAGAAAGCTTATGAGATTCCGGAGGCTTCCAGGACTTCTAAAGGTAGAAACATTATTAACCTACTTAACATGCAGAAGGAAGAGAAGATTGCGACAGTACTCATTGTTGATTCTTTTGAATCGGAGGACTCTATTGTTCTTTGTACACGCTGTGGGGTTGTTAAAAAGAGCTTGATAAGTCAGTACAAAAATCACCGCAAAGGAGGTATTATCGGAATCAAAATTGATGAGGGAGATAGTGTTCTTAAAGCAATGATTGCCTCGCCATCCGACCATATTTTAATTCTTACTAAACTTGGAAAGGGACTTCGATTCGCATGTGACCAACTTAGAGATCAAGGAAGGGCAACTCGGGGAGTTAGGGGAATCCGATTGAAACCGAGTGACTCCGTGGTTAACATGCTTGTAGTTGATGATTCTAGATTACTCCTGTTGTGCGGTAGTAATGGACTGGGCATACGGACGAAATTTACATCATTCTTGCCTAATGGGGGTAATCATGTTGATGGTGCTGAAGATTCCTCACCAAGGAAGCGCGGTGGACAAGGTGTTACTGCAATGAATACTCAATCGGTTTGTGATGCACTCAGTGTTGCTGAGGATAGTGAAATATTGATGCTTACTAAAAAAGGACAAGCGGTGCGTTGTAAAGTGTCTAATATACGAGAAACGAATCGTGGATCAAAGGGCGTAAAATTAATTGGACTTGCTGACAAAGACAGCTTAGTTGGGGTTTCCGAAGTAGTTATGCTCGATGAAGATATGAGTACCTGTGCGGAGGAAATTGGTGCCGAATCTGAAAATGTGGTTCTAGACCAAGAATAAACTTAGATTGATTTTATTTTGCAATCTTTCCAAAAGCAAAAAAGTTATGATAGAATCAAACATCGAATGATGAATTTTCTTCTGTGTTCTTTTGCAATATTTGTTCGCCAACACCTCAATTTTATAAGCATCAATAAAATTTTTCCTTAAATTATTTAACGCATAATTATTGATGGAAGGATAAAGGCTTTTGTAGACCTTTAAAGTATCAAGCCAGGGTCCCCAGTTGGTTGTAGATTCATTTCTATTTAAATTGTTCCGGTATGGTGTGTGTTTATTGACCATATTCTTTTCAACCGGCACATTGTGAGCCACCCAATAATCAATTTGACAGTGATGCGTATTTTCTAATAACCAATCACTAAATCTTCCATCAGAGCCAATATATTCTTTCGTATTTATAACTTGGAAGTTTTTAAAATCAATAATAGATGCCTGCTGAATGCCTGTTCGAAAAGATCCCTCAAAATCTATAACCCGCCCAACCTTTTTACTTAATGCTGTCATTCGAAGATTTTAACTTGTTCTGCACAAAAAATACAAATTTTCTAGCAGACAAGACCATTTATGATTTTAATAATACGATCACAACTAACTTTAAGCAAGATGGTTCTGTTGTTACAAATACAGATTTCTATATTGAGGATCAGATCAGGAATTCGATTAAAGCAAATTTTCCAGAACATGGCATTTGGGGAGAAGAAAGAGAACCGGTAAATCCCAATTCAAGTTTTAAATGGGTTATTGATCCAATTGATGGAACATTTGGGTATTCTAGGGGTGTACCACTATGGGGTAGTCTGGTTGGTTTGCTCTTAGACGATAATCCGATTTACGGATACCTAAGACTACCGATTCTTGGCAATATTTGGATTTCAGGTGACAATCATGTTGCATGCCTCAATGGAGTCCCCCTTAAAAGCCATAAAATTGAGAGCAGAAAGAATATCCTAGCTCTAACAACCGACATTTCAACAATCGAAGCCTCACCGGTAAATGACATTTGGCAAAAAGCTATAAAACTGGGTGCGATAACTAGGACTTGGGGTGATTGTTTTGGCTACTTTCTTGTATGTACTGGAAAAGCTGACTTGATGGCAGATACGGGGCTAAAGCCTTTTGACATTTTGCCATTGTTACCTATTATTTTAGGCACTGGATTGAATGTTGAGCAATTTGACTGCTCAGACCATTCCAATATAGCAGTCACAAACTCGTATATGTTGGAGCTTCTTTCTTAATTGGAGCGGGCGAAGGGATTCGAACCCTCGACATCCACCTTGGCAAGGTGGTGCTCTACCAACTGAGCTACGCCCGCACTTGTTTCAATAATTGTAAAATGTAGATAATTTTTCAAGTTTTTTCGTAGCTCGTAGCAAATATGCCTTTTACTTGACAGATAGTGAAGTTAAACTATTTTGATTCCTTTTCTCACAATTTTAACCCCATGATTTTCCGCCCATGTAGCTCAGTCGGTAGAGCGCGTCCTTGGTAAGGACGAGGTCGGCGGTTCAAATCCGCTCGTGGGCTCCACTAAATATCATATAACTAGTCAAACCAATGGCCAAAGAACAGTTCGAACGCAATAAACCTCACGTCAATGTTGGTACTATCGGTCACGTAGACCATGGTAAAACAACCCTCACCACTGCTATTCTGCATGCACAAGCAAGAAAAGGACTAGCAGAAGTCAAAACATACGCAGACATTGCCAAGGGAGGCACAGTCCGGGATGCTTCAAAGATTGTAACAATCGCAGTTTCCCATGTAGAGTATGAGTCCGATAACCGCCACTATGCTCATGTAGATTGTCCTGGTCACGCGGACTTTGTAAAAAATATGATTACTGGTGCAGCCCAGATGGATGGGGCGATCTTAGTAGTCGATGCGACTACTGGGCCAATGCCTCAAACTCGAGAGCACATTCTCCTGGCTAGACAGGTTGATGTTCCTAACCTTGTCGTTTTTCTCAACAAATGTGATCTAATGACTGGAGATGACGAGGAGCTGCTGGAGTTGGTTGATATGGAAATCCGCGACCTTCTTAGCAAATATGAATTCGACGGAGACAATGCACAAATTATTCGGGGTTCTGCAACTAAAGCCTTGGAAAATGACGAAAGCGAATTAGGACTTGGAGAAATTCAAAAACTTATGGATGCGATCGATTCGGAAATCGAAGAGCCGGTTCGTGATACAGAAAAACCATTTCTCATGTCCGTTGAAGATGTATTTTCAATTACTGGACGAGGAACCGTTGCTACTGGAAGGATTGAGCGCGGTATGATCAAGGTCGGAGAAGAAGTTGAAATCGTCGGCCTTGGAGATTCTAAGAAAACCACCTGTACTGGAGTCGAAATGTTCCGCAAAGAACTTGGCCAAGGTCAGGCTGGTGATAATGTTGGAATTCTTGTTCGTGGTATTGAGAAGGACGAGATTCAAAGAGGTCATGTGCTTGCCGCACCGGGAAGCATTAAACCTCACACCAAAGCAAAAGCTCAAATTTATGTATTAAACAAGGATGAAGGAGGTAGGCATACACCCTTTTTTAAAGGATACCGACCTCAATTCTTCTTTGGAACAGCCGACGTAACTGGAATCGTAGAACTTCCCGAAGGTGTCGAAATGGTCATGCCTGGTGATAACCTTGCTGTAAACATCGAATTGCAGAAGGCAATTGCTATGGAGGCTGGCCAACGTTTCGCAATTCGCGAAGGCGGTAAAACTATAGGAGCAGGCAATATCTCTGAAATTATTTAAAGATATTCCTTAATTGGTTGCGTTGGGAGAATAGCTCAATTGGTAGAGCACCGGTCTCCAAAACCGTAGGCTGGGGGTTCGAGTCCCTCTTCTCCCGCCACCAACAATTTAGCCCTTATATATTTTGAATCCTTTATCCAAGATTAGAACCTTCTACAAGGAGACTACTGCGGAGCTTAAGAAAGCTACTTGGCCTGATTTTACCGAGCTTCGTGGATCAACGGCTGTAGTTGTTGTTGGAGTTTGTGTTTTGGGTTTATTTATATCGGTGTCCGACTTCTCACTATCTAATTGGATCGAGTATGCTACTTCTTTACTCAGAAATTAAACACAGCCTTCTATGACTGATATTTCAACATTAGAATACCAATGGTTTGCTCTCCAGTGTCTTTCCAATCATGAAGACAAGGTTCGCCGGTATTTAAGTAAGTACAAGGAAGAAAATGAGGATTTCGACAAATGCCTTAAGGAGATTTTAGTTCCTATCGAAACCGTCTCTGAAGTTAAGAATGGGAAGAAGATCCAACGGGATAGGAAATTTTATCCAGGTTATGTCTTCGTCGAAATGAAACTCTTTGACCGACATGGAATGCTCCTCAAAGACCCTTGGTACAAGGTGAAAGAAACGGATGGTGTAATCAATTTTATCGGGAAAGATAACCCTACCCCATTAGCTGATCATGAAATTGGTCGGATATTGAAGCAAGTACAAGATGCTGCTGGTAAGGAAGTCCCCAAAGTGAAGTTCTCTATCGGAGAAGTAGTCAAGATTTTAGATGGGCCATTTCTTAATCTTACAGGCGAAATAGATGAAATTGATCCTGCCAAAGGAACCTTGAAGGTTTCTGTTTCAATTTTTGGCAGATTCACCCCTGTTGAATTAGAATTTTGGCAAGTTGAAAAAGCCGAAGAGGAATAGAATATTATGTCAAAAAAAGCTGTAGGACTTATTAAATTACAATTGCCAGCCGGTGCTGCTAATCCTGCTCCACCTGTTGGTCCTGCCCTTGGTGCTCAAGGCGTAAACATAATGGGGTTTTGTAAGGAGTTTAACGCCAAAACTAAAGATAAGGCAGGTTTAATTCTGCCCGTGGTGATTACAGTCTATGCAGATCGCTCTTTCAGTTTCATCCTCAAATCACCCCCTGCCTCTGTTTTGCTTAAGAAAGCAGCGGGTTTAGCCAAGGGTTCTTCGGTACCTAACCGTGACAAGGTTGGCAAAGTCACTAAAGATCAAGTTTTAGAAATCGTTAAGACTAAAAAGGATGACCTTAATGCCGTGGATGAAGATGCTGCATGCCGCATAATTGAAGGCACCGCTCGTAGTATGGGAATTGAAATTATCTAATTTATGAAAACACGAAGCAAGAGGTATCGCTCAGCATTGGAACATAAGGGAACATCTCCCCTGTCCTTGGACGAGGCCATTGAAGCGTTAGCACAATTCGACCGTGCCAACTTTGATGAGTCTGTCGAACTCTCCATTTCATTGGGAGTCGATCCAAAGCAAAGTTCACAAGCCGTTCGCGGAACTCTTAATTTACCTCACGGAAGTGGTAAGGAACTTAAAGTACTTGTTTTTACAGACAACCCAGAAGATGCTATCGCTGCTGGGGCTGACTTTGCAGGACTTGAAGATTTAGTTAAAAAAGTGAAAGAGGGATGGGTGGATTTCGATGTTGCACTTTCAACTTCAAGTGCGATGAAGGAGGTAAGGTCAGTCGCCCGAGTACTTGGACCTAGGGGGCTAATGCCAACCCCAAAAGCGGGGACAGTCACAGACGACATTTCATCTGCTATAAAAGATGTGAAGTCGGGTCGTGTAGAGTTTAAAATGGATAAAACAGGTGCCATGTCCGTACTCGTTGGTAAAAGATCATTTGAACCCAAGCAACTTGTCGAGAATACTCATGCAGCCCTTGATGCAGTTAGTGCTGCCAGACCTGAAGGATTTAAGGGGAAATTTATCAAACGCGTTTATCTTAGTAGCACCATGAGCCCTAGTGTCGTCCTAGCTGGCTATTAATTTAACAAACTTAAGATTTAAAAAATGAGACCCGAAAAAGAGTATCTTATACGTGAAACTAGTGATCATCTGGAAAAATCAACCTATTTTTTCCTTACGGATTACAAAGGGATCAATGCTGAGCAAACATCAGAGCTTCGAGCTAAACTCTCCCAGAGGGGAGCTGAGTTCCATGTGGTTAAAAATTCCTCTCTAAAATTAGTTGCTCAGCAAAAAAACCTACCTGACTTATCTGAGTTTCTCACAGGCCATACCGCAATTATTGTTGGTGGAGATGATGCATCTGGTGTTGCGAAGGATTTAGGTAGCTATTTCAAGTCCACCGAAAAGGTTAAAGTGAAGGGAGGTTTGTTAGGGGATCGTGCATTATCTGCAGATGATGTTCAGCAACTTTCCAAGCTCCCTAGCCTAGATGTCATTCGTGCACAACTTTTATCCTTGATGAATACCCCAGCCACTCATGTGGTTTCAATTCTCAATCGCCCTGCACAAGGTTTGCTCAATGTGTTGCAAGCCAAATCCAGCAAAGACAATTAATTTTGGACCTCAATATAAATTCAGGGTCCTTTTCACAATACAACCGTTAACCACCAACCTAGAAGATATTAGGAGCAATGCTCTTAAAAGCCGAAATGGTACTAATGCTATTCAGGCAAGGAGGTAACTAATTATGTCAGATATAACAAAAGAACAAGTAATTGATTGGCTAAGTGGTCAATCCGTAATCGAAATCGCTGATCTCGTTAAAGAGCTCGAAGAAAAATGGGGCGTTAGTGCGGCAGCACCCGCTGCCGTTGCTGTTGCCGCACCCGCTGGCGGAGGAGATGGCGATGGAGGGGCAGCTGAAGAAAAAACCGAGTTTGATGTAATTCTTACAGAGCTCGGTGGCAATAAAATCGCAGTTATCAAAGAGGTTCGTGCAATCACTGGACTCGGTTTAAAAGAAGCTAAAGATCTTGTAGAAGGTGCTCCTAAACCTGTTAAAGAAGGGGTATCAAAAGAGGAAGCGGATGAAGTCGCAAAGAAACTTGAAGCTGCCGGAGCAAAGGCAGAAGTCAAGTAATGTTGTTCTTCCTTTAATTTTTAGGATCAGCCGCCCGGTTTAGTACTGGCGGCTTTTCCGTTTCTACTGCTCTCTTAAAACTTCTCCCTATCCCCCACTCTAGTCATGGAATACACGAAAAGACAAAACTTCGGAAAATTACAGGAAGTCATTGATCCACCTAATCTTATCCAAAACCAAGTTGATTCATTTCATCACTTTCTTCAAAGAGATGTTCCTGCAACACATCGTCAACATGATGGTTTAGAAGCCGTTTTTCGTGAAATATTTCCAATTCTTAGTTATGACGAGAAATCTAGGTTAGAATATGTCAGTTATTCAATAGGTGAGTCTAAGCTTTCTGAGGTTGAGTGTATCGACCAGAAATGTACTTATTCTGCACCCCTTCAAGTGAAATTAAGGCTTCGTTTGGAAGTAGACGGACAAAACAAGCCTTTTTACAGTGAAGAAGAAATTTTCATGGGAGATTTACCCATTATAACGGAGCGAGGCTCTTTTATAATTAATGGAGCTGAACGTGTTGTTGTCAGTCAATTACATCGTTCTCCTGGGGTCAGCTTTGAAGAGTCAACTCACACTAGTGGTAAAACTCTCCACGGTTTTCGTATAATTCCTGACCGAGGTACTTGGATAGAAGCTCAATTTGATCAACATGAATTACTTTATGTTTATCTTGATCGAAGAAGAAGGCGTAGGAAGTTTTTAATCACGACCTTTTTAAGAGCCTTAATGGATTGGGATCCTTCTAAAGATAAAGACTCGGACCAAAAAATAATCGATCTTTTCTACAATATCGAAACATTATCTATCGAAGATCTAATCAATAAGGAAAATGTGTCAAATTTTGTGCTTGTAGAGCCTATGTTCGATCGGGCCAAAGGGGTTGTTTTAGCCAAAGCTTTTGAGCCTCTTACAAAAACTTACTTACGGACCTTTGTTAAGGCTGGAGAAAAGACACTTAGAGCCATTGATACTAGCGTGGATGATGGAGCAATCATTCGTTGTCTCAAGAAAGATACCTCTAAAAACAAAGAGGAAGCCCTCAAAGAAATTTATAAAAAACTCCGTCCCGGAGAGCCACCGCATAAGGCAAATGCAGAGGCTCTTCTTAATCGTCTTTTTCTTGATGGCAAGAGATATGATTTAGCCAAAGTAGGTCGTCATATGCTTAATCTTAAACTGGGGTTAGATACTCCTTTAGAAGTAAGAATTACAACGGTTGAAGATTTAGTAGCAGCCACTCGTAAACTGACTGACTTAAAGCGAGGTAAATCCGACGAGCAGATGGCTAGGGAGGATGCTGGCTCCATTTTTGATATGGGTATTGACGACATTGACCACTTAGGAAATCGTCGCGTCCGTACGGTTGGTGAGTTGCTTGCAAATGTTTGCCGCAGTGGACTAGCTCGTACCGAAAGAGTGGTACGCGAACGAATGACTTTATACGATCAAGGAGTCGAGAGTCTTTCACCTGGAAAACTTATAAACCCGAAGGCGCTCACAACCGTCATTCGAGATTTCTTTGCACGGAGTCAACTCAGTCAATTCATGGATCAAATTAATCCTTTGGCTGAAATGACTCACAAAAGAAGGCTATCTGCTTTGGGTCCTGGCGGATTGAATCGCGAGCGTGCTGGGTTTGAAGTTCGTGATGTCCATCCCACTCATTATGGTCGTATTTGTCCCATTGAAACACCCGAAGGGCCAAATATCGGTTTAATAAATACATTGTCTACTTACGCTAAGATCGATCAATTTGGTTTTTTGCAGTCTCCCTACCATAAAGTAACAAATGGTGTGGTTGATAAGAACCCCAAAAATGTTGTATATCTTAATGCTTTCGAAGAGGAAAAATATATCATTGCTCAGGCGAACAGCGAAATAGACAATAAGTCATTCAAGCTAAAGGGCCGTCCAACATGTCGCTACCGCGATCAAGTCCAAGAATACGACCCTGAAGAGATCAATTTTATGGATGTCTCTCCCAAGCAAGTTGTTTCGGTTGCTGCTGGGTTAATTCCTTTCATTGAGCATGATGATGCTAATCGTGCTCTTATGGGAGCGAATATGCAAAGACAAGCTGTACCACTTCTTCAAACAGAATCACCTTTCGTTGGTACGGGCATTGAAAGCAAAGTGGCTGAAGACTCCAAGACGGTTACAATATCCGAGTCAGAAGGCATCGTTGCCATTGCTGATGGTAACCGAATCGTTGTTTCTGATGATGGATCCCTCCCCCCTAGGTTTCATAAAGAGCCCCGTAGTGATCACAAACGCGGTATTTACTGCTATGAATTGCGAAAGTTTTTAAGGTCTAATGCCGGCACATGCTTCAACCAAAAACCCATTGTACGCAAAGGGGATAAGGTCAAATTGGGTCAAGCACTGGCTGATGGAGCCAGTACTGAAAATGGAGAACTTGCGATCGGTAGAAATATCCTAGTAGCCTTTATGCCTTGGAAGGGTTATAATTTCGAAGATGCAATCCTGATATCTGAAAAAATTGTTAAAGATGATATCTACACATCAATCCATGTGGAAGAATTTGAGGTTACAGCAAGAGATACCAAGCTTGGCCCCGAAGAAATAACAAGGGATATTCCAAATGCAGGAGAAGAAGCCCTACGAAACCTTGACCATTTGGGTATCGTTAGAATTGGTGCAGAAGTTAAGCCCGGTGATATTCTGGTAGGGAAAATTACCCCCAAAAGTGAGACGGATCTTGCTCCTGAAGAGAAGTTGTTACGAGCCATTTTTGGTGAAAAAGCAGCGGATGTAAAAGATAGCTCACTACGTGTACCATCTGGCACACAAGGTATTGTGATGGATATTAAGGTGTCCAGCCGTACAGATGCGGAACAAGAAAAGTTATCACCTTCTGATTTCCGTCGTCAGATGAAACAGATTAAGGAGGATTACAGAAACCAAACAGAGGATCTTAGAGCCCAGCTTACTGAATCATTATCGAACATATTATTAGGAGAGAAAATTCCCCTTAATGTAACGAACTCGGAAACAGATGATATCATCATCCCTGCTAATCGTAAGATTACTAAAACTTTACTAAGAAGACTTGCTTCGGTTCATCAATTCATTGATATCCCTCCGTCTCCTGTTCGAATCAAGGTTTTTGAAATTATTGAAAGCTATGAATCGAAGTTCCAGGATTTGGAAGATGATAAGGATCGTAAAATGGAAGCGATCGAACATGGAGATTCTATCGATCAAGGAGCCATCAAAAATGTCCGAGTGTTTATTGCTAAGAAGCAAAAGATGCGGGTGGGTGACAAAATGGCAGGTCGACATGGAAATAAAGGTGTAGTTGCAAAAATTGTTCCTGAAGAAGATATGCCATTTTTACCAGATGGTACACCCATTGAGATTTGTCTTAACCCACTTGGTGTACCCAGTCGTATGAATGTCGGCCAAGTCTTGGAAACTCACTTGGGGTGGGCTTGTAAGAAACTTGGACTGAAGGTGGCGACTCCTATATTTGATGGAATTCCAGAGGCCAGAATTCAAGAGTATCTCAAAGAAGCCGAACTTCCTGAAAATGGAAAAAGTGTTCTTTACGATGGTTGCACGGGTGAACCTTTTTATCAACGTATTGTTGTCGGTTACATGTACATGCTCAAACTAAATCACTTGGTAACCAGCAAAATCCATGCTCGTGCAGTGGGCCCCTACAGCCTCATTACTCAGCAACCTCTTGGAGGAAAAGCTCAGTATGGTGGTCAAAGATTTGGAGAAATGGAAGTATGGGCACTTGAGGCTTATGGTGCAGCTTACACATTACAAGAGATTTTAACCGTTAAATCTGATGATGTGTTAGGAAGAACAAAAATCTATGAATCACTTGTCAAAGGCGACAACTCTCTACAGGCAGGTACGCCACAATCTTTCAATGTTCTTATGAAAGAAATGCAAAGCTTGTGCCTTGATGTCCGTGTACGTGGCGAAGAAGGCTTATAATCTTAGCACCATTAAAATTTAAAATTTATTACTATGAGCGTAGAAGCACTAAATGAAGCACTTGGAGTCGATGTTGGACCTATGGATCGAGTATCCATAACGGTAGCAGATCCAGAAATAATTCGTTCTTGGTCTAAAGGTGAAGTAAAGAACCCTGAGACTATTAATTATCGTACATTCAAGCCAGAACCTGGTGGACTGTTTTGTCAAAAAATATTTGGACCCGTTCGAGACTACGAATGTGCTTGTGGTAAGTACAAGAGAATTAAATACAAGGGCGTTGTTTGTGATCGGTGTGGGGTTGAGGTTACTGTCTCCCGTGTACGTCGTGAGCGCATGGGACATATTGAACTTGCTGTACCTGTTTCCCACATATGGTTTCTCAAAAGCATGCCTAGCCGACTGGGCTTGCTTATGAATATGACCGCCAAGAGCTTGGAACGAGTTCTTTATTACGAGCAATATTTGGTTACCGACCCTGGCAACACTCCTTTGGAAGATCGCCAACTTCTTTCTGACAAAGAATATCGTGAAGCAATCGATGAGTATGGAGACGAGTTCGAAGCCAAAATGGGTGCAGAGGCCGTCCGCGATGTATTAAGCCGCTTGGACTTACAGGATGAATTAGATGATCTGTATGATCAAATACATGATACAAAATCTAAGCAAATGAAGAAAAAATTAGCCAGTCGTCTTCGAGTGGTTAAAGGCTTCCTTCAGTCCGAGGCTTCACCTGAGTGGATGATTTTAGAATCCATACCAGTAATTCCCCCCGATCTGCGACCATTGGTCCCACTCGAGGGTGGCAGATTTGCTACGAGTGATTTAAATGACCTATACAGAAGAGTTATTAATCGTAATAATCGTTTAAAAAACCTGCTTCAGCTCAAAACGCCCGATGTAATCATCCACAACGAAAAAAGGATGTTACAAGAAGCCGTGGATGCTCTTTTCGATAATGGAAGGCACGGCCGGGCCATAACTGGGTCGGGAAACCGTCCACTAAAGTCACTTAGTGACATGCTCAAAGGAAAACAAGGCAGATTTAGACAGAATCTTCTTGGAAAGCGCGTAGATTACTCGGGCCGCTCCGTTATCGTAATAGGTCCAGAACTAAAACTTCACCAATGTGGTTTACCTAAGAAAATGGCACTCATTTTATTTGAACCATTTATCATTCGTAGACTGAAGGAGTTGGGATTTGTACATACCGTGAGGGGTGCCCGGAAAATGATCGAAACACGCTCTCCTGAAGTTTGGGATATTTTAGAGGAAGTAACCAAGGGGCATCCCGTGTTACTTAATCGTGCCCCTACCCTTCACCGTTTATCCATACAGGCTTTTGAGCCTGTTTTAATCGAGGGCAATGCGATTCGGGTTCACCCCCTGGTTTGTACCCCATACAACGCAGACTTTGATGGCGATCAAATGGCTGTACATGTACCTCTTTCCGTTGAGGCAATCATGGAAGCGAAACTGTTGATGATGGCCACTCATAACATCTTCTCGCCGTCCAGTGGAAAACCCATTTTAACTCCCTCACAAGATATCGTTTTAGGGTCTTATTTCCTAACTATGAGCCCTAAGAAGGAAATGCCCGAGGCGAATGTAAGGCTTCCATTAATCGCATCTTTGGAAGAAGCCCTTAGTGCATTGCAAGACGGTGCTCTTGAATTACACGATTGGATTGATTTGGAAAACCCTGACAAAGGCAAAGAAACTCATTTTGGAATATCTGGAAGAAGCGTCGTTCGGACAACGGTCGGTCGTGTGCTCTTCAATACTATCTGGCCAGATGTACTCGGTTTTTTCAATAAACCTGCCCTCAAGGGTGATTTAGGCGATCTTATTCTAGAGACTTACCGGCTTACTGGTAAGAAAGATACGATAATTGCATTAGATAAGCTCAAAGAAATGGGCTTTGATATGGCAACAAAGGCGGGTATTTCGATTGGTATTTTCGACATGATTATTCCTGATGAAAAGAAAGACAGGATTATATCCGCCCGAAAAGACATTGATAAAATTGAGGATCAATTTCGTAAGGGCATTATCACCCGCGGAGAAAGGCACAATAAAATTATCGATGTCTGGACATCCGCTACCGATGATATCGCCAAAAATGTTTTCTCCGCTTTGGATCAAAATCTTGGAAAAGATACTATAAATCCGGTTTATCTAATGATGGACTCGGGTGCTCGTGGTAACCGACAGCAAGTCCGCCAACTTTGTGGGATGCGCGGATTGATGGCAAAACCTTCAGGAGAAATCATTGAGCAGCCTATTCTTTCTTCATTCCGTGAAGGTTTATCAGTCCTTGAATATTTCATGTCGACCCATGGTGCTCGAAAGGGTCTTGCCGATACCGCTTTAAAAACAGCGGATGCAGGATATTTGACCCGTAAGCTTTGTGATGTTGCCATGGATTGCGTAATTGCCAAGGAAGACGACAACCGAAGGGATGGAGTTGTTAAAAAAGCGATTATGGAAGGAGACAATGAGATTGTTCCCCTTCGTGATCGCATAATTGGTCGTTATTCTGCTGAGAGCATTGCCAATCCCTCTAATCCTAGTGAAACTCTCGTTTCATCTGGGGCTCTCATCACTGAGGATATTGCGGGAACTCTTGATGCCTCTGGAATCACTCGTGTGCGAGTTATGTCGCCATTAACGAGTCGTATTAAAAATGGCATGACATCGATGGAGTACGGAATAGATCCATCAACCAATGCCTTAGTCAAGCAGGGTTCGGCTGTTGGAATCATTGCGGCCCAGTCTATTGGGGAACCTGGAACTCAGTTGACTATGCGTACTTTCCATATTGGTGGAATTGCAAGTGCTGGAAGAGAAGAACCAGTGATTCATATTAGAAAAGCAGGAAAACTAAAGTTTGTTGGTTTACGATTGGTAACCTTGGCAAACGGACAGCAAGTTTCTCTCAATAAAACTGGGTCCATCCAAGTTCTAGATAATGATGGTAGAATCATCGATGACTATCCTATCCCTGCGGGTGCATTACTTCATTTCAAGGATCAAGATCAAGTAGATGAGTCGACATTGCTTGCTCAGTGGGATCCTTACAACATTCCGATTTTATCAGAAAAGAAAGGAATTATCGGATTCGAAGATATGCTGCCTGGTGTTACAACCAAGGTAGAAAAAGATGCTTCTGGCGGTAAGTCGATGGTTGTAATTGAGCACAAAGAAGACTTAAACCCACAAATTATTGTCAAAGATACGAGCGGCAAAGCCATCGCTACTTATTCTGTGCCCACAGGTGCTCAAGTGGCTGTTGATGAAGGTACTCGTATAGATGCTGGATCTATTATTGCCAAAACCCCCCGCCAAGCTTCCAAAACGCAGGATATTACGGGCGGGTTACCACGAGTTGCAGAGTTATTCGAAGCTCGTAGGCCTAAAGAGAGTAATGTTGGTCAAATGGCGAAGATTGATGGTATTATTACGGAAGCAGGTACCCTCAGATCGAAGAAAAGACTTCTTGTTACAAACGAAGATACCGGTCAAGTTGAAGAGCACCTTATTCCTCACGGCAAACATGTGCTGGTTCAACACGGAGATTTTGTTCATAAGGGTCAACTCATAACCGAAGGTGCTAAAGACCCTCACGAGATTCTTGAAATTCTTGGACCCTCTGCTGTTCAAGAATACTTAATCGAAGAAATCCAAAAGGTTTATCGTCTTCAAGGTGTTACCATTAATGATAAGCACCTTGAGGTAATCATATCGAGAATGTTGTTTAAAGTGAGAATAACAGACCCAGGAGATGCTGAATTCTTTTGGGGTGACCAAGTTGACCGATTTGCTTTTCTTGACGCAAACGAGTCGATTGCACAAAAAGGAGGAAAACCGGCAGAGGCTGAACCCATTTTGCTTGGAATCACAAAAGCGTCTCTAGAAACAGACAGTTTCATTTCTGCGGCATCTTTCCAAGAAACAACGAGAGTTCTTACTAATGCTGCCACACTTGGTAAGGTTGATGAGCTCAATGGCTTTAAGGAAAATGTCATTATGGGTCACTTGATACCAGCCGGAACTGGTTTGCCAAAATGGAGGCGACTGAAAATTGACAGCTTAGGGTCAAGTTCTTCTGAATCCTTGTCCGCTTAAATAAGATTTGTTTTATTTCTGTCTTGTAATTTTTTTAGTAAAATTTATTTTAGCTCCTTTACCCTCAAATTTGCACTATGCCTACGATCAATCAATTGGTTCGAAAAAACCGTCGCTTGCAAAAAGCCAAAACCAAATCGCCTGCGTTAAAGGCTTGCCCTTTTCGTCGGGGTGTATGCGTACAGGTTACCACTCGTACCCCAAAGAAGCCAAATTCTGCGGTGCGCAAGGTCGCTAAAGTACGTCTCACAACTGGTTACGAGGTGATCGCTTATATTCCTGATGAGGGTCATAACCTTCAAGAGCACAGTATCGTACTTCTTCGCGGAGGACGAGTTAAGGACCTAAATGGAGTAAGATACCACATCGTTAGGGGCACACTTGATTGCCAGGGAGTTGAAAAAAGGCGTCGTAGTAGATCTAAGTACGGCGTTAAGAAACCCAAAAGCTGATTTTTCTCATGTCTAGAAGACGACAAGCCAACAAACGTCCTGTTTTGCCAGACCCTCGTCATGGCAGTACTTTGATAAGTTCACTGATTAACATCGTCATGATTGACGGAAAGAAATCCGTTGCCCAGCGTGTTGTTTATTCGGCCATCGAAAAAATGGCTGAAAAATTAGAGAAAGGGAATCCTTTAGAATTAGTTTTAGGTGCCCTTGAGAATATTCGTCCCAAAATCGAAGTCAAAAGTCGCCGTGTTGGGGGAGCAACTTATCAAGTTCCAATCGAGGTAGCATTTGACCGTCAGCAGAGTCTTGCATTTCGATGGGTTGTAAATGCTGCATCTTCACGGAAGGGTACACCTATGGCCGATGCTCTCGCCAACGAACTTATTGACGCTTACAACAACACTGGTTCGGTAGTTAAGAAACGCGAGGAAACCCACAAAATGGCCCAAGCCAATCGTGCATTTGCCCATCTGCGTTGGTAACCATATCTCTCTACCCATGACAACCTTGCTTGAACGATCTTCAGCGAATTCTACTAGTCGCAAAACAATTCTCGAACATACTCGTAACATTGGTATTGCTGCTCACATTGATGCAGGAAAAACCACTTGTACCGAACGGGTATTATTTTACTCCGGTGTTGTGCACAAAATTGGTGAGGTTCATGAAGGTAGTGCAACCACGGACTGGATGGAGCAGGAACGCGAGCGTGGTATCACGATCACATCCGCCGCTATTTCCTGTGGTTGGACAACTTCCGAAGGCCCTTTCGCATCGATCGATCACCGAATAAACATCATCGATACCCCTGGGCATGTTGACTTCACTGCTGAAGTCGAAAGATCTCTAAGAGTTCTTGACGGTGCGGTTGCGGTATTCACATCTGTCGAGGGAGTTCAACCTCAATCCGAGACTGTTTGGAGACAGATGGACAAATATCATGTTCCTCGTCTTGCTTTCATCAACAAAATGGACCGCATGGGTTCAGACTTCTTGGCTGCGTTGCAAACCATGCGCGATAAACTTGGTGCGAACGCTCATCCTCTGTTTCTCGCTATCGGGGCGGAAGAAAACTTTAAAGGTCTCGTTGATCTGGTTAAGATGGTCGCTTATATTTATGACGAAACCGATGAAAGTGGTGTTCGCTTTGATACCGTCGATATTCCCAATGATTATCTAGACCAGGCACAAGAATATCGAGAGTCTTTGATTGAAGCCCTTTCCGATTTTGATGATGACCTTGCTACAAAATTTCTGGAAGGTGAAGATATTTCCGAAGACGAGCTTAGATTGGCTATCCGAAAAGCTACAATATCCATCAATTTCGTTGGAGTGATTCCCGGGAGTGCGTTCAAGAATAAGGGAGTTCAAATGCTTATGGATGCGGTAGTTAACTACCTTCCATCTCCGCTAGACCTGCCCC
>Ga0181567_10000584_pt1 | contig 27612 bp, 20 predicted proteins | sample 101ome_14_FD_133761 | JGI IMG/M metagenome (GOLD analysis project Ga0181567, IMG submission 133761) | Coastal salt marsh microbial communities from the Groves Creek Marsh, Skidaway Island, Georgia - 101403AT metaG (megahit assembly) | ecosystem: Environmental > Aquatic > Marine > Intertidal...
CTCAGCCCCGGTCCGACAGTTCCTGATGAAGAACCTGGAGCGGGAAGGAGAGGCCTATCGATGGAGCATCAACCTGCCAGCCATCCGGCACGGGTATCCTGGTATCATCGGCTCTGTCGACAGCTGGGATACCTTTGACGGCAATGTGCTTTTCGTCCGGGGTGGCAAGAGTGACTATCTTTCCGAGGGCGATTTGCCACGGATTCGGGCCCTCTTTCCTTTTGCGGACATTGTCAGCCTGAAGAACGCTGGTCACTGGCTTCATGCCGATCAGCCGAATGCCTTCGCCCGTATCACGCTCGATTTTTTGCTTCAAGGCCGATGAACGCTCCTGCTTCCGATCTTCATGCCGCGCTGGCTGGGCGCATCCTTGTACTGGATGGTGCCATGGGTACCCTCATCCAGCGGGCTGGACCCGAGGAGGAGGATTTCAGGGGCACACAGTTCATCGATCATGAGAAGCCGCTCAAGGGCAACAACGATCTGCTCTCGATTACCCGTCCCGATCTGATCCGCTCCATCCACGAGCAGTATCTCGAGGCCGGGTCGGATATCATCGAGACCAACACGTTTTCAGCCACCCGGATTGCACAAGCGGATTACGGTCTGGAAGATCAGGCCTACGCCATAAACGTGGCGGCTGCGCGGGTAGCCCGGGAGGCTGCGGATGCCTACAGCAAGAAAACGCCCGACAAGCCCCGGTTCGTGGCCGGAGCCCTTGGCCCTACGAATGTGTCCCTGAACATGTCTCCGGACGTCAACGACCCGGGATACCGGGCAGTGACGTTCGAGCAGCTGGCCACCGCCTACGCGGAGCAGATCAGGGGATTGATGGACGGCGGCGTGGATATCCTGCTTGTCGAAACCATATTCGACACGTTGAATGCGAAGGCGGCCATCTTCGCGCTGTATGAGGTGTTCGAAGAGCGGGGTGAGTCCCTCCCGGTCATGATCTCGGGGACAATCGTGGACCAGAGCGGACGGACGCTGTCCGGACAGACCACGGAAGCCTTCTGGATATCGGTGGCGCATGCACCGAACCTGCTGTCCGTCGGACTCAACTGCGCGCTGGGATCGCCGCAGATGCGTCCCTACATCGAGACGCTCTCCGATAGTGCGCCCGTCCGGACCAGTCTCTACCCGAATGCCGGCCTGCCCAACGAATTTGGTGGCTACGACGAGACGCCGGCCTTCATGGCCGAGCAGGTGGCTGCCTACGCCCAAGACGGCTTCCTGAACATCGTGGGTGGCTGCTGTGGTACCACACCGGATCATATCCGGGCCATGGCCGAGGCCGTCAAGGGCCATGCGCCCAGGCCCATGCCAACCCCTGAGCGCACGCTACGCACGTCCGGGCTGGAGCCTTTCGTGTTCCGAAAGGATCTGAATTTCGTCAATATCGGCGAGCGTACGAACGTGACGGGGTCCAGGAAATTTGCCCGGCTCATCAAGGAAGAGAATTACGACGAAGCCATTTCGGTGGCCCTTCAGCAGGTCGAAAACGGTGCGCAGCTCATTGATGTGAACATGGACGAGGGGCTGCTCGATTCTGTCGACGCCATGACCCGGTTCCTGAATCTGATTGCGGCCGAACCGGATATTGCCCGCGTTCCCGTTGTGGTGGATTCGTCCCGCTGGGAGGTGATCGAGGCAGGTCTTCGGTGCATCCAGGGCAAATCCATCGTCAATTCGATCAGTTTGAAGGAGGGCGAAGACAGCTTCAGGGAGCAGGCCCGTCGTGCCCGTCGGTACGGAGCGGCTGTCATCGTCATGGCATTCGACGAAGACGGACAGGCGGAAACCCTCGAGCGGCGAATCGACATCTGCCAGCGGGCCTATACGATCCTCACGGAGGAGGTTGGTTTACCGGCTGAGGATATCATCTTCGACCCGAACGTGTTTGCCGTGGCAACCGGTATTGCCGAACACAATCGCTATGCCATCGACTTCATCGAGGCCACGAAATGGATCAAGGAGAATCTGCCGGGGGCCCGCGTCTCCGGCGGTGTTTCCAATCTCTCCTTCTCATTCCGGGGTAATGATCGGGTCCGCGAGGCCATGCACACGATTTTCCTGTTCCACGCCATCAAGGCGGGGATGGACATGGGGATCGTGAACGCGGGCCAGATCGAAGTCCTGGATGAGATACCGGCCGATCTGAAGGAAGCCGTCGAGGATGTCCTGTTTGACCGTCGCCCCGATGCCACCGAGCGACTGGTGGACTTGGCTGAGCGTGTCGTGCAGAAAGAATCCGGGGGATCCGCGAAAGATGACGCGTGGCGGGAAGGCAGTGTCGAGGAGCGCCTCAAGCACGCGTTGGTCAAGGGTGTTGTCGATCATATCGATGCCGATACCGAGGAGGCGCGGCAGCAGTACGGGCGCGCCATCGAGGTCATCGAAGGCCCCCTGATGGCTGGTATGAATCACGTAGGGGACCTTTTCGGTGCCGGCAAGATGTTCTTGCCTCAAGTCGTCAAGAGCGCCCGGGTCATGAAGAAGGCGGTAGCCTGGCTGATCCCGTATATCGAGCAGGAGAAGGCAGACGCCAACGAAACCGATCGGCCAGCAAGAGTCCTGCTGGCCACGGTCAAGGGCGATGTGCATGATATCGGCAAGAACATTGTCGGCGTCGTGCTCGGTTGCAACAACTACGATATCGTGGATCTGGGTGTCATGGTTCCGGCCGACAAGATCCTCGATGCAGCGCAGGAGCACGACGCCGATATCATCGGGTTGAGCGGTCTGATCACGCCATCCCTGGACGAAATGGTTCATGTGGCCTCGGAGATGGAGCGTCGCGGGATGAAGCAACCTCTCCTGATCGGGGGTGCCACCACGTCCGAGATGCACACGGCTGTCAAGATTGAGCCTGCTCGTAGCGGACCGGTTGTGCATGTGCTTGATGCCTCGCGCAGTGTGACTGTTGCCGGACAGCTCTTGACACAGGGCCAGAGGGATGCCTTCGTTCAGCGCACGCGTGAACTGTACGCCATGCTGCGCGAGCGGCATGCGGGAAGGAAGGGCAAGGTAGACTTTCTGACTCTGGAGGAGGCCCGTGAGAATGCCTTGTCCCTGGAGTTTTCGCCTGAAACCGATCCACTGCCGGCGCGCAAGGGCACATGGGTCATTGACGATGTGACCGTCTCCGATCTTCGATCCTACATCGATTGGACCCCCTTTTTCCAGGCATGGGAGCTGCGGGGTAAATACCCGGCCATCCTGGATCACCCCGAGAAAGGCGAACACGCCCGCAGGCTGCTGGCAGATGCCGAGGCCCTCCTGGATGAACTGGAGGCGTCGGATGCCTTGCAGCCACGCGGCCTTGTCGCCTTGTATGAGGCCGAGCGCCGAGGGGACGATATTGCTGTTGCGCATGAGAGCCGTCCTTTCATGCTACACACGCTTCGTCAGCAGACGCGCAAGACGCCGGGTCTTCCAAACAGGGCCCTGGCTGACTTTGTTGCTCCGTCCGATGCGGAGATTCAAAGTCATATCGGCGTATTTGCCGTGACAACCGGCCACGGCCTGAAACCGTTGGTGGAAGCCGCCGAAGCCGACCACGATGACTACCGCTCCATTCTGCTTAAAGCCATTGCGGACCGGTTGGCTGAGGCCTTTGCCGAGAGGGTGCACGAGCAGGTGCGCCGTACCTACTGGGGCTTTGAGCGGGGAGAAGCGTACTCCGGCGACGAGTTGATAGCCGAGGCCTACCAGGGAATCCGTCCGGCACCAGGGTATCCAGCCCAGCCGGATCACACCGAAAAAGAGACCCTTTGGGACGTTCTGGATATCGAGGCCCTCACGGGAATATCCTTGACCGAACACCTGGCCATGATGCCGGCTGCCTCGATCTGTGGACTCATCTTCAGTCATCCGGAGGCAGCCTATTTCAATGTGGGAGAGCTGGCGGCGGACCAGGTGGCAGACTATGCCCAGCGCAAGGGCCGGTCCCTTCAGGACATGGAGCGATGGCTGCAATCGCGACTCGGGTACGACCCCGGAAGCTGATGCGTCTCTGAGTGGTCGACAAGGATCTTTTCCATTCTTCGCCTGGATCAGTCGAAGGAATGCCGCGGGCTTCCTATCTTCCGCTATCCCAATGAAAGGTACCATCAGCCCCCAAACCCATGGAATCCATCCTCGGACTGCGGACGACCCGCGTTTCCACCATCGACGACCTGCGTAGCGGTTCGGCGTCCGTCGGTATTCAGGTTGCAGGTATTGTAGGCTTTGCCCTGCTCACGGCGCTCGGTGCCCAGTTCCGTTTGTACCTGTGGGAGGTACCTTTCACCCTGCAGACCTTCGCCGTATATGGCAGTGGGTTGTATCTGGGATGGCGAAATGGCTTGCTGGCCCAGGGCCTCTATCTGCTTCTTGGCCTCTTTCTTCCCGTCTACGCTGGAGACACCTTCGGTCCAGCCTACCTGTTCGGGGCTGTCTCGGCTGGATACCTGTTGGCCTACCCGCTGGCAGCTGCCCTGGTTGGTTGGGTCTCCAGTCGATTCAACGGCTTGACGGGCAGTGTGTTGTCCATGTTGGCGGGTTCGCTCGTCCTGTTCAGTCTTGGCGTTACCTGGCTCCACTACGCAGTCGACCATATGACCTGGTTTGAGTCCATTGACAAAGGATGGCTCCGATTTGCTCCGGTGGACCTTGCCAAGATCCTTGCCATCGCACTGCTCTACCAAGGCAGCCGCTCCCTTTTCGGCACGAAAGACTGAACCCAAGCGCAGATCGGATCGTCCAGCCGGCCTGAGGCGATGCTTCCGCTTACGCGTGTTGCGCCTCTGTCCATGCTCAGACCCATCAAGCGGCTCGGTCAGAACTTCCTTCAGGATCCCAATACGATCCGGCGCATTGTCGATGCGCTCGATGCGGGGCCGGACGATGCCGTTGTAGAGATCGGTCCAGGTGCTGGCGCTTTGACCTCCATCTTGTCAGAGCGGTATACGCGGTTCGCGGCCATCGAAATTGATGACAGGGCGGCCGATCTGCTGGAGAAAGAGCTGCCCGGTACCCGCATCATCCGGGAGGACATCCTGGAAACCGACTGGGCCGGCCTCGCTGCATCCATGCAGGCTGAACGCCTGCACGTCATCGGGAATCTGCCCTATTACATTACTTCCCAGATCATTTTCTCCTTGCTGGATGCGGCTCCTCTGATCGAGGAAGCGGTCATCATGATGCAATACGAGGTGGCCGAACGCCTCGTTGCCGAGCCCCGTACGAAGACCTACGGTATCTTGTCCGTCGTGGTGCAATTGGCCGGTTCCGTAGAAATCCTTTTTCCGGTTTCCAGGAATGTTTTCTATCCAAAGCCAGATGTGCGAAGTGCGATGGTCAAACTGCGCCTTCCGAAGAGTCGGCCCATCGTTTCGGATCCACACTTTCTGCGAACCCTCGTCCGGACTGCCTTCAATCAGCGTCGAAAGACCCTGCGTAATAGCCTGTCCCGCCTGCTGACCGAGGAGATGCCCCCGCTGCCGGAGGATATGTCCGGCCGTCGTGCTGAGGAGCTCTCTCCGCACGACTTTGTCACCCTCGCAGACTATCTTCTCGGGTCGCGTATCTGAGGACGCTGGTAGTGGATCCGTGGGGATCGGCTGCCAGTCGGTGTCTGTGTGGCTGCTCCCCGAGTCGCCCCGGATCTGCCGATCTGTCCATCCCACTCGCTTGCTTCCATGGAACCCACCCTTCCTGATACATCCCTGGACACCTCCCGCCCCGGCGGTGTTCTGGACATGGATTCTGCGCTGATTGCGGATATTTCGACGCTCATCGCATCCGGTCAGCGCGGCATGGTCCTGAATATCCTGGCAGATCTGCATCCGGCCGACTTGGCCAGTGTGGTGTCGCATATCGATCAGGATCTTGCTGAGCAGGTTCTGGACTGGCTACCTGTTGAGACGGCCGCTGAGGTGCTCGCAGAGCTTGATGACGATTACCGTGCGGAATTGGCTGATGCCATTCCGAACGAGCGTCTGACAGCCATGATCGACGAGCTGGATACGGATGATGCGGCGGACGTACTGGCCGATTTGCCACACGATCTGGCGCATCGCATCCTGCCCGAGCTGGAAGATGCCGAGGACGTCAAGGAGCTCCTGGCCTACGAAGAGGATTCGGCGGGCGGGCTCATGGCAACCGAATTTGTGGCCGTTCTACATGACCATACGGTGGCGCAGGCCACGGAGGTGGTTCGTTCCCAGGCGGAATCCATTCGGGAAATCTTCGCCCTCTTTGTTGTCGATGAAGGGGACCGGCTCGTGGGTCTGGTTACCATGAAAAACCTGCTTCTCTCACCGGCGGAGACGTCTGTTTCGACCATCATGAAGCGGGATATCGTAACTGTGCCCACCCACATGGACCAGGAAGATGTAGCTCGGCTCATGGAACGGTATGACCTGGTTACGCTGCCGGTTGTGGACGCTCACGACCGGCTTGTCGGGCGCATCACCATTGATGACATCGTTGACGTCATCCGGGATGAGGCGGAGGAAGACATTCAGCGCATGTCCGGTGTGGCAGGTGGTGAGGAGGCCACAGACTCGGTCTGGCGAATTACGCGCGGTCGGTTGCCGTGGCTGCTGGCCGGGCTGGCTGGGGCCTCATTGGCTGCTCTCGTCATCCTTTCGTTCGAAGAATCCCTGGCTGCGGCGTCCATTCTTGCCGGTTTCATTCCCATCGTGATGGCCACGGCAGGAAATGCAGGTATCCAGAGTTCGGCCATTGCTGTTCAGGGACTGGCCAGTGGAGATATCTGGGCCTCTGACATCAAGCGCCGACTCGGCAAGGAGCTCTCCGTCGCCATGCTCAATGGATTGGTTGCCTCCCTTGTTTTGGGAGCAGCTATCCTGCTGTTCGGAAGCCTTTTTACCGAACAGCTGGGCGGTAATCCCGTCAAATTGGCCTACACGGCCTCTCTGGCGTTGCACATTGTCATCGTGGTGGCCACGACCATCGGCGCCATGACACCGCTGCTCTTGGACAAGATGAACGTGGATCCAGCCATCGCAACAGGGCCGTTCATAACGACCAGCAACGACATTCTGGGTATCCTGGTTTTCTTCCTCCTGGCGGACTGGCTGTATTTGTAGGCCAGAGGCCCATGATGCGGACCGGGTAATCCGGCATCCGACCGATGCCGGCGTTTCAGTTCCCTACAGCCGTTGTTTCAACAGGAATCTGATCAGCTGGATACTCCTGCAATCCGCTCGCATCGTTGTATTTCGAGGGGCATTTCACCAGGATATTCTCAGCCACGAAGTGATCCCCATCGGCATAGCCGTCAATGACCACCTTTTCAGCATCCTCAAAATTAGCCGGCTTGGGATTGCCGTAGCGTACCTGTCGAACATTCCCCACCTCGTCTTCCATCATGAAAGTGAAGACATTGCTTCCGGCGTCGTAGCGGAACTGGTCTGCGTCCACCCACATCCCCACCACATGGGCTCGCGTTCCCGAAGCTTCCGCCTCCGGGAAGTTCATATAGCCCCCTACCTGCTGACCGAAATTGAGAAACAGCATCGAGGTGAAGGCAACGATAAGGACAAGGCCAACAATGGTTTTCGGTCGCATGGGAATCGTCGATGCGTCAGAGTGAGTGTCCTCAGGAAACGGCTGTCACCCGTTGGGGCGGATCAAAGTCCGTCGTCGAATGAGGTACCCTGCTCCTCCATGATTCGTTCCACGGATGCCAGCCGTGCATCGTTTCTCAACAGCAGGATGACGATACCAATCCAGATGATGAGGACGACAGCCAATACCACGTAGAGTTTGTCGTGCGCGAGCATGACCTGTTCGAGGCCGCTCAGATCCTGCGTCGGAATGCTGGCTCCCGCCCATAGGCTGTCGTACGCGGTGGACGCGTCCTGGACTTCCTGCATCAATTCGGCCGGTTGCATCAGTTCAGAGGCTGTCATTACAGTTCGGGGTCGTGGGTAACGCGGTGTTTGATGAGGGCCGTACGCACACGCTGTGTGTAAAGGACCCAGAACATGCCGATGAAGCCGACAATAGCGGGGTAGAAGACCAAGCGCATGATCGGATGCGTGATTTCGCTGAAGGCAGGATTACCCTCGGCTCCGGGATGCAGGCTGTCCATCTGGCGAGGAATGACATAGAGCAGGAAGGGTGTCGTCGTAGCAGCAAACAGATTGTATACGGCTGCAATCCGGGCTCGCTTGTTGGGATCATCCAGCGCACCTCGCAGCACGAAATACGCACCGTAAATAAGCAGCTGCAAAGACACCATGGATTGACGCGGGTCGAAATTCCACCACACATCCGTGCCGACATACCACGTGAATTTCGACCACACAATGCCCGTGACCAGACCCAGGACGCCGAAGAAGGCACCCACACGGGCAGCTTGCAGCGCTCGGATATCACGCACGATGTCTCCGGAGCGGAGTACCTGGAACGAGTGGTAGGCGGACACGAAAACAGCCGCCATCATGGTAAACCACATCGGCACGTGGAAATACAGGTTGCGTGCCGTGTGCTCCAGGATGTTGATTTTGGGGATGTTGAGCAGGAAAGCCGCCAGCAGCACAAGGCTCAACCACACAAGGACGATGTTCCTGATCAGGGTGTATCGGCGCAGGTTGATCATGGTGTCATGCGTTGATGGGGTGGCCAGGGTAACAGCATGGTGGAGTTCAGCAGCTGGCACCGGTGGGGTGTTTTCCACGCCCATCGCTGAGGTACGTTTCCCGGTACTCATGATGCTTCGGATCAATCATGCCATACGTATTCGAACAACAGCACAGCGGCTGTTATCACGACGCCACTGAACAGGGCGATGGTCTGCAGGTCGCCCATGGCTCCGGAAACACCGAGGCCACCTGAAAGGGCAGCTCGGGAAGCGCGAACCACCGAAATCAAGAGGGGAATGAGCAAGGGGAAAAGGAGGACGGGAAGCAGGGGACCCTTGTTGGAGGCTCGCGCGATGATGGCGGCCAGCAAGGTCGTTGCACCGGCCAATCCTACCGAGCCAAGGACAAGGGAAAACAATAGCAGAGCCCAGTTTTCGATGACCATGTTCAGCAAAAGCGCAAAAACCACCAAGGCCACCATGTCCACAGCCAGAAGCAGCACCAGGTTGAAGACCAGTTTACCCGCAAATACCTGGCTTCCGGGTACGTTCAGTTGCAGGAGCAGCACAGTTCCCCGCTCTTCCTCCGCCACGAAACTGCGACCCAGACCGATGGAAGCCGAGAACAGGATCACGATCCAGAGCAGGGCAGACTGCATGCGCTCGCTCACCGATTCCTGACCAACGGCAAATGCGATGAGCAGGAGCGATGAGAGCACGAACATGAACAGCATGTTCAGCGCATATCGACTCCGCAATTCGAGTCGAAGGTCCTTTTGAAGAACAGCCCATGTGCCTCTGATCCAGTTCATGCGCGGAATATAGTACCCGGGATACCGGGCAGATGGTCAAAACTCTCCCACGAAGGCAATTTCGGGCTCAAGCGTGTAGCCTGTTTCCCGTTCAACGGTTTCAACAACCCGATCGATCATGGCGCGAACCTCGGCAGCGGTTCCCTCTCCCCGATTGATCATGATATTGGCATGCCGATGGGTTATCTCGATGCCCCCGATGCGGGCGCCCTTCAGTCCGCACTGATCAATGAGGCGGCCGGCACCGATCCCCTCGATCTTCTTGAATATCGACCCGGCACTCGGTTCGGAATCGAGCGGAGGGTGCCGCTCGGAGCGCCACGCCAGATTCTCCGTGATGATGCGCCGCATCGCTTCCTTGGAGCCCTTCTGAAGTTGGAAACGGGCGCTCAGGACAATGTCTCCCGAGTGATGCAGGATCGATTGGTCGTATCCAAAGTCGAAATAGGCCCGTCCCTGCGTGGTTATGCGCCCATCGGGATGGATGAGGCGGGCATCAAGCACAACCTCATCAATGAACATGGTTCGCTCCCGTGCTGGCGCCGGCGATAGGAAATGCAGGTTCTGCCACAAGGCACCTCCCACCGTAGAAGGAATACCTGCATAATGCTCAAGCCCGGAAAATCCCCCGTGAACTGCAAAATCAATGACATCGGGCCATACAACGGCCCCGCTCTCTGCCGTCAGGATTCCCTCTTCGGATAGTTGCATCCCCCGAGCCGCATTGCGGATGACCATGCCGCGAACGCCTTTGTCTCCGACCAGGATGTTGGCACCAAGGCCGAGCACCACATATGCGATACCCAATTCACGGCAGAGCAGGAGCGAGGAGGCCAATTCGTCAGCGGATCGAGCCTCGAAAAACCCATCGGCAGGCCCTCCGATCTTGAACGTGGTGTAGGGGGCCAGCCTGTGGTTGCGCAGAACGCGTCCCGTGCCCAGGGCGGATTCCAGAGCCACCCGGTGCGCCGGGGTCAGACCCGTGGAGGGGGGGAGGTCGTGATTGCTCATCCGCGCCAGTAGTTTTCGGGAGTGTTGTGGTCCATCATGCAACACAAGGCCATCCCTTCCGTTTCACGAAGATACCCGAAAGCAACCACTATCACGGAACAGCACCCGATGAACATGGCGCAACAGCAGTACCCCAATCTATCCAAAGCCGCTCTCCGCCTGATGAGTATGGCCTTCGTTTTCATCGTACTCGTCTCCCTGGCGGGGGGCTGCATGACCACATCCATCAATTCCGGGGAGGGAGCAGTCAAATACAGCGTATTCGGCGGCACGGATCTGGAGAAGCGCTACGGTGAGGGTCTACAGATCCATCCGCCATGGGTCAGACTGATCCGCTACGACGTCCGGGTTCAAGAGCGCTTGGAAGACATTACGGCGCTCTCATCGAATGGTCTTTCCATCGGCATGGACGCTTCCATCCGCTGGCGTCCTGAAGCCGGTGCGCTCCCGGACCTTCACGTTACCTATGGAGAGGAATATTACCGCAAGCTCGTACAGCCTGAACTGCGAAGCGCGGTACGTGAGATTGTTGGGCAGTACACGCCAGAGGAATTGTACTCTTCCCGTCGTACTGAGCTCCAGGAGGCCGTTTTTGCCCAGGTAAGGGATGCCGTGTCGGGAGAAAATGTGACGGTCGATGCGGTGCTTATCCGCGACATCAGCCTCCCTGAACAGATCAGGGGGGCCATCGAGAACAAGCTGAAGGAAGAGCAGGAGGCTGAGCGCTATCAGTTTACTCTGGAAAAGGAGCGACTCGAAGCCGAACGCAAGGAGATCGAGGCCACTGGCCAGGCGGAGTACCAGCGGATCATCACTCAGAGCCTCTCGAATCAGTTTTTGCGCTTCAAGGGTATCGAAGCCACACAGGCTTTGGCCAATTCACCGAACTCCAAGACGGTCGTCATCGGTAGCGGCGGCGATGGCCTGCCCATCATCCTCGGTAATCAGTAGGATGTCCGCGCGGGACACTGATTTTTTCGAGCGGGTGTGGGAGGTGGTTGCCCGGATTCCGCTGGGCAAGGTAACCACATACGGCCATATTGCGGCTCATCTGGGGTCCAAGCGCGCAGCGCGCACCGTCGGGTGGGCGCTGCGCGCTGCCGCGTCATCGCCCCTTCCGTGCCATCGCGTCGTCAATCGGTATGGCGGCCTCAGTGGTCATGCCGCTTTCGGCGGACCGCACGTCATGGAGGATCTGCTCAGGAGTGAGGGCGTGACGTTCTCAGGCGACAAGGTGGTCGACCTGTCCAGGCACCTCTGGGAGCCGGGGGAGGAGACCTGATTACAACCGCTCCCGGGAGGCCTCCCGGCCCAGTCGCTCGATGGTGTCATAAAAACCGGGGAAGGACACATCTGCGATGTCGGCATCCTGAATACGGGTTTCTCCCTCTGCCAGCAACCCGGCAATGGCAAAGGCCATGGCAATCCGGTGATCATGGTGCGTGGCAATCTCGGCTCCTTTCAGGGATTTCCCTCCGTGTATCGCCATCCCGTCATCGAATTCTTCAACGTCGACGCCCATGGCGCGCAGACCCGTCACCACGGCACGGATACGATCTGATTCCTTATGCCGCAGCTCCTCCGCATCCCGGATCGTCGTCGTGCCCTCGGCACAGGCACCGGCCACAGCAAGGATCGGGATTTCATCAATCAGATTGGGGATGATGCTGCCATCAATCCGGACGCCGGTCAGTTCGGCGGATTCAACGGTCAGGTCGCCTATGGGCTCGCCGCTGATTTCCCGCGTATTTTCGATGCGGATGTTGGCTCCCATGGATCGGAGGATGTCCAGTAAGCCGGTGCGCGTGGGGTTCAATCCCACGTTGGGCAGGTGAATACGGGATCCACCGATCAGGGAGGCTGCGACCAAAAGGAAGGCAGCCGCCGAAAAATCGCCCGGAATATGCCACTCACTGGCTTTGGGCCCCACACCTCCCTGAACTGAAATCGTGCATGCGCCCTTGTCGACATCGCGATGAAGCCCAAGCATCCGTTCGGTATGGTCCCTGCACGTTTCCGTTTCAACGACCGATGTCAGACCCTCGGCGTAGAGCCCGGCCAGGAGGACGCACGACTTGACCTGTGCCGAGGCAACAGGAAGGCGGTAGGTGATGGCGCTCAGGGGAGACGTGCGGCCGGAAATGACCAGCGGGGCGTGACCGTCCTCGGCGCTCACGTCTGCACCCATGGTGCGCAGAGGGTCCATGATGCGACGCATGGGACGCACCGAAAGGGACGCATCGCCGATCAGGCGTGTGTTGAAAGGCTGTCCTGCCAGGATTCCCGTCAACAGACGCATGGTTGTTCCTGAATTACCGCAATCCAGATCACCTTCCGGCTTGCGAAGGCCATGCAGGCCTTCTCCGTGGACGATGAGGGCGCCATCATCCTCATCCACCTGGATTCCAAGTGCACGAACGCACGCCAAGGACGATTGCGGGTCGGCCGCGTCCGGAAATCCCACGATCCGGGAGGTGCCTTCTGAAATGGCTGAGAACAGGATACTCCGGTGGGCGATGGACTTGTCAGCGGGCAGGTCCGCCTGACCTGTCAAGGCTTGGGCAGGGCGGATGACGCGGTGGGTGGTCATGAGGGGGCACCAGGTGATGGGTTGGCGCCTGAAATGACGTCCACCGCCTGTGACAGCATGGCTTGACGCTCGGCGAAGGGTAGAAAGGCATGCCGGAATCCGTTGAGCGCCGCCTCCTGTACCTGCTCCACGCTCAGCCCGCAGCGGGAGTGGGCCAGCCACAGCTCACCCGAAGAGGTGGTGTGGCTGAAAAGGCGACTGTCCGTATTGATGGTAACGGCGACGCCTGCATCGGCCAACGTTTTCAGTGGATGCTTTTCGTAGGAGGGCACGACGCGGGTCTGGACGTTGCTGGTTGGGCAGACCTCCAGGGGAATCTGTCGATCCACCACAAATCGAAGCAGATCTGGATCCTCGACCAGTGTGACACCATGGCCGATGCGGTGGGCACCGCAGAAAAAGAGGGCTTGGCGAATGGACTCCGGACCCCAGGACTCACCGGCATGAACCGTCAGATTGAGCAGGTGATTGCGCGCGTGATAGAACGCATTCAGATGCTGCTTCGCCGGATTGCCTGCCTCGCCGCCGGCCAGATCGAAGCCGACCACACCGCGGCCAAGGAAGCGCTCTGCCAGTTCAGCCTGCGCAACCGATGCCTCCACGAATCGATCCCTGAGGGCGCATACGATTACACCGCTCTTGATCCCATAGGCAGTCTCGGCACGTCGCAGGCCGTCGAGGACCGCCTCCATGACAGCCTCCATCGACAGTCCCTCGGCCGTGTGCAGCACGGGGCCGTACCGGATTTCGAGCCATCGCACATTTTCCAAAGCAAAATCTGCGGCCATCTCAAAGGCCACTCGCGAGAGCACCTCTTGGGACTGCATGAGTCCGATGGTGTATTTGAACCAGGCCAGGTAGTCCCACAGGTCAGCCGAGTGGTCAACTTTTTCCAGTTCTTTTTGCAGACCCTCCAGGGTCTGTGCCGGCAGCAGGTCCATCTTGCCCTGACGATCGGCTTCTTCCAACATGGTTTCCAGGCGCATGGCGCCATCCAGGTGGGAATGGAGTTCGGCTTTTGGCCAGCTGTGTATGATATCGTGTGTCAGTTGCATGGGCGCCAAAATAGGAACACCCACCCTATGGCATGAAAGAACCTGTCAAGGATTCTCGTGGGGGGTGCGTAGGAACCACGAAAAAGTCGTATCGTAGCTTCCGCTCACTACTCCTCCTTACGACCGTTTCGAACCCGCACCGCCATGGGAAGCCTCGGACCTTTTGAACTTGTACTGATCTTCTTGGCCATTCTGCTCATCTTCGGAGCCAAGCGAATCCCTGAAATCGCGCGGGGTCTCGGCAAAGGCATCAAGGAGTTCAAGTCAGCCACGAACGAAATTTCTCGCGAGCTGAACGTAAACGAGCCGCCCAGTAGGATTCATCCTACGCCGCCACAACAGGGCCAGACTGCTCCCCGCCAGGATCAGCACGCGCCTGAAACGAACGAGGGGGCTCATCCCCAGTAGGATGTACCGGGCCTGACCGAGAGAGCAGGCGGGGGGATCCTTTTCGACAGGTGTTTACACAAGGGTGATTGAAGCCGGTGGGCGTCACCCGTAAACTGTTGATGTCGGTCGTATGGCAGATCTGGCGTCCATGCCGTCTTCATCGCCGTACATCCGGTCTTTCGAACGAATCACGCAACCCCACGGACCATGGCCATTCTGGTTGACAACACTACCCGCCTTGTGGTGCAGGGCTTTACCGGCAAGGAAGGATCATTCCATTCCGAGCAGATGATCGACTACGGCACGCCCTTGGTGGCTGGTGTCACGCCCGGAAAAGGAGGGACGATGCATCTGGAGCGTCCGGTCTTCGATACGGTGTCGCAAGCCGTCGAGCACGAGGGTGCGAATACGTCTGTCATCTTCGTACCGCCACCGTTTGCCGCAGATGCCATTCTGGAGGCTGCCGAAGCCGGGATCAAGACCATCATCTGCATCACGGAAGGCATCCCGGTAGCCGATATGGTTCCTGTGTACGCGTACGTCAAGGAAAAGGGAGCTGCTCTCGTTGGGCCCAATTGCCCGGGTGTACTCACTCCCGGACAGGCCAAAGTCGGCATCATGCCTGCCATGATCTTCTCGGAAGGACCCATCGGCGTTGTCTCTCGCAGTGGGACCCTTACCTACGAAGCTGTGGATCAGCTGACGCGTCAGAACCTGGGTCAGTCCACAGCTGTGGGAATCGGTGGCGATCCCATCATCGGGTCGCGCTTCATCGATGTACTCACACTTTTCGAAGCGGATGAGGCTACTGAAGCGGTTGTCATGATCGGAGAAATCGGAGGCACGGCCGAGGAGGAGGCGGCAGCGTATATCAGGGACCATATGTCCAAGCCGGTCTTCTGCTTCATCGCTGGCCAGACGGCACCCCCGGGACGTCGCATGGGCCACGCAGGCGCCATCATTTCGGGTGGCAAGGGTACGGCCGAGGACAAGTTTGCTGCGCTCGAAGAAGCGGGTGCCGTCATCGTCAAGAATCCGGCAGCCATCGGAGAAACGGTCAAAGCGCACATCAGCATGGCCTGATCCGGTCCACCCCAAGGGACCAACCATGACCATTGAACAGGTGGCGTTTGTCCAGGGAGCGACCTCCCTGGCGCAAATGCCAGACGAACCGATTCCGGAATTCGCCTTCGTGGGGCGCTCTAACGTGGGCAAGAGTTCGCTCATCAACCGCCTTTTCGAACGTCGAAATCTTGCAAGAACGTCATCCACGCCGGGCAAGACGCAAGAGATCAACTTCTTCAGGGTGAATGACGCCTTTCATGTGGTTGACCTTCCGGGATTCGGCTACGCCAAGGTTTCCAAAAAGCAGCGGGCGGCCTGGCAGAAACTGATTGGCCACTACCTGATGGAACGCCGCCAACTCCGGGCTGTCTTCCAGCTCGTGGATGCCAGACACGAGCCTACAGCGCTCGATAAGGAGCTCATGATCCTGATGCGGGAATCACCCGCCGAGCACGTCGTACTCCTTACCAAAGGCGATAAGCTCTCCGGTAATCAGCGACAGAAGGCAGTTTCGAGGGTTCGCAAGACGTTGGCCTCGCTTGGACAGGAAAAACCGGTCATCCTCACGAGTGCCCATGATGGCCGAGGACGGGATGAGATGCTGAACTGGATGCAGACCCTCCTGCTGGCTGCATGACCCACGTATGATTTACACCTTATTATCGTAGCCTCCAAACCACGTGGGATCTCCCACCTTCATCCAGAACCGACCACCATGTCACGCCGTATTCTTCTAACGGATTCCCTTCATCCGGTCTGCTATGAATTGCTTGCCGAGGCGGGCCTTGAGGCCGTCGACGGGTCCGGATGGGACGCTGCCACGATTACGTCCCAGTGCAGCACGTTCGATGCCTGGATCATCCGCAGTGGCACCACCATCACGGAAGATTGGATAAACCGGGCAACCCGCCTGACCACCATTGGTCGGGCCGGTGTCGGCGTGGACAACGTGGATCTGAAAGCGGCCACCAAACGGGGGATTGTCGTGCTCAATGCGCCGGCCGGCAATACGCTGTCCACCGCAGAGCATACCATGGCACTCATGATGTCTGTCATGCGCTCAGTCCCGGCTGCTGTCGCGTCCATGAAGGCCGGTGAGTGGAACCGGAAGGCGTTCATGGGAAGCGAGCTCTTTGGAAAGACGCTTGGTATCGTTGGTCTGGGGAAGATTGGGAAAGAAGTGGCTGTGCGTGCCGCTGCTTTCGGCATGGACGTTGTCGCGAGCGACCCCATGATGACGACGGAGGGCGCTGATCGGTTGGGTATCGAACTCGTCGATGTGGACACCTTGTTGGAGCGCTCGCATGTCATTACGGTACATACGCCCTTGGTGGCGTCAACCAAGCACCTGCTAAATGATGAGTCCCTCTCCCGGTGCAAGCCCGGCGTTGTCATTGTCAACTGTGCGCGGGGCGGCATCGTTGATGAAGCCGCCCTCTTGCGGGCGCTCGAGAGCGGACAGGTCGGAGGGGCAGCCATGGATGTGTACTCGGCCGAACCGCCACCCGCAGCGTTGCAGGCGTTGGTCGAACACCCGCGCGTCGTTTGTACTCCCCATATTGCAGCCTCCACGGAGGAGGCGCAGGAGAAAGTGGCCCGTCAGGTTACTGAGCAGGTCATACGAGCCTTGACGGGAGAGCCTGTTCTGACAGCGGTAAATGCGATGGCTGTCCGGTTGGCCTCCCAGGCGGACGTTCGGCCCTATCTGGGGTTGACCGAAAGGCTGGGGCATGCAGCAGGCCAGTTGGTACCGGGGCGATGCGCGCGCCTCAAGGTCCGTTGCCATGGAGACATCCCCCGTAAGTACATCGATGTCATGCGCGTCAGTACGTTGAAAGGCTTCCTTCAGACGGGTTGGACGGAGCCCGTCAACCTGGTCAATGCCTCGGTCATTGCGGAGGAGGCGGGTATTGCGGTTGATATGGAGACGTTTCATGCAGAAACGAGTCATTTCAACCTAATTGAACTTCAGATTGAAACGGACGCAGGTTCGTTCCGCATGGCCGGGTCACTGTTCGGTGATGGTCATGGACGCATCGTCTCCGTGGACGGGTACGCACTCGAGCTGCGCATGTCCGGAAGAATGATCTGCTACCGAAACCAAGACCGTCCAGGTATGCTGGCTGCCGTCGGTACGCTCCTGGCATCAGAGAACATCAATATCGGCAGTATGTCGCTTGGACGACATCGACCGGGAGAAGAAGCCCTAACGGTGATTGCGGTGGATCAGCCCATCCCTGAGGCGGTATTGCAGGCCGTGGCTGAGCTTGACGGGGTGCATCGGGTAGGGATGCTCGAATTCGTGTCTTGACCACCTCGTCGTGCTGTCGTTCGATCGTTAACAAATGATTTCCCGGACGAGAAGGTTTTATTCCGAATCTGCGTTTGCAGGTGCCCATGGTGTGTTCACTATCGCTTGACAAACGAATGAAGCCCCTCTATATTCCGGGAATCGTTTCGGAACAACGAAAATGTACAACCAGGAAAGGATCGCTTTTGGGACTTCGATACAGCTTTTCAACCCCCACCTTCCAAGTAAGACCTGATGGCCGTCGCTGGCGCCAAGCGCGAGCGGCTTGCCCTGTTGAAGCTGTGACGAGGTCAGAGTACACGCTGTGTGCAGACAGGACATCCGGAAGACCCAGAGCCGATCACGTCCGATTGTACGTTTCCGTCCGACCCAATTTTTCGTGCTCAGCACGGGAAACGCTGACGGCGCGCGTGGCGCGCTAGATGCAAAACTGCGGAGGGCAGGAGGGACGCGTCCCGAATGCCCGAAGCGAATGTGTTCAATGCAGATTTGCACTATGCAAACCACACGTGCCAAGCACGACACTTTTGCAGGGTCTCCCTGCAATCATCTGTTGCGGGTTCTCCCGCAAACAAACATGCGCTCATTTCGATGTGGGGATGACGCGCAGCACTTATTAAGCCACACATCAATTCACTAGAGGAGGTAGCTTATGTTACGTAAATGGGGCATGCTTGTACTCATGCTGCTAGCTACTCCGGCACTGGTTTTTGCCCAGAACACGGGTAAGATCTCCGGGGTAGTGACCGACGCGGATACGGGAGATTCCATCCCGGGTGCGCAGGTCGTGGTAGTGGGTACAACGCTCGGTGCCATTACGGACGTCGATGGGAATTACTTCATCATCGGTGTTCCGGTTGGCGAATATGACGTACAAGCTCGATTTGTCGGTTACCAGGAGCAGACGGTTACCGGTGTGCAGATTTCCTCGGGGTACACCCAGGAAATCAATTTTGCACTCCGGGAAGGCGTTGAGCTCGGGGAAATCGTCGTTGAGTACGAACGCCCGCTGATCCAGAAAGACGCCGTTGGTGTTCCGAAGATCGTTGACGCAGAAGAGATCGTGAACCTGCCGGTTCGCGGTGCAGCAGCCGTGGCCTCGATTCAGGCCGGTGTTGTTTCTGAAGAAGGATCCGGAACGCTCAACGTACGCGGTGGCCGCGGCAGTGAGGTTACGTACTACATTGACGGTGTGAAGGTGGTCGGTACGGCCGCGCTTCCCCAGTCAGCCGTTCAGGAACAGGAGATGATCATCGGTAACATTTCCGCTCGTTACGGAGATGCCATGTCCGGTATCATCAGCATCACCACCAAGTCGGGTTCGCCCAATTTCTTCGGTACGGTGGAAGGTATCACCTCCGAGTCGCTTGACGACTTCGGTTACAACCTCGGCTCTATCGCTATCGGTGGTCCGGTCATGGGTGATAACGTAAACTTCTTCCTCGCTGCAGAATACCTGGATCAGGCGGACAGCGGTCCGCGTGCAGCGGGTCAGCTCCGTGTTTCCGACGCGACACTGGACGCCTTGCGTGCTGCGCCGACGTCTCTGATGGCGATGGACGCCGACGGCAACGACGTGCTCATTCCAGTTCCCGCATCCCTCGGCGAAACGACGCTGCCGGTAGATGAGAACGGAAACATTGTCGTTGTGAACAACACCATTACTGCTGCCGACGGCACGGTCATGAACGTCCCGGAAGGCGTTGATGCGTCCTCAATCCAGCCGGACATGGTCCTGAGCTCGGATTACCTTCCTGAGTCTGCTTTCTCGGTAGACAAGGCGAAGCGCAATAGAAACTACAACCGTCTCGCGCTGAACGGTAACCTGAACTTCAACGTGATGGAGAACATCCGCATGCGCGTTGGAGCCCGTCTCGTGACCAGTGAAAGCAACAGCATGTCGACCTTTGCCGTCTTCTCTCCGGAAGACGCAAACGTCAATACCAACCGTGACCTGCAGTTTTTCACGACGTGGACACACTATCTCTCCAACTCCACGTTCTACCAGCTTCAGGTAGACTACACGGACCGCACGGGAGATGGCTGTGACCAGCGTTTTGATTGCACGATCCAGAGCGCATTGTATCAGGGAGACATCAGCCAGGATGCCTACGCAACCACGCGTGGCTACAAGAACCTCTCCTACACGAACGTCGATGTAACGTACACCGACGATCATGGTACGCCTGACGATCCTTCGGATGACACGCAGGCAGTAGCAACGGTACCTGCACCAACCTACAGCTACCGCTGGCAGGATGGTCGTTTCCCAACGTCGGAAACAGCCGCTCGCATGATCTTCACGGCTGGTGGTAACGGACCAAACGGCTACAGCGAGTTCCACAACTCCCAGCTTCGCTTCCAGGCGACGGCCACCACGCAGGTTGGTCTTCACCAGCTGGAGTTCGGTGGGGAGTTCGAGCAGCAGACCCGCCGCAGCTACAGCATCAGCGGCTACTCGCTGCATCGCTTCGTGAACGACCCGGACGATCCATATTCACCCGGTCCTGAAGGCGTTTCTAACGAGAACCTGGATGAAGCCGTTACCAGCTTCGATCAGCTCACGTGGGAGCAGCTCGAAGGCGCAACCGGTTACACGGGATACAATTTCCGTGGCCAGGAAGTCGATACGGAAAACCTGGACGCCTACGTAAATGACATCGGCGAAGATGAGGCCTACAACGTAGCTCCTCACAAGCCGATCTACTACGGTGGTTACATCCAGGACAAGATCGAATTCCGTGACATCGTTCTGAACGCAGGTGTTCGTATTGACGTCTTCGACAACAACACGCGCACCCTCTACGATCGCTACTCCCGTCTTCCGCTGGAGCGTATCTCTGACGTAGGTGGTACCCATCCGGCCAACATGGGCTCGGACTTCGTACCCTACTACAACGGTGGTATCATCCAGGGTTACCGTGATCGTGACGGTAACTGGTACGATGACGGTGGTAACGAAGTACCCGGTGGTGACATCCTCCTGACGGGTGCCAAGCCGGTTGCCAAGAGCGGTAAGGTCACCGAAGAGTCGTTTGTAGACTACGAGCCGCAGGTAACGATCATGCCACGTATCGGTGTATCGTTCCCTGTAACGGACCAGGCACTCTTCTTTGCCCGTTACGGTTCGGTTGCTCAGCGTCCATCTTCGAACTCGTTTACCTCTCTAAGTGGTATGTCGAGATCAACGGGTCGCATCAGCAACAACGCGCTTGAGCCCGAGCGGACAACCGAATACGAAATCGGTTTCCGTCAGCGCCTGACAACGCGTTCAGCACTCACGATCTCCGGTTTCTTCCGTCAGATCGAGAACCTGATCCAGCTGGACGACCTGCGTGAAGCATTCCCGCAGGGATACTCCACCTACGGCAACAAGGACTTCGGTACCGTTAAAGGTTTCGAGCTTGACTTTGACCTGCGTCGCACGAACAACGTTGCAGCCAAAGTCAACTACACGATGTCCTTTGCTCAGGGTACAGGTTCCTCCTCGAACTCTACGAGCCTCATCGTATGGATCGACGAGACGCCACCGAACTTCATCTCGCCCCTTGACTTTGACCAGCGCCACACGTTCAACGTGTCCCTGGACTATCGTCTCGGCGAAGGTGAAGGTCCGACGTTCGGCGGCATGAACTTGCTCGAGAACTTCGGTGTCAACGTTCTCATGAATGCTCGCTCGGGTCAGCCCTACACGCCTCAGGTTGAGCCATTCAGCCAGATCGAATCAAAAGCCCCCGTACCGGCAGGTGGTGTCAACTCGGCACGCATGCCTTGGAGCAGCCGTATCGACCTGCGCGTCGATCGCAAGTTCGCCGTGGGAGAACGTTCGACGTTGTCTGCCTTCTTGTGGGTCCAGAACCTGCTTGACCAGGTTAACCAGCAGGGCACCTGGGATTACACGGGTCTTCCCGATGATGACGGCTTCCTGGCCACCGCTGGCGGTCAGCAGTTCCTCAGCTCAAGCGTGCCCGTTGCAGAGACGATCTATCGTCACCGCAACCGCAACCTGGGCAACTTCGGTATTCCCCGTATGACACGAATCGGTGTTCGTCTTGACTTCTGATTGAGTTGATTGCGGCTTTTCAGGGGGGCGGGCCCTGCCCGCCCCCCATAAGTGCCCAATCGCTTTCATAGAATTCAAGCAGTTGTTATAGACCGAAAAGCACGGATGACTATGCACTACTTTAGAAAGATTAGTCTACTACTCGCGGTCCTCGCCGTTGGGTTGATGAGCGCTCCGGCGGCTCAGGCCCAAAGTGTGGGATCGTGTGAGCAGGCCATTGGTGAAGCCTATCTGGACATCAACAATGTGCGTGCTCGTATCCTCAACAACGGAAACCTCTTCTGGCGTGGAAGCCCCCACGTTTACAACATCCCGAAGGGGGGACCCTCCAACGCGATTTTCGCATCCGGTATCTGGATGGGCGGTCAGGTAAATGGCCAGCTTCGTCTTGCCGGCTCCACCTACGGGCCTTTCGAGTTCTGGGCCGGTCCATTGAACGATGACGGTACGGCTCCTGCCGACTGTTCTGTTTACGACCGCGTCTGGAAAGTCTCGAAAGAAGATGTCATCGGCTACGAAGGAAGCGGCATTGCTACTCCTGACCTGGCTGACTGGCCGACCGGCCTTGGCGCCCCTACGCTGGATGCCAACGGCGACATGATCGACCTGACTGACCAGCCTCTGGCCAGCCGCGTCGACCGTAAGGTCAACCTCGGCGCTGGTGAGCGCCCAGCCATCCTGGGTGACCAGATGCTGTGGTGGATCATGAACGACCGTGGTAACCAGCATACGCGTACCGATACCCCTCCCATGGGCGTAGAGGTACACGGTTCGGCATTCGCCTTCAACACGGCAGGTGCCATTGGCAACACGACGTTCTACAAGTACCGCATCATGTATAAAGGATCGGTACCCCTGGAGAACACCTACATGGGTCTGTTCTCGGATCCTGACCTCGGTAACTACCAGGATGACTACGTCGGTTCGGACACCACGCTCGGTCTCGGTTTTGTTTACAACTCCGACAACGATGACGAAGGTGGTGAAGGCTACGGCGATGCACCCCCAGCCGCAGGTTACGACTTCTTCCAGGGTCCCCTCGTTGACTCCAATGGAATTGACGACGACAAGGACGGCGAAATCGATGAAGAGAACGAGCGCCTGAAAATGACGGCCTTCGCTTTCTACAACAACGGTGGTGGTGTACAGGGTGACCCGGGTAATGGGGCTGACATGTACAACTACATGAAAGGTCGTTGGAAAGATGGTCAGAGCTTTACCCTGGGTGGTAACGGCCTCGGATTTTCGAATATTCCGACTGCCTTCATGTTTCCTGGCAACCCACCCGAGTTCTGGTCAGAGTTCGACTCCGACGGACAGGGTTCGGCCATTGCACCTGCCGACCGTCGCTTCGTAATGGCCACTGGTCCGTTCACGATCAACCCCGCTGACGAGCAGACTCTCGTATTCGGTATCGTTACCAGCTTCGGTGAAGACAACCTGGACTCTGTACAGCAGATGAAGGCAGACGATGCGCTTGCGCAGGCCGTCTTCGACATCGATTTCGAGTTGCCATCCCCGCCTGCTGGTCCGCGCGTATCAACCACGGTTGACAATGGCTCGGTACTCATCGAATGGGGTTACAACCCAACAGACAACAACTACCTGAACAGCTACAATGTCATTGACCCGCTTCTGTCTTCGGACGTCACGGATAATGACTATGTGTTTGAAGGGTACAATGTCTACCAGTATGCCAACAGTTCGGATCAGGAAGGCAAGCTCATTGCCGTATACGATGTACCCAACGGTATTACCCGGGTCATCGAAGGAACTGATCTGACGTTTGTTACGGCTGAGGGTAAAGACAGCGGAGTTCAGAACTTCCACAAAGTAAATGGTCTGACGAACTACCAAGATTACGAGTTTGGAGTGCAGGCTTACGCCTACAACGCCACCTCGGGTCAGAAGGTGTATGCTGGTCCGATCACCCGTTTCTCTGTAACGCCTCAGATCTCTGAGACCATCGTCAGCGAAGACGCTGTAGCGGCGGCCCTGAGTGCGGATGTAGACATCGAAGCAGAAGGTTCTACAGGAAACATTGGTAACGGAAGCGTATCCGCATCTGTAGTCAACCCGCACAAAGTGACGGGAGACAGCTACTCAGTTGAGTTCTACTCGATTGAAGTAGAGGATGATGGGCACAAGCGTGGAGAACTGGACGCACACGAGTTGGCGAAGCCGGCTCCTGCTGCCAAATCTTCAGCTGCCATGGTTACGGTTTATGACGTCAAGAATAGCGCCGGTACCAAACTGTTTGACGGTACCGCTGCCTATGCTTCAACGCATACCGTTCCGATTGGCAACAACGTTTTGTCTGTTGACGGGGTATCCCTGAACGTTCTCGGCCCACAGCCTGGCTTCCTTGATTTCAAGGTCACGGCAAACGCGTCTGGTCCACTAGCGACGCCCGTTGGCGCCGCGGCTGACTGGTACGGTTTCCCCGGTCTCGGGCGCCCTTCGGCTGACCAGCAGGTTGGCGGTGGCGCTTGGATGATCCAGGCCGGTGGCGGTACGGGTCCTTACGCGCAGTTCCTCAGCCGTTGGGCCCGTAATGGCCTGGATATCGTTGGTGCTTATGATTACGAAATCCGATTCACAGGCTTGGGTACGGGTAACACCGGTCTCATGTACTGGGGTAGTGGAGAAGTAATCGATGTACCGTTCCAGATCTGGAACACGGGTATCGGTACGCCTGACGATCCGTCAGACGACTACCGCTACTGCCCGCTGCTTCTTGATGAGAATGGCGATGGCATCTGGAACATGCATGCTACCGACCACCCGGTTTCCGGTGCTTCGAACGATCCCTACACTGACTGGATCTACTGGTACGAGTGTGATTACGAAGCTGAAGTAGCCAGCGGCTACGACTTCGCAACGCTCGGCAACGAGATCTTTGGTCGTACGGTATTCGTGAACTGGAACGGTGGTGACGTCTCTGACGGTACACTCGACGCCGTTGACTGTGACGCCGGTGAGTGTATGCCCGAAGACGGTACGGTATTCCGCGTCGAAACCACGAAGCCGAACCAGCCTGGCGACATGTTCTCCATGTCGACGGACGGACTTGGCGCTCGTGCACGTACGGAAGCTGAAAACCGTGCTGCTATCGATGAGATCGGTATCACGCCCAACCCATACAAAGGCGCTTCTTCGTACGAAGTAAGTCAGCTTGTTGATCAGGTTCGTTTCACGAACATGCCCAACCAGGCAACCATCCGCATCTTCACCGTTGCAGGTACCCTTGTGCGTACCCTCGAGAAGAACAGTGCAAGCGCAAGCTTCCCCTGGGATCTCACAACGGAAGAAGGCCTGCCCATCGCCAGTGGTATGTATATCATCCACGTCGATACGGAGTGGGGCGAGAAGGTCCTCAAGTTTGGTGTGGTCAAGAAGCGTATTCAGCTCAATACCTGGTAATTGATCAGGACAGGGGTCCCGGCCTCTTGCCGGGACCCTGATGTCCGCTGAATACCAATCATGACAAACTTGATTATTACAAGGAGGAAATTGAATATGAACAAGCTGTCCAGAACTTTTCTGAACGCATTCCTGGTCGTGGCTCTCCTCGGCATGAGTGCGCTGGACGCGAATGCTGGGGATGATCGTCGCCGTGGTACGGCTGGCGCTTCTCAGCTGCTTGTGCCGGTAACGGCACGTAGCGCTTCGCTTGGCGCTTCGATGACGAGTGGACTATCCGGCCTCAACGGCTTGGAAGCCCTCGTATCGAACCCTGCCGGTCTGGCCATGAACCAGGGTACTGCGGCTATCTTCAGCCGCATGAACTACGTTGCTGATATCGGTGTCAACTACTTCGGTGTTGCACAGAGCTTTGGCAACAACAACCTGGCATTCCATGTCAACTCGTGGGACTTTGGTGATATTCCGGTTCAGACCGAACTGTCACCTGAGATCACTTCGGTGACATACAATGCGTCCTTCATCACGGCAGGTCTTACCTACGCTCGTGCTTTCACGGATCGGATCTCTGCCGGTGCCACCTTCAAGCTGGTATCCGAAAACATTGACGATCTGTCCGCGACGGCTGTAGCTGTGGACATGGGTATGACCTACCTCGTTGGCGAGACGGGCCTTCGCCTCGGAGTATCGCTCAAGAATATCGGTACCGATCTTGAGTACTCTGGTGTTGGTCTGACGCAGCAGGTACGCCTGCCAAGCCAGCCTGGTAACGCCACGAACAACGCACTCGTCTTTGAGAGCGAAGGTGTATCTCTGCCATCGCTCCTCAACTTCGGTGTTGCCTACTCGCGCCAGATGGCCGAGGGTACTGTCGTTACCGTACTGGGTAACTTCCGTTCGAACTCGTTCGATCAGGACCAGTACTCTGGCGGTGTAGAGATCGGGTTGTTCGACATGGTGTACCTGCGTGGCGGTATGGATATCGTCGGCGACCAGGATCTGTCCTTCTTCACGGGCACCAACCTCGGTGCTGGTGTAGACCTGGACCTTTCCGGAACGCGTCTGCAGGTTGACTACGCTCTGCGTTCAACCGAATACTTCAGCAATGTCTCCATGATCACGGTTGCTGCCGATCTGTAGATCGACACTGCCTGATCGGTAGATAATTGCCGATTGAAATACATTGCGGGGTGGATCTTGCGACCAGTGGTCGCATAAGATCCACCCCGCTTTGTATATAAAGCCATTGGGTCACGCTAGTGGACACATGGTAGGCTAGACCATCCAAGGATGGCTCCCGTCACCCAAGAAGAAGTCTCCTTTTCCGTATGGTTTCTATGCGATCATCCTTTGTAATGCTGCTGGTAGTTCTACCATTTGCGATTGCGCTGGGATGTTCTACCACGGAAGAACAGCAGATAGAAGACAACTCACCGGCCATTGCTTTCACAAACCTCGGTCCAGAGGCTGAATTTGTAGGTGATGCGGCATGTTTCGACTGCCACGAGGACCAGTATCGTGGATTTCAAGAGCATGGCATGGCCAACTCCTGGTTTCTGCTGACTCAGGATGTAGCCGTTGAAGAGTTCGGTTCTGAAATAGTGGTTGATTCTACCACGGGCCTCCACTACGAAACAGTAGCCTCTGATTCAGGATACTATCAAGTAGAATACTTGCTCGACGAAGGCGGTAACCGTGTTCATGAGCTGGCTAGGCACATGGAGTGGGTCGTGGGATCCGGCACGACGGCAAGAACCTACATGGTGGAGGAGGATGGGTGGTTCTACGAACTACCTGTCACGTGGTATACGCAGCAGGGTCGATGGGACTTCAGTCCTGGATACCGTGTAGCCAATAAGCGTTTCGATCGTAAGATTGCAGATCGATGTGTTGTGTGCCACAACAGCTATCCCCGTCCCTTTGAGCAGACACAGGGGATGTACGATGAGATGCCCTCAGGGATTGGCTGCGAGCGCTGCCATGGTCCTGGATCGGAGCATGTAGAGGCGCGATTGGTATCGGATCCCCCGGCGGGACAAGCTGACGTCACGATCGTCAACCCAGCGCATCTTTCGCTCGAACTCCGGATGGATGTGTGCCAGCAGTGCCACCTCAACGGATCTGTCTCGCTGCTTCGAGATGGCGAAGATGCCTACTCCTATCGCCCGTCCCGACCGCTGGAGGACTATGTAGCCCTGTATACGGGTTTGGAAAATGTTCAGGAAGAAGGGATATCCGTGATATCCCATGCTGAACGGATGATGAAGAGCGCGTGTTATACAGAAACCTTGGAGTC
>Ga0181567_10000590_pt1 | contig 27507 bp, 18 predicted proteins | sample 101ome_14_FD_133761 | JGI IMG/M metagenome (GOLD analysis project Ga0181567, IMG submission 133761) | Coastal salt marsh microbial communities from the Groves Creek Marsh, Skidaway Island, Georgia - 101403AT metaG (megahit assembly) | ecosystem: Environmental > Aquatic > Marine > Intertidal...
AACTCTTTACTGCGCACGGCCTTCTGCTCTCGCTTCTCCTCTTTGGTCAACTCGACGTCTGCTCCGGCACCAAAGCGCGGTAGACTCTGCGAGCGGCTCATGTTAAACTTGACGGGAATAGAGAAACCCCAGCTACCGGGCAGCAGCTGGTGCAGCTGCGTCGTCGTCTGCACGCTGGCGCTTTGGTCTGTGCTATTGCCGCCCGTGCCGCTAAACGTGCGGAAATCTTCCTCTCTCCACTCGGCCTGCGAGTCCACGTTCATGAAATCGGCGAGCTTCGTGTTGATCCGCGCATAGGCAGCTACCCCCGGATCGTTGCGCGCTTCGTCCAGGCGCAGTTCGTTCACAAAGATTCGTCCGCTATAGCGCTGGTTGTCGCTCCGGTTGCGCAGTCCAATACTCAGCTGTTTAATGGACTGCATGGACGGTCGACCGCGCACTCTGTAGACCGCATTCATCCCGTCGCGCACGCTGGGCCGGCTGTAGTCCTGCTCAAGGGCATATTCCCGAACTTCTGGATCAAATCCGGCCACGCGCAGAGCGCTCAATTCATCCTCTCGCACAAACCGCTTTCCGTCCAGCGGTGCACCGCGCGCATCGACAACGAGGTACACGTGACGATAGCGTGGATCTTCTTCCGCCGCCGTTGGTGACTCATAAATCGCTTTGAGCTGGGATATTTCTAAGAGATCTACGTCGACCTTGTTGCCATCCCACCCAGAGCGCCCACCCTCCCAGCCGGGAAAAATTGGACTGATTACCTCGTAGTAATTAGTGCTATCGGCGCCAAAGCGTACAAAGAGCTCCAACTCGCTCGAATCCCCCTGCGCATACTCGGCATTGACGGTATCACCGTGCACGTACATACGCAGCCGCTCATAGCTGGTGTAGTTTGCAGCTCGACTGAGGATTTTAGTCGCAGACATCTGATGCCCTGGCTCCAATCCCTCATACGCCAGCACGAGCGACTGTTCCCGTTCTCGCGTGCGCGACTGCGCGTTACGACGCAGCTTGACGCCGGGCGGAGGCTTATAGCTAAGGCTTTTATCCGTGCCGACAACCGTAATATCCAACGCCTCGTCTTCCGATACGATAAACCGATCATTGAGACGGGCGATATCGTCTTCCTGCCACTCGTTGCCTACGACTTCAATCAGCGCAACCTCTGCCAGCACTGTGGCTTCGTCGTCTAATAGGGGGCCACTGCTTAGCATGAGCCGGGCAAATTCTATGCGCGTCGAGTCGGGCAGCCCTACGCGTTCGGCGACATCCCCGTAAAGCGGCAGCCGCAGCTGGCGCCAGCCGTTGCTCTGCGTTCCGGGCACTTCATATTCGTCTTGAGACAAGTCGATTTGATAGTGGTAGTAGTTGTTGCGCTGGTCGAGCACGCCGTTGTTGTTCAGGTCTTCGGTATCCGGACGGTCTCCCGTTTCTAAGTCTACTTTATTGCCCTGCGTTCCGTTGATGCGACTGTAGTCATTTTTGTTGCGCTGCGGCTCGTAGCGCCAGTTGTCCCCTTCGGGATCATCGGCCGAGCGAGTCGGCCGCAGCGGATCCACGGTCGGATAGAGCCGAGTAAATGCCGTTTTACGCTCTTGCAAAGAAAGCGTGGTATCAAAGGCCGCATCAGCTAGTAAGAGGTAGTGGTTGAGCTCGCCTTCGTCCGTGCGTCCGTCAATTCCTATGTCTTCTTCTTTTGAGACAACTCCATCCCCGGTAGTGCGCCCGGGAAAGGGTTCGTCCTCCGTATCTAAACGCCCGTTAGCCACAAAGTCTTCGTTTATCTGATCGCCCAAATCTAAGTGCAGAACGCCCTCTTCACCGCGCACCCAAATCTCGACAAATTTAGACTGCGAAAAGTCATTTACGGACGTCAACGCCGTCATGATTGCCCCCCAGGACTCGGGTGCATCCGGGAGCGGTCGCAGCGAGAGCGCAAGCACGTCCGTGTTGCGATTCTGCGCTTCGAGTTGGTCTTCTTGATTCGGCCATATTTCTGTGCGCTGCACGCCGTCAAATGGGTTAAACCAGCTCAGTTTACCGCGCGTCTCCTCGCTGTAGCGCTCGGCCACCGGCACGCTAGATGGCACCCACCGCGTGCGGCCAATGCTAATACTGGTCGGCCGCTCACTTCCCTCAAAATCGTCTATATACCCCTGCCCCTTGGTATTGAGATTGGGACGACTCTGCGCAATCTCAGCATCGAGAACAATCTCCGATGGAGCGGCCGTCTTTAACAGGGGCATCATGTCGACCACGCGCGTCAGAAGAGGCGCTTCGCGTCGTGCGCGCAAATCTAGGTTCCAAATAATGGAGCGCGTGGGCTCGGTGCCCACGCGAACTCGCCGTTCGCTGGAACGCTCGTTGTTGTAGATCATCGTGCTGCCAAGGCTTCCATCCCCGCCCCAGAACTCGTATTCTGTTCGCAGGCCCAACAGCGTCTTTTGCTGACTTCCCAAGCCCAGCAAATCCTCCGATTCAAACGAGATTTCGAGCTCGGCACCTGGATCGGCGACCTCCTGCGACACGTTGCCCACAAACGTGACGTTGCCGATAAAGTCGACGTTATAGTCCGTCCCACGCGTCAATCCACGGCCGTTCAACCGCACTTCGACCGTTTCGGGTCGCACGCCGCCAAAGACCCCTCCCAGACGAATGCGCTGCTCGCTCGACGAGGCACGCACCAAAATCTTGTAGCGACTGGCTTCTGTCTGATCGCGCTGCTGCTGACTGTCGTATACTTCTGGTATGACGTCGTTAATGCGTCCGCGGTAGCTCGGGGCACGCGGATCAAAGGGCCGCTGATCGGGGAAAATTAGATGGCCCCGTATATCGTCTAGGCCAATATAGTCCGCATCAATAATTCGATCTGGAGGACTCCCGGGATCCTGACCGCGCTCGTCTAATCCCATGAGTCCGATATAGGCACTACCGCTCTGTGAAGGCTGATCTTCCTGACCGGACACCTCCTTGACGACATCGACGCGCAGCGTTCTGGGATCAAATTTGCGCCCAGCGCCAAACCCCGAGGCAATTCGATAGACGTTTTTCCACTCCAGATTCCAAGTTGGGAAGCCGGGTCGCGCATTGCGCGCTTTGATGAGTTTGAGCTGCAAACTATCGCCCGAGGCCGAGGTAAGACGAGCAGTTTCACGCTGAACAGGCCCGTCAAAGCCCGGATCTAGAGTCCGAAATCGAACTGCCAGCGCATACCCTTCGGATACGGGCCTCTCGAGAATGAGATAACCCGCTTCGGCAACGATCGTGTAATCCTCGTCGGGGTCGAGCAGTTCCCAAGTGCCCGTCTCAAAACAGCCGCTGTTTTGCAAGCGCGTCCCCGCCCCGTTAAAACACTGAATCTCAGCGGTGCCCAGCGTATCTGACGGGTCGACCCAAGCCGCTCCGGGCTTGGCGTAGGTCTCAGCGTCGTTATTCGTATTGAAATCGTTTACATATACTTCAAGTGCGTTGACGTCTACAAAGCTCTCGGGACTAAACTGAGCGCCTTGATTAAGCGCGCGAAAATCCGGCAAATTAGCGCGATAAAACTCGTGCAGAAAAAAGTAGGTATTGCGCAGATATTGATAGTCGCGCAGGGCCAGCGTGTCGACGCTCGCCCCCCCTTTAAACGTCTGGCGATTGCTCTTGCTCTTCTCGTGGCTGGCCACCGTCGTAAAGGCCAGCGGTCCAAGATGTCCTTTGGCGCGAATCCCGAAGAGCCCCTTGTTCTGTTGACGAAATCCCACAAATCGCGTGCCGGGCAGCTCCAACGTCGTATTCCCTGCCTGCACTTCCTGAAAAATGGCATCGTCCTCGCCCTTGTAATCGAGCTTGATCTGGTTGGCAATCTCGTCTCCCAAGCTACTGCTGAAGGCAGATCCAATGCTCTCCGTATCCTGGTCGATGCGTACGTTAATCAGCTCGCCGACCTTGCCTTCGACCGAAAACTTGGACTCTTGATCAATACTCAACGAGGGGAATTTTGACGGGCGACCAATCGAAGTTTGCACCTCTCCATCCGTCCACTCACTGCGCCCAGAAACAATGATGGTGCGCGAACCGTTGAGGCGCAGACTGGGTCCTTCGTCCCCGATAAATCGGCGCAGGGGTTTGGGTGCGCTAAAGGGCACCGTCCATTCAAAACGGCTGCCTTTTTGCCGCCGCTGCTGTAGCGAAGTCTGGCGAAACGCGCGACGGACCTGCTTTTGCCACAGATCGCTGCGGCGTTGGTCATATTCGAGCGCTAGATATTGATCTATCGAGATGCTGATGGGAGGCCCAGCAGAGAACCCGCTAACTAGTTGACTGTAGTGAGCGCCGAGCGAATCGACAACGACTTGATGAGATATGAGTTCTTGACGCCCGCGCAGCGGGAGTAGCGGTCGCTCCGTGCCCAGCGACGGGACGGCCTGTTGGAAGGAATCGCTCAGAGGCCCGTACAGTGGACTAAAGCGCAAGCTGGGCGTTCCGAGCACCTGCGTAGGCTGCACGAATACCAACGGCAAGCACACTGCCAACCAAAGACGAATCCACTGAAAGCGAAATAGGTACAATTCGACCGTCCGAACGCGCATTACAAGAAAATGGATATACGATGCTCTACTGGACAAGCTAAAACGCAGTAGCAAAGCGCGATAAGCGGTCTCCAAAGGTCGTTAGAAAGGCGAAGGCGGCCGCCCACAACCCAAAGGGCGCCGCATATATTAGAAAACATAGCACGACGTCTCGATAATTTCAAGGCGCACACCATGCAAAAAGCGTTCCCGTAAAGTATGCAATTCGCTTTTTTTATAATTTCATCAGAGTCGTTATATTTGCAGGTACTTATGCGTATATCATTACCTGCACTCACCGGCTTCATCCCGTGCACTCGGGCCACGCGTAAACAAGCGGTTACGCTCTGTCACTCCGTTGAAACATCGCCCCGTATGGAGCGAACGACTTGAGTGCGCTGTCTCGCTACCTGCTCAAAGAACACGCATGGCCCTTTGCCCTGGGCTTTCTGCTCATTGTCTTTGTTCTGCTCATAGACGTAGCGCTGCAATTTATGGACCGCATCCTCAGCAAGGGACTCGCAGCTGCTACGGCGCTACAGCTGCTGCTTTTCAACCTGGCGTGGATTATTGCACTGGCCGTGCCTATGGCCGTGCTCATCGCCGTGCTCATGGCTTTTGCTAGACTGGCCGCCGACGGCGAAATCCTAGCCGCTAAAGCGTGCGGTATCGGCTTCTTCTCTCTGATAAGACCCGTCCTCCTAGCCGCCTCTGTCCTCTCTTTGCTCATGATTATTTTTAACGACCGCGTGCTGCCCGACTGGAATCACCGAGCCCGAACCATCTCTTCCAGTTTACAACGCACCAAAGCCGCTCTCGTTCTCAAACAAAAAGAAGGGATCTTTGTTCGCGCTCTCGGGGGATATAATCTTTTGATTCGCCAAGTTGACGAAGAGACCAATACGCTGAGTGGCATAACTCTATACGACGTGCTGCGTCCAGGCCCCCCCGTTGCCCTGCACGCCCAAAGCGGCCAGCTAGCGCTCTATGAAAACGGATCCTACGCGCGTCTAAAGCTCGAAGACGGCTACTACCATCGCATAGAATACGACGACCGGGAGCGATCTCTCCTGGGACGTTTCACAAGCCAAGTGCTACATATAAAAGATCCGCGGCGCGCATTTGAGAAACGCCAGTCAACCTATCGCAGCGATCGAGAGATGGATATAGCGAGCATGCGAGAGCACGTGCGAGAAAAACGCGCGGAACAGGAAGATGCACGGCGCGACCTCGACGCCACGATTCAGGAGATGCTCGAGCTCTTAGAACAGCCAGACGGCGCGCAGGCGATGGATTCGACGATTGTTAGCCCATTTGACGGGCTGTCTCTCGCCCGTGAAAAAGTGCGAAAAACTATTCGGCTCATCGACCGTCGCCAGGCGCAGATTGACGAATTTCAGGTCGAAATTCACAAGAAGTTTTCCATTCCTGCAGCCTGTGTGATATTCGCCCTGCTCGGCGCTCCCTTGGGAGCGATCATACGTCGCCGCGGGGCGGCTGTATCCGTGGGAACTAGCCTAGCGTTTTTCTGGATATACTGGATGTTCCTTATCGGCGGCGAAGAGTTGGCCGACCGCGGATTTATTGCTCCAGCGCTGGCTATGTGGTCTCCCAATATCGCATTCCTATGCATTGGCCTATTCCTTCTCTACGGCGTGACGCACGACCGCTCGTGGAAAAACTGGCCCCGGAAAAATAAATAGGATGAATACGCTCGACTGGTATATCGTGCGGCGTCTAGCCCTCTGCCTCGGACTGGCCATCGTCAGCCTAATCCTCATCTCGGTCGTAATCGACCTGACTGAAAACATAGATACCTTTATAGACTTCTCTGCGCAGCCACAGCAAATCGCGCTCTACTACGCGTACCGACTGCCCTATTGGACCATACTAACCCTGCCCATTGCCGCACTCCTTGGATCGCTTTTCGCCCTGACTAGCTTTGCACGCCACAGCGAGATCGCGGCGATGAAAGCATTGGGAATCGGCCTTGGGCGCATTCTGATGCCCGTATTTATATGCGCGTCCGCTCTGAGCGCGCTCGCCTTTTTCTTCACGGACTACGTCGTCCCACAAGCGACCCTGCAGCACAATAGGATCGATCGTGAAATTCGCTCTCAGCAGCGCAGTGATGGATCGCGGCGACAGGTCCTGTTACAGGACCGCGACGGACAGCTGATTTTTGCCCGCAGCTACGACGCAAACCAGCGGCGCGCCGACGAGGTGTCCTGGGAACGGCTGCGCGAAGGTAGGCCTATCGAGCGTCTCGTCGCCCGACATATCCAGTGGCAGGACAGCCTGTGGATCGCCTATGACGGACGGCACTACGCCTTCGGCGCGCGCGAACAGACTGAAACGGCCTTCGACTCTTTTGTGCTGAACGAGATTTCATTAACGCCGTCTGACTTTGCACGTCAGCACAAAGATCCCGACGAGATGAACTACGCCGAATTAGAAACTTTTATAGATAGAGCTACGCAGCGCGGAGAAGATGTGGCGCGTCAGCGCGTCGATTTACACTTAAAGGTCTCTTTTCCACTGACCTGCTTTATCATTATCGCACTGGGCGCGACGCTTGGCGCGAACGCACGACGCACCGGGATGGCCAACAGCTTCGGCCTAGGCGTGCTGATCTGTTTTGCCTACTACAGCAGTTTAAAGGCGGGACAGGCTCTGGGCTGGAACGAGGTGATTACACCCTGGCTGGGCGCTTGGATTGCCAACATCTTCTTTGGGCTCTTGGCCTTTGCACTCATTTGGCGCGCCCACAAATAAAAAAGCCGCCCGGTCATAGACCGGACGGCTTCGGGAGATCACGCTCTCTTTTCAACCAATCCCCTGCTCCAAATGATAAATTTTCAGCTTGAGATCGGCCGAACGACTCTTCCACTGCTCTAGCAAGGTATGCACTTTGTCCACCTCAGCGCCGTCCAGGCGCGTGCTCAAATCGACGAGCGACTGGGCAAGGCGCGCTACCTTTTCCTCAGAAGCGCCGAACGTAAGTCGTTCGACGTGTCCAACTAAATCAGCCCCCGAGTTTGCATCAGCACGACGCACGGCATCGCGGAGAAACGAGCCGTGACGCCGCGCGAAAGCCTCGTCGTCCCCACTGCGACTGAGGAGATGGCGCAGCAGTTCACAACCAGGCCCTGCAACCAAGACATCCGATGCCAAACGGACCAAGCGCTGCCAGAAACGAGTGCTCTCGGTATCGACCAGAGCCCAGGCTGCCGGGTGACGCGTATCCAAGAAGAGTTCAAACAGAGCCATTTGCGGTAACGAGGCGAAGAGGCCACGCAATGCCTCTTCGCCCCACGACCCCTCGACCAGCAGGTCGACCAGATAGCGCACTAAAGAGGGGTGTATCTGGTGCAGCTTGTGGAGCAAGATGCGCTCCACTTCTGGCCTGATGCCCGCGCGTAGGCCGGCCAGAATGGGAGAGAGTGTGCGGCGACTAACCGGCGTAGCTAACGCCGCCTCGCGCGCCACCGCATTATCGGTATGGACAATGAATTCTGCAGCCTCATCGCGCTGGCGAAGTCCCCAAACAAGGGCCGCTACGACAGCGGACGCCTCATTTTCGCGCGCTAAGGCTAGATGCTGCTTAACGCCGGCAGCCGTCGACAGCCACGTTCGATGATGACCAAGCACCTGAGCCGCTAGCAGCGCGCGCGCGCCGCCGGCCGAAGAAACCAAATGGCGCAGCAGTGCAATACCCTCGTCACTGGGTACGCAGAGGCGCAGTTGAGTAATGAAACGGGCTTTATCGGCCGGGTCGCTGGCATCGACGCACGCTTCAATCCAGTCCACCAACCCGGGCTCCTGTTCGGCTTCAATAGCCTCCTGACTGTCAGACGCTGCTTCCTCGTCACGCAAGTGTCGAATATCCATTACCATCGGTAAACCTCGCTATGACAGGGGCGGTTGGCCTGAAGGATCGTCCAGTAAATACAGCGCCAAGAAAGCGTGTATGCGCTCGATAGCTGCGCGCGCCTGCCCGAGTTCAGATTTTTTTGGTTTTTCAAGGAAAGACTGTAGAAACTCAGCGGGATGAGCGATTTCTTCGCGTAGCTGAGCAAAGAGATCTTCCTGTATCTGCACCTGTGCTTTGGAAATTTCCCACGCGCCATCGCCAATATTAACTACGGCGATCAAACCGCTAAACGGACCCATATTTCCAGATCTTAGCTCGACGCTTACCCCGTTCTCGAGCGCGCATAGCACGGGTGCCTGATCGTCCGCGATCAGGTGCAAGTCACACTCTAAACGCTCGGCAATGCATTCGGCATTCAGCCCATCAGTTGGTAGATCTAACTGCCGACTAAACGCCTGATTAGCCTCGACTGCGCCCGTATTGATATCGATCAACGCCACCCCACACGACAGCGCGTCGAGCAAGGGAGCAAAAAGCTGCGCGGGCGGCTCTTCGGCTTCTTTATCGGCAGGCGGCGTATCGGTTGTGCCTATCGACGTGTCTATAATCGCCTGCACGTCGAGCATATGGCCGCGCCGCCCAGCACTCTGCAATAGACCCGCATGGCGCAGTTCGGCCAATACAGGTCCTACCTCTTGGCGAACCATGCCCGTGCGCAAAGCAAGGGCGTGCACGTCATCATCGAGAAACGGATTCTTCACGTATTCGCTCAAGATGCACTGCTGCGCACCCGAGTTTAACGCATCCTGCAAAGACGCAAAGTCTTCGGTAATAGAAATAGTATCAGCACCCATTAGATACGAACGCGGTGGTGCCGGGGAGGAGCAGGTGAAACGGAAGGAAAAGGGGGGGTATTCCTCTGTTAAGACGACTTTAAGTTAAAAGCATCCACCCAATAACGCAAGGCATAATAACGTGGCCCCTATTTTGCAGATATTACCGTTATGGAAGACCGACAACTTAGGACATAGAACTCCTAAAAATATATAAAACAACACTTTGTACAATTAATCGTATTTGTCGGCAATCGATTAAACGGAAAAACGTTCCCCAAGAGCTCGGAGCTTACGACCCATGCAATACTCAGAAGAGAAAAAATATTACCTCGGTGATAAGGATGAACTAACAGCACGCGAGAAAGCCGCCATTCTCATGGTCGCTCTCGGCGAAGATGCGGCTGGCGACGTCATGAAGTACCTCGCAGATTTTGAGATTGAGGACCTAACACACATCATCGCCGAGTTAAAAAGCCTGCCCAACGACGTGCAGGATCGCGTGCTCGAGGAATTTGAGCAGCACCTACTGGCCGGCGAGTGGGTAAATCAAGGAGGCGTAGACTTTGCCCGAGCGGCCTTAGAGCGCGCGGTGGGACCGCAGCGCGCCGAGGAAATTCTCAATAAAATCACAACGCACACTTCATCGGGTTTTCACGTTTTAAGGAATATTCCACCCGAACAGCTGACGCCCTTTATTTCCAACGAGCATCCCCAGACAGTTGCTCTGATCCTATCTCAGCTCGATCCCGAACAGGCGGCCGGCATTCTCAGTCATATGTCGGAGAGCGTGCAGGCCGAAGTCGCCTATCGCATGGCCACGCTGGACAATATAACGCCCAACGTGCTCAAGCAGATTGAGGAGAACTTAGAAACCAACCTGAGAGACATACTCGGCGGACACAAGGATGTGGGCGGCCCCAAGGTCGTGGCCGACATGCTCAACCTGACGGGCGGAAGCGTTGAGAAAAGCGTACTGGAGCAGCTCGACACGCAGGATCCAGAGGTCGCAGAAGCCGTGCGCAACATGATGTTCGTGTTTGATGATATACACATGCTTACCGACCGAGAAATACAGGTTATCCTGCGCGAAGTCGAACAGCACGACCTCGTCGTTGCCCTCAAGACGGCAAGCGAGGAAGTAAAACACAAGATCTTGGACAATATGTCAGAGCGCGTGCGCGCCTATGTAGAAGAAGAAATGGAATTTCTCGGCCCCATGCGACTGAGCGAAGTCGAGCATATCCAGCTGCGCATTGTTCAAAAAGTCAGACAGCTGGAAGAGCAGGGACAAATCGCCATCGTGCGCGGTGCGCCCGATGACACCTATGTGTAGATCTCCCTACTCCGGGACGATTTCAACAGCCATAGAGAACAAGTCGCCCGCCTCCGCTAAGTACGCGCGCAGATCCACATCGCCTTGGACCAGAATCGGCACTTTGCGCCGCACGCGCGGCCCTACGTCCGACGGGACCTCGAGCACGACGTCCAACTCAATGCGAAGGTTGGCAGGCAACGCTGCGTCAGAGACGGCTCGACGGCTCTCCCTATCGACGAGAGATCGAACGAGGCGCAGGCCACCATCGCGATCAGTATTCAAGTAGGTGACCTCTATGGGATGCGGCGTCTCGTTGCGCAAGTAGACCATCCCGGATCGCTCCGCACCTCCAGTATCAGCCTCTGAACTCGCAGTCGGTGGAGCCGCTGTTTGGCTACTGCCACAAGCACTCAGCAACAGGCATATCGCCCACAGGACGTTCACTGCAGCACCGCTTCTATCGCACGTATAACATCGTCGATCTCCCCATCGGCCACGGTGCGCATATCCAAGAGTAAGCGCTCGTGCTCGATGCGCCCTACAACGGCAACGCTTCCGCAGCGCAGCCTGCGAGCAAATTCTTCCACGTCAGTATGCCGCACGGCTAGCGCGACGGCAAAGCTGGGCAGTTCCTCCAGAGGTAGCGCACCGCTTCCGGCCTGTGCTATAGATTCGACGACGACGACGTTCACCCGATCTGATTCCAAAGCATCAAGCGCCGAAGCCAGCGTGCGCGCACGCTCTTCAACTGATTCACGCGACTGCCGCAGCATGCGCAATACGGGTATTTGTTCACACAGCAAGTCGGGCTTAAGTCGGTAGTGCTGAAGCGTTGCACTCAGCGCCCCATACGTCAGTTTATCACAGCGCAGCGCGCGCATCATTGCGTGCGTGCGCATGGTCTTGATGAATGGTTCGCGACCCGCGACAATGCCAACCTGTGGCCCTCCCAACACCTTATCACCGCTAAATGTGACAACGTCGGCACCCCGTCCCAGCTCATCTCGCACGACGGGTTCAGGTGGCAGCGCCCACTGGGTCAGATCTTCCAGCACACCACCACCCAGATCGTAGATCAACGGCACACCGCTGCTTCGCGCGAGCACGGCGAGCTCTTCCAGAGACGCTTCGGCAGTAAACCCACGCACGCGATAGTTACTTGGATGGACGACCAAGATCGCTCCAACTCCATCATCAATAGCCGCCTCGTAGTCCTGCAGATGCGTGCGATTTGTCGTGCCCACTTCACGGATATGCGCGCCGCTTGATTCAATGACGTCAGGTATGCGAAATGACCCGCCAATCTCGACGAGCTGGCCGCGCGAAACCAGCACATTGCGACCGCGCGCCAGCGCACTGAGGGCAAGCAGAACGGCCGCAGCGTTGTTATTGACGATAGCGACGGCTTCTGCGCCGCACAGCTGGCAGAGCAGTTCCTCTACGTGGGCCGTACGCTCACCACGACGGCCGCCCAACAGATCGTATTCTATATTGGTGTAGCCGGCCGTATCACCCAGCGCCTGTCGGGCGGATTGGGAGAGAGGCGCGCGCCCAAGTCCGGTGTGCAGCACCACACCGGTCGCATTGATAACAGTCCGCATGCTGGGCTCTTCCCAAACGCTACAGCGCTCGATTACATCGTTGCAAATAGCCTCGACAAGCTCGGCTCTGGAAGCAACGACATCGCCCGTTCGCAGGAGCGTGCGCCAGTGATCCAACACATCGCGAACCAGATCTGCTAGGGCATCGCGGCGATAGCGCGCTGAAAGTTCAATCAGGCTATCGGCGCCCAGGACTTGGTCAACCGAGGGTAACTGTCTGAGAAATTCACTCATAGTCTTAGAAAGTATACGTGGTCCGAGTGCGTGGCAAGATGAGCGATCTCGCTTTGCACTATGTCAATTAAAACACTATACTTACATATCCCTGAAGGCCCCCGCCCCACCCCCTTGAACTCCGCTACTGTCGTCTCATGATGCGCCTAATCTGCCTGCTCGCGCTCGTTCTGACGCATACCGTCTCCGAAGCGGCGACCGAGGCAAAAGCCACAATACACGTAGTCCGTTCAGGCGACACGCTCTCGGAAATCGCCCAGCGCTACGGCGTGAAAATAGCCCAGGTATCGACGTGGAACCGCTTGGATAGGGATCGCATTTACGCTGGGCAACGGCTCGAGCTCTGGCTGAGCGGCGACTGGTACCGAGTTAGGTCTGGCGATACCCTATCGGGCATCGCCCAGCGCTTCTCTACCAGCACAGCCCAACTCCGCCGCTTTAATGCGCTGTCCACCGATCGTCTCAGCGTGGGACAGAAACTCGCCCTGCGCGCCGCACCGCCAGCCAGCCCGTCGACAAATCGATCGTCAACGACCTATACCGTACGGCAGGGCGATACCCTTTCTCGCATAGCGCAACAGCATAAGGTCCGCCTAACCGACTTGCGAGAATGGAACGGCGCACGCAGCGATGACATACGTCCCGGACAAACGCTGCACGTCCAAGATCCCACGCTACCGAACTCACCTGAGACCGGAGAAAATTCGTACACGGTGCGGCGCGGAGACACGCTTTCCGAAATTGCCCAACGGGCCGACATCGCGCTCAGCCTACTGCGACGCATTAACGGCTTGCAAAGCGATGCCATCTACCCAGGCCAGAGCCTGCGCCTGCGTCCCACTCAGTTAGACGAGGCCGTTCACGTCGTCCAGCAGGGAGAAACGCTCTCGCAGATTGCCCAACGCTACCGCATTGGGCTGTCGACGCTACGCGGCATCAACGCAATTTCAAACGATCGAATCTATCCCGGACAGAAACTCCGTTTGCGCCAGGCATCAAGCGCTGTCCACATTGTCGAACGCGGCGATGCGCTATGGGAAATCGCCCGGGCCTACGGCCTGCGCGTAGACGATTTAAAAGCCCTTAACGATCTGCGCAGCAATCGTATCTATCCAGGACAAGAGCTTAAACTCAGCGCCGCATCAACCCCTCAATATGCGACCTACAGCGTTCGCAGCGGAGACTATCTGGGAGAAATTGCCCGCCTACACCAGATGAGCCTAGCCGAACTACGCACGCTCAACGGCATCAAAGGCAGCGTAATCCATCCAGGCGACCAGCTTAAAGTGCGCCCGCTGCGCTGGTTGGAGATTTCCGAAATTGACTGGTCGGCCCTCAGTATATCCCACGAAAAGACGTTCGACTTACCCAACGGGCCCTACTACGGCTCGCGCCCCAAAGCAGCGACGCAGCGGAGCAAAACCTACTACGAGAACCATCCCCATTCACCGCTAAAGACCTATCGCAAGGCCGAAAAGCTCTGGAGGCAATTTCAGCAAAAGGTCAATGGAATGGGCCAACTGAGCGACGATTTAAAAGGATGGCACATCGTGCTCGATCCCGGCCACGGCGGCCTCGATCCGGGGGCCATCGCGCAGACGATTGACGGAAATGGAGACAAACTTTACGTGGCCGAAGACGAATACGTCTTTGATATCGCACTGCGCATATATGTGCTGCTCCGCCTACACGGAGCAGAAGTCACCATGACCATGCTCAGTCCCAATCACCTGATCCGCCATAACACCCCCCCTGCCGTAACATTTGTAAACGAGAAGAACGAGGTTTATAACTCACTGGCACACAACCGCCGCAACACAGTGCGGGACTGGCCGCGCGGCGGCAACCTTGCCACGCGCGTGCACATAGCACGTGCGGCGTTATCAAACGCGCCCAAGGGACGCCGCGTTTTCCTATCGTTCCACGCCGACATTGATCATAACGCACCCGAAGCGCCTCTCGTTTTATACTACGAAAATCGCATCCGCAAAAAACGAGACGATCCTTCGCGCCGCTTTGCGCAGAGTCTGCTGAGCGCCCTAGGAGCGGGCGCGCGCACGCGGGGCCAAGGACTCGGCGTCCTGCGCAACAATCCAGCCGACGTAAAGGTCTTAATAGAAATGCGTAACATGGCTTATAAAGACCACGTGTGGGCACTGCGCTTTGAGGAACTCCGTCACCGCGATGCCGAAAAAGTGGTGCGCGGTCTGCTAGACTACGCGCGCAGCAAAGAGCTCAGCGCACGTCGCTAGATGCAAATAAAAAACCCCCGGAGCGATGCCGCTCCGGGGGTTTTTTATTTTCTCTCCGCGTTTATCTAAAACGGTTCCTCATCCACCAGACGTCTGGCTGCGCGCCGGACTACTTCCGGCTCGATGCCAGCCAATTCGCACCAAGGGTCTATGCGTCGACTTTCAACAAAAGAAATCTCAGGTGCATCTTCGTCGATCTCATCGACTCCATCCGTCTTGGAAATCTCTCGCAAGGTGCTAAGAATCATGGCATTAGCTAAACGTCGGTAGGCCAAAGCAACGCGTTCTGATTGAGCGGCTTCTTGATCTTGTCTCGTAGCACTTCCCAGCAACGTACTTGCCTCCTCGTTCTCTACACCAATGTAACCGTTAGCCTGCAAAAAGCGTATCGATCTATCCGATAGAGCGCTCTTTTTGGGGTCTGGACATAAAAGAGCGTGATAAATGGGCTCTGCCCCAATTCATCACGCCAGATAATGTACGCATTTTTATGTGCAATTTTCAAAGAAAAAAACACGCGGGATGAAAAAAAAATCTAACCATGCAGGCAAAGGCCATTAAAACTTTTAAAAATCAACTACTTGGAACAAAGCTAACATCGACGGCCCGTCGCTTCCGCGCCGCTTCGTATAGCCTGTAAACCCATTCGAGCGTCTCGAGTGCTTCCCCGCCCAGTGCATAGGGGATGCCCCGTCCTTCAATACCGGCCAAGAAATCCTTCCACTCCAGCGCCCACGAGACATCTTCACCGGTAAATGGCACGATCTTCTCCTCTGGAGCCCCCCCCTCGGGCCTGCGGCGACCAATCCGAGCCTGTTCGGGACCATACGACCCCCCCAAGCCCTCGGCAATAGCGTAGCCATCTCGGCCGTGGACCTCAAAGCTGAAGAGGTTTTTCCACTGCGTCCAACTCACGTGGAGCGAAGCAATCTGGCCCGATACCGTGCGAAAAATCCCATAGGCGTTATCCTCGAGCGGCTCCATATCCCAAAAGTGCGTTTCCACATAGCCGCTCACCTCGGCAAAATCGTCGAGTACCCACTTGGCCAGATCAATCAGATGTGCGCCCTGATCTAGGAGTTCTCCCCCGCCAGCTCTTTCGGGTATCGCACGCCACTCTCGGTCATAGCCGGGCCGTCCCCCGTGCCCGTAGCGGCCGCGAATATTCATCAGCGGGCCCAGTTGACCAGAAACGCACGCTTCATACACCTGCTGAACGGCGGGGTGATAGCGGTGATTATACCCGACCTTGAGCATCCTGTCCGCAGCGCAAGAAGCCCGCAGCGCACGCCGCGCTTCTTGCGGATGGCGTCCCATCGGCTTCTCACACAAAACGTGCTTACCTCCCTCCAGGCAGGCTGCGCTAATAGACGCCAGCGCGTCGTGCGTAGTCGCTACGACGACGATATCCACAGGACCCGCAGCAATCTCTTGCCACGATTCGGCCACAGTCGCACCGCAGTCTGCAGCGAGGACACGTGCCGCTTCACCATCTGTATCATATACCATAGATATGTCACAGGCTGCATGCGCGCGCGCGGTCTCAGCCCGTTTTCGACCGATGAAACCCGCGCCCACAATCCCAATTCGATACCCCATTATCCCTCCTCGGCCCGCAGTCGACGCACCGTAAATGCTTCACTGGCCATGACCGAATCAACGTCTAAATGTTCCCACGGATCCCACACGGCAGACAGCAGCCGACCGCTGAGCCCATCCGAGCGCGACGAAGCCAGATAGACGGCCAAGGCCGCCGGACGCTGCGGGTCGGTGCCTCCATTTTCGAGCAGCGCTCGGTCCGCTTCGATTTCGGCTTTACCAGCCCGCTCACCGGCGGCCAACCGCTCTTTAAGCATCTCGGTATGAACGGCTCCTGGGGCGATTGCGTTAACGTCAATTCTATAGTCAGACACCTCGGCGGCTAGCGTCTCGGTCAGGCGCACTACAGCCGCTTTGGAGGCGCCATATGCGCTAAAAAAAGGTCTGGGACCTACGGCGCCCCCGCCCGATAGATTAATAATCTTGCCGCCGCGCCGCTCCATCATATGCGGAAGAACCTGCTGCGAGCACAGGAAACACCCCTTGAGATTGATCTCAACCGACTGCCACCACTGCTCCACCTCAGCCGCGTGCAGCGGACCTATGGGACCTTGCACTCCCGCATTGTTCACCAGAATATCTACACCACCCCACGCGAAATGAATAGAGGAGAACGCCGCATTGATCGAACCTTTATCCGCAACATCGGCCGGCACGACCAACGCCTGTCCACCCTCCGCCTCAATCCCGTCTGCCACAGCGCGGAGAGCGCGCTCGCTGCGCGCGAGCAGTGCCACCTGCGCACCGGCTGCGGACAGCGCGCGGGCAATCGCTTCGCCTATGCCACGACTAGCACCCGTAACCACGGCCGTTTTACCAGCCAGTTCCATAGAATCCTCTTTCTTTGACATGTGTTAAAATACGCTTTTCACGCTTTTTTACGAACTCAAAGAACGGCTTTTGTTCCCCTCCCCAACCTTGACCAGTACCCCCTTATATTCTACATTGGTCTCATTTCCAACTGAGCGGCCTCTTGGCCGCCGTTTCACCCAGCGGAAAGGTTTCATGTCGCTGCCGAGCACTCTATCAGATCCGCGCGAAATCTGCCTCACCCTCAACGAACGCACGCCGGTAGGCGGCCTTTTCGAAGGCGATCGAGACCACCTTCATCCCAACAGTAACCTGCCTTGGCGCATTTCACCGGAGCCTTTCTGGCTAAGCGCAGACGAGCTGCGCGAACTGCGCGAATTAGGCACTGCGCTCCATCAGTTTTACCGAGCTGCAAACCTGCTTTATCACCAAAGCGTAAAAGGCTTGCAACCCGCCTGGGTCCATCAGTACCTGGATCGAGGGAAACCCGGCGACGTGCTCGAGATGGGCCTCTGGAACCGCATCAAATCGCATCTACCTCTGGTCATGCGCCCCGACCTATTAATGACGGAAGACGGCTTTCGCATCATGGAGATGGACTCCGTCCCCGGCGGCATGGGCTTTACTGCCCAAGTCTCATCGCTCTACGCCGATCTGGGATACGACATTATAGGCGGTCCACGCGGGCTGGTAGACGGCTTTTACGAGGCCATTGCCGCCGCTACGAACTCAGAGCGACCCACTGTAGGCCTAGTCGTCTCAGACGAATCCGAGGCCTATCGCGACGAAATGCAGTGGCTTGCAGACGAACTTAGCGCACAGGGTCAGCCCACTTATTGCACCCATCCTCGCGATCTACATTTTGACGAAGAGGGCCTATCGCTGGCCGTAAACGGACAGAAGCAGCGCCTCGAAGCGGTCTATCGCTTTTTTGAGCTATTCGACCTTAAAAACATTCCAAAGGCTGAGCTCATCACCTATTTCGCCAAAAAGAACGCCGTTCGACTCACGCCGCCCCCCAAGGCCTATCTCGAAGAAAAGATGTGGCTAGCCCTTTTTCACCATCCGCTCCTGACCCCGTTTTGGCGCCGAGAGCTAGCGCGCGACGTCTACAAGCTGCTGGCACGTCTGATTCCGCACACCTGGATTCTCGATGCACGGCCGCTGCCTCCGCACGCCGTCGTGCCGGACCTGACGCTGAACGATGGGCCAGTCAACGACTGGCAGGTGTTGAAAGGACTCAGCAAAAAGCAGCGTGAACTGGTCGTCAAACCCTCCGGTTTTTCCGAACTGGCCTACGAGAGCAAAGGCGTTTCTATCGGCCACGACCTGCCAGAGGACACGTGGAGCACAAACGTGCAAACGGCGCTCGACAGCTTTGACGACACCCCCTACATACTACAAAGATTCCACAAATCTGCGCGTAAAACCGTGCGCTACTACGACTTTTTTGACGATGCCGTAAAACCAATGCGCGGACGCGTTTTGCTCCGCCCATACTACTACCTGACCGGCGACCAACCCCTACTATCGGGCATTCAGGCCGTCGTGTGTCCACCCGATAAAAAAGTGCTACACGGTATGATAGATGCCGTTATCGCTCCCTGTGCGTTGTCGGACGATTCCAACGCACAAGATGCCCTTTAAGGATTCACTGTGACGACGACCACCACAGCACTCAGCCTGGATGAAAAGCTAGCCATCCTCGAGGACATCATGCGCCCGATGGAGCGCGCCCTAATCGGCTATTCGGGCGGCGTAGACAGCGCAATGCTGGCCGTGGCTGCACAGCGCGTGCTCGGCGAAGGAGCCATTTGCGTAACGGCCGACTCGGAGAGCTACGCCAGCGGTGAACTCGAGCGAGCACAAGAGATTACCGACCGGTTTGGCATTCGCCACGAGGTGGTAAAAACGCGCGAGCTCGACAACCCCGACTACGCCAAAAATGCGCCTGACCGCTGCTACTACTGCAAGCAGGAACTCTTCTCCCATATGGAGCGCATGGCCGTTGAATTGGACGTCGATTATATCCTGTACGGCCAGAACGCCGACGACGTGGGGGATTTTCGCCCCGGCGCCAAAGCCGCGCTCGAAAAAGGCGTGCGCGCACCGCTGGCCGAAGCCGGTCTCAACAAGGCAGACGTGCGCAGCCTGGCGCAGCGTTGGGGCATTTCCGTGTGGGACCGTCCTGCCATGGCCTGTCTGTCCTCTCGCTTTCCCTACGGAACGGCCGTCACGGCGGACGGACTCAAAAAAGTCGACGCAGCCGAGGCCTTTTTGCGCACCGAGTTAGGCTACGCGCAGGTACGCTCGCGCCACCACGACTCCCTAGCCCGCATCGAACTACCGAGCCAGGACTTAGAGGCTCTGCTGGGCGATGGGACGCGGTGCCGCCAAACCGCCGACGCGCTACAGGCCATCGGCTATAGGCACGTAACGATGGATCTACGCGGCTTCCGCTCCGGCAGCATGAACGAAGCGCTCCTCTCTATCGAAGCCAGCGATGCCCCTCTCTTTGAGCGCCTTGATCCCATACTTACGCGCCATCAGCTCGCGCCTGCGGCGTTTGAAGAGCGGGACCAGATGCTCTACCTGCGCCTCAACGATCCGACCGTCATGGCCAATAGCACTCTGCGTCAGGCCGTCGTTACCGACTGTGAAGCGCTTGGTTTTCGCTATATCGCCTTAGACCTTCAACCCCTGTCCCTATGAAAAGAGAAATCGTTAAGTTTGGCGCGAGCGTTTTGCGCCAACAGTGCGCATCTGTAAGCGAAGTAGATAGTGAGGTCCGCAGCCTCGTTGACGATCTATTTGACTCAATGCGCGCCGCTGAAGGCGTAGGCTTAGCCGCCCCGCAGATAGGCATTGCACGCCGCGTTTGCGTTATAGACGTTTCCGCGCAGCAGCCCGATTATCCGCCAATCGCCCTGATTAATCCACGCATCGTTTCGGACGTAGGCACGCAAGTAGGCGAAGAGGGCTGTTTGAGCTTTCCCGATTTATACGGCGACGTCAAACGCGCCGAAAGCGTAACGGTGGAAGCCCTCAATCTAGACGGTGAAACCTTCACGACTGAGGGTTCTGGGTTTTACGCACGTGCCCTACAGCACGAGTTGGACCACCTGAACGGCGTGCTCTTTGTAGACCACCTGAGCTCACTCAAAAGACAGCTAATGCGAAGCGCCCTAAAGCGACTTAAAAAAGAGGGCGAAGCCTGGCAAAAAGAAAATTCATGACCTATTGACAAGGGCCCTATCGCCCCTTAATTTTGGTCATCCTAATTAATGGGATCGTAGTTCAGCTGGTTAGAACGCCGGCCTGTCACGCCGGAGGTCGCGAGTTCGAGTCTCGTCGGTCCCGCCAATAAAAAAAGCCCCCGAAGCGCTTAGCTTCGGGGGCTTTTTTTATTGGCCATGCTCGATGCATTTCTCATGGCACAGCTCAAACGGACACTGTTTCAGCCTAGGCTCCCTGGACCATAATGTCGACAAAAGAGCGCAATTGGGGCGTCTCTCGTTCTCTCTTCCATATAGCGGAAGCCTCTAGGGTCAGCTGAGGATGGCCTAGTGTTACGAATACGACGCCCACGTGGGGAAACGCGTATAAATCAGACGGCGCAAATGCGACCCCGCGTCCGGCAGCCACCAATCCCAGCAGTTCAGAATGCCCCCTCGCTTTTGCCACGACCTCTGGTGGTGTGGAAACGTGGCCAAACATGCGTTCCAACAGTTCGGGACGACCGGGAAATTGATCTTCGTGAAAGCTTATGAAGGGTTCGTTTTGTAAATCAACGAGGTCAATACTCGAGCGCGATGCCAACGCGTGATCCGCTGGAACAATAACGGCCATGGGCACCCGTTTTATCACTCGCGTAGCGAACTCGCCCTCGATAGCGGACCACGGCATGCCCAACAGGCCCACGTCAATCTCATCTCGGCGCATCGCTACCACCTGCTGCGCGGGTACCATTTCGTAGATTTGAATGCGCGTATCGGCATGCAGTTGCTCAAACGTTCTGAGTGCATACGCCAGAACGTCTGGCAGCATGGTTGGGATATAGCCGACAGCCAGCGTAGCAAGCGCGCTTTTATCCCGAAATGGGTCCATCGCCTTATCCATAACGACGGACTGACGCAGCACTTCGCGCGCGTGTACGAGCGCCGTGTTGCCCGCATCCGTCAGCTCCAGTCCGTCGCGCAGCCGTTTGAAAAGCTGAACGCCCAACTCCCCTTCTAAATCTCTTATTTGTCTCGATACGGCCGGCTGGGAAATATGCAGTCTTTTTGCGGCTCGACTGATATTTTTCTCCTCTGCTGCCGCGACAAAATAGCGTAGATGTCTCAGCTCCATAGTACTATAAGTAAAACGTATACCTGCTAAAAAAACAAAGTATTTTCCTGATCTTTTCTTTTCCCATTACTTCGTATTCATCCACGATAGAACCCCATCAAAGAGAAAGCACGAATGACCGAACGACGTGGCTACCGTGGAATAGCCCATCTAAGGGGCATATGCTAAACCAGCTTTACTATACCTGGAATAGGACTATACCTCACCGCCTTTTCCGTTCGGATAGAAACAAATAGCCAAATAAGCCTTGAGACGTTGTTGACTAATTCTATTTCGTGAGCATAATCACAAATATTTCTAAAGGAGAGACCATTATGCGTTTAGTTTTTTCAGCCTTACTCATTTCCATCATTTCAATACCAACCCTCCATGCAGAGACGTACGAAATCGATTCAGAGCATTCGCAGGTCGCTTTTAACGTGCGCCATCTCGTAAGCCGTGCAAACGGCGTCTTTAATGAGTTTTCGGGCCAGATTCAGTTCGACCCGGCCCAGCCCGAGAAGATTCAGGTCGAGGCTACGATTGCCGTATCTAGCGTCGATACAGACAACGAAAAGCGCGATGTGCATCTGCGCAGCGCAGACTTTTTCGACGTCGAATCTTTTCCCTCTATCACATTCAAGAGCACGGGTGCCGAAGTTAAAGACGACGTGATCCACGTGACGGGCGATTTCACCATGCACGGCGTGACCAAGTCTATTGTGCTCCCCGTCAACGTGCTGGGCACCGGGACCAATCCGTGGTCAAAAAAAGCGCAGGTCGGCATGTCCGCTCAAACCGTGTTGAGTCGGTCGGAATACGGTGTGAACTCATGGACTGATGTGGCGAGTATTCTCGGTGACGAAGTAGAAATCAACCTAATGGTGCAGGCCAACGCCCAATAAGCTTCCCCAAAATTACTTTCCGCGCAAAAGCCCTCAGAGCACCGTGCTCTGAGGGCTTTTGCCTCGGCACATTACCGACAGCGGTTTGAGCAAGCACGCGACGCGATTCGAGACTACGATAAGTGCCGTTCGAAAAAAGTCACCGACTTATTCCCACCCCAGCCGTGCTCGCCCGGATGCAGATCCAACTCGAGGTTATCGGCCGCTCCAGCCGCCTGGTAAATCGATTCTACCTGCTTGTAACACGCCATAGCAGTATCTACTTTGAAACACGTATCGTGTACACCAACACCCACCAACAGGGGACGCGGCGCAATCAATCCCTGCACGTCAGGTAAATCCATCAGCTTAAACAACCCCGGAGCCACCTGCATGCCGCAGTAGTTTAGGTCGCGCACGCCAAAGGCCGCCCATAGATCGCTATAGCATATAATCTCAGCCGCCCGAAAGCGCGCATCACACAGCGTCATCCACAGCGTCATCGTGCCACCCCCGCTCAAACCCATAACGCCTAGGCGCTCGCCGTCTACCCCCGGCAGTTTACATACTACATCGGTTGCGGCTCGACCGTGCGCTACGTTTATAGAAATAGACGTCATACCAAGCATCGTGGCGTGTAAATAGTACAAGTTACACCAGTCGCGATTGCCCGCCGAAGTCCGAAAGTTGTGCTTTTCGCTCTCGTTTCGCTCTCCAAAGCCGATCCAGTCAATGGCATATGTGATGAAGCCCTGTTGAGCCATAATTTGTCCGTAGTTGTAGCGGTGCTGCTCCATATTATCGCGCAGCGCCGGGCTAGAGTCATTGCCCATTACCGGCTCTTTTCCATAGGGACCATGACCGTGACAGCAGAGAATGGCCGGACGCTTCTCTCCGCGTTTTATATCGGTCGGATAGTTAACTAATAGCGTTGCCGAGAGGTGCTTTTGCACGTCGATAATCCAGCGCTGGCGGCGCAGACCTTTTTCTTCCCACTCGGCCAGCATCTTGGGTCGCGGTGCAACGGGATCGGGGAAGTCGCCTAGCGTAGCCTGGACTTTCGGCTCAGCCTGACGCTTCCACCGATTAAATTGACTTTTAGTCTTTCCCTTAAATCGATATTTAGGCACGTGTTCTTCAGCTAAGCGAATAAACATCTGCTGCGGACTCAGGTTCCGAACGGTCATTCTACCGCCTCCTCGTAAGGGTGGAAAATATCTCACACTGCGTTGACGGCGCACCATGACACATATCACCACGTGATATACATCGTGCCGTGCATAAAATAGAGTCCCCCAGCTCCAACTTGGCTCTGGGGGACTCTATTTTACAAAAACGGTAGCCGACGCGTTCAGTAGGCAACTGCAATTGTGCCGGTGCGCTTATCATCTCCCGCATCCGTGCCCAACGAAATCTCGTATATATAAGAGCCCGGGGCTGCCGTTTGTCCAGAATCGTCACTACGCCCGTCCCAATCTAGCCGCCACTGGCCAGCCTCTTGGGTGCCTGTACGCGCGGCAATTCGACGCCCCGCCAGATCGTAGATCTGTAGAACGGGCTCAACTCGACTGGCCTTATAGACGATAAAACGCACTTCGAGCTCGTCGTGTATCCCATCTCCGTTCGGCGTAATCACGGCTGTAGCTAGCTCCACTTCGCCAATTAATTTTTCCTGGCCGATCAAATTGGGCAACATCACGACATTCGAACGACGGATAAGCGGTTCAACCGACTGCCATAAACCGGGCCGATTAGACAGGCCCAAATCGGCGCTTACGACCGTCGCGTTGTTCAATAGCTGCGTTTCAAAAGCGATGCGCACGGAATCACCTGATACGGCTTGCCCCAAATCAACCCATAGCGAATCCCCTGCGGATACGACCGATTCGGGTTGAATTGCAACGCCGTCTACTTCAACGCCCGTATAATCGACGTCTGATGCCTTGGGCACGACCAGCCGCACCTGATCAAAACCACTATCTCCGCCGGCACTGCGCGGCCACACGGTGTAGGCAAAGCGCGTCCTCTCATTTACCGGAGCTTCCCGAGGCCAGATTTGACCGCGCGCGTCCTGAACGAGTGCCTGTTCGTATTCGATAGACAGCGAATTGACTTGCGGCCCGACCTGTGGATCATCCGTGCCTAAGATCATCTCCAACTGCACGTAACGGCGCGGACTTTCCGACTGAAATACTTCACCCGAATTCTGGTATACGTTGCTCCATGCGCCCCAATCGTCGCCGACGACCAGCGTCGTATCGATGGCGCCACGCAGCACCTTGGGTGCGCTTTTCCATCGGTCTTCTGTGACCTCATCGCCCTTGCGATCGTAGAACGTATAGAGCGGATCCAGCGTATTACCGGAGCGCGAGCGCAGCTGAAGCTTAGCTCCGAGCGGCAGGTCTGCATCCCAGTGCAGTCCCTTGATCACCTTGGGGCGCCCGTCACCTACCTCAGTGCCCAAGTCGATAAAGGGCGAGCGCAGCACAACTTCGGCCGGATGACCGGGAGAGAAGAGCATAAACTCGCCCCATTTGACGATGCCCCAGCCGGTGTCGCGGATACCGTGCCAGAAAAAGTAACGCATCTTACGCGGCTTGAAGATATAGCGGATATAGAGCAGGCGATCCGCGTTGGGATTTATGTGCGTAAACAACTCGGTATAGTCGAAAGCGCCCGGAACGGGCAAGCCAGACTGAAGAACCTGTGCCCCATCGGAATACAGCACGGTATGCCCGGGCCCGGTGCCGTTGATCGAATACCCCACTAACCCTTCGTCTGACTTGAACGAGTAGAGAAAAAATTCATCGACGAAAAACGTAGCACCTAGATCAACGCCAAACCACACGCCCCCTTCTTTCCAACCCAAACTACCATAGGAGGAACCGATGAGGTTGTTAGTATTCATATCGCCGTCAAATAGGTTCTGGGGATCGACCGAGTTAATGCCGTTTACAAAGCTACCTCGCTGCTCCGCACCGAGGCTGATATTATCGCCAATGGCGCGAACGGATACTTCTGCAAGCGCAGCATCGGGCGATTTTTCTTCCACCTCGATGCGAATGCGCTGCACGACGCGATATCCATTCTTCAACGCGGGGTCAACTTCAATGCCCTCGTCGAGGATCAGCGCACTGTCGCGGGATGCGTAGGAAAGGGGAATAACGATCTCGGAGTCTGCATTGGGGCGCGTCGTGCGAAAAACGGGCTCCAACATGACCACATCTTCCTTAACGGAAACGCGGGCACCCGTGCTAGCATAGACGGTAAATTGACGAAAAGGCCGCGCGCCGTCGCGATCGGGAAACTGAAGCCTGATCTCTCGCGCTAACACCGTGCGAGCGAGGTCTATCTCTATCGCCCAATCTTCTACTTCATCAGCTGGATCGGGCTGCCAGTACGTCGTCTCGTCGCCGTCGATAATCGTTTCGGCAGCGGCTGGATTAGAAGTCGCCTCCCATATACCTCCGCTGACCAGGCCTTTGCTCTTGCTCTCATAGCTAAATAAGTGGGCATCGCGCACCGCGTCGATATCCTTGCGATATTTCACCAAACGCAGCTGCCCTTGATCACCAACTTCCGTCAGGCCAAACGGCACCTCCCAATCCCGCCACGATTCGGCCCCTTGGAAGACCAATCGTTCAGCATATGCGGCACTAAGGGCAAAGACACATACGCATACAGGGATAATAAGTGCGTGTATTCTATGCATTATTCTCTCCCTCAATAAGCCACGCCCACCGGGCGTATACTGAGGTCATTTCTCTGCTCTGCAAGAACGACGACTGAGACCAGGTACGTACCGGGTTGAGCCAAGCGTCCGGCCTCATCGCGCCCGTCCCAGCGAACGGTGTGCAAACCGGCCATTTGCTCACCTTGAGGCAGCGTCACCAACAGTGCCCCATCCATGCGGTGCACTCTGAGTTCTACCGGAACGCTTTCGGGCAGACCAAAAAGCGCGTAGCTAATTTCAATTTCATCGTGTATTCCATCGCCGTTTGGCGTGACAACCGGCGATGAAAAAGCCATGTCGCGAAGCACGGAAGAAACATGAGACGCACTGCTAATAACCTGTAAACCGTTGGTGGTGACTTGATCATTAGCGTCTCCCTCGACTATGGGCTGAGGAAGACCTTCCGTCTGCGAATCGCTAATCTCTCCGAGAAACGTCGTTGCAAGTTCAAAGACTTCCGCGGCAAACACGAGGCGTAGCGGCCGGTTGTTTGTCCTCGATATCCGCTGAGGTAATACTACGCGTAAACCCGAATCGTCCTCTTCCACAAAAACCGGATCAACAGGCTCACCGCCAACGGAGAGAGACTTAAACTGAGGAAGCGTTTCCGTGCGGATATAAACGGTGTCAAAACCCCGCTGCGCACCGCTGGAAAACGCAGCAGCCAAATCGTAGGTAAAGTCCGCGCTGCGGCCCAGTTCAACTTCTGCAATACCGCGCACGGGCCTCTGCTGCTCGAGTAGAGCGACCTCGCCGACAACGCGATCAGCTAAGAGGGGAGCCGTCTCAACCCAAAGAGAGTCCAGACGCACAAAGTCGGCAAAGGCTTCGCTTTCCAGCGTAATGCGCACCTGAATATGCGATCCGCTGGCCAATCCCAGAGAGGAACCCGACTCCGAAATAGGCGAGGACCAATAGGTCCAGCGGTCGCTGTCATACAGGATACTGGCTCGCATGCCCGGCCGCGGCGCACGCTGGACGTAATCACACGAGGCACAGGTTCGTTCAAAGCCGGTGCGCAGCTCATTCTCGTAGCGCGCCCGACTCACCTCTTTCTCTTTGCCCGTGACGGTGTATTCGCGATAGATATTCGGATCGCCGTCGCGTCCCGTGCGCACTTCGACCTGCACGCGCGCCTGCGCGTCGGGCGCTTCGACAAATGCATCGCCAACTCGGCGCATCGGCGTAGCAGCAAAGAACAGCCGACCGAAGTTTTGCTCCACGCCGAGGTCAATAATTTTAGTTTTGTAAATTACGCGACGCGGCACGCCTTCTCCATATACTTCGAATTCGCTTATCGTTCCGAGCAGCGCGCGCGCCTGATTGCCCTGCCCACCACCGCCGGCTCGGCGCAGAACTTCTTCGTCTATGATCGACAGTTTGCGCACCCAGCGAAAAAAGCGCGCATACTGTTGAGGAAACTCAATCCGCACGTCCGGTGAGAGATTTTCCCGACGCTCGCCAATAACCTTTTCTAACGCCCAACC
>Ga0181567_10000594_pt1 | contig 27427 bp, 25 predicted proteins | sample 101ome_14_FD_133761 | JGI IMG/M metagenome (GOLD analysis project Ga0181567, IMG submission 133761) | Coastal salt marsh microbial communities from the Groves Creek Marsh, Skidaway Island, Georgia - 101403AT metaG (megahit assembly) | ecosystem: Environmental > Aquatic > Marine > Intertidal...
TCCAGCGCATTTGTGCGCCGCCGTTGTGTGTCAGTACGCCAAACTCCATACCCAGTGCGCGACTGTCTTCGTATTCTGCATGTATGTAGCGAGAAAAAGCGTGATGGACATCCAGTGTTTGTAAACCTATGTGCCTTCCCCCGCGCCACTGCGCTCGAAACTCAACGTGTTGGCGTTCCATCTCGATGGTTACGCCATTGGAATGGCCGCCGTTGGGATCAGGTGGAATGCCATACTCTGAGCGGTACGCACCTAGGGCCCCACCGGCATAGCCTCTAGTGTGCACGGTGCTTAGGCCCAGCGCGGCGTTGCTCGTTTGGATACCCGTATTGACTAGCCTACCACGCGGCGTCAAAACGTCTTCCGCCGTGCGCCAACTGCCATCTGCGCGGAGAGCGAGCGTGCTGCCTACAGGTTGGATTCGTTCGAGTCCCAAAGATAGACCGCTGTTGCTACTTTCTCCCTGCCAAGATACAGATCCCCCCGCATTTCTAGGCCTTTCGACGGGCACGTAGTCGCGCCGGACGTTAATGACTCCTCCTAGCGCGTTGGATCCGTAGACCATGGTTTCTGGTCCGCGCACGATTTCGATGCGCTGCGTCGTCATGGGATCGACGGCTACGGCGTGATCGGACGAAGTGGCCGATAGGTCACCCGTGCGTTCGCCGTCTTCCAGTATGAGCAGGCGGTCGCCGCTCAATCCGCGCAGCACGGGACGAGCGGGGGCTGGTCCCATAGAGCGCTGGGCAATGCCCGGTTCGTAGTCGATGGTTTCGGCAATGGTCTGGCTAAGGTTTTGTCGCAGTTTGTTGCCGCTAAACGAAATGTCGGGTTTGTATAGTGGGACGGGGGAATCTGCGCGTTGGCCCTCGATGTGTACGCCTTCCAAGTGTAGCTCTCGATGGCCTATGTGAAAATCCACATAGGCAGTGTCATTTGCAGTAATTTCTACGGCAAAGTGGGTGTCGTGATAGCCGACGTGGAGGGCTTGAATAACGTGGCGTCCCGCGGGCAAAGCGGCAAAGAAAAAGCCCCCCTGCCCGTCGGTCATCTGCCCGCGCTCCGTGTCTTCCACTAGCACGGTAACCCAGCCAATGGGGTCGTTGCTTTCGGCATCCAGCATGCGTCCGGCCAGCGCGCCGAATTGCGCGCTGGCCGTCGTCGTATACAGCATCAGGAGAGCGAGGCAAATGCAGCATCCTCTCCGGAGGACTCGCATCGGAAGCGCGAGTTGAATATCACCCATTATTCGTCATCGTGATCGTGGTCTTCCCCGGGACCGTCTGCCGTCACGTGAATCTCAAAGGGCAGCGAAACAAAGTCGGCGTGACCATTGTGGTTGAGTTTGATGACCATGGTGGTTTCACCTAGGCCTTCTCCTATGACGTGGAAAGCCCACAATCCGTCCTCTTCATGCCATTCGACTTCGGCGATTGCAGAGTCGGTGACTTCCCAACCGAGCGAAAAGCCGTCATCTGCGTCCGGCGTGAAGCTGTCGCCCTCTTCGTTTAGAAAGCGAACGGTTAGCAGCGCCGTTTCTTTCTCTAGGCCAACGTCAAGCTCACCGGTAATGACGCCCTGTTCGTAGCGCACGACCTCAGCGCCGCTGTTGTATAGAACAAAGCCGAACGCCTCGGCGTGCTCATCGTGATCGTGGTCTGCGGGGTTGTCGTCGCCGCATCCGGCAACGAGGGCCAGCGCCATAAGTGCACAGATAGAAGATATTTTTTTTAACACGTTTCATTCTCCATTAAAAGACACGCATCTTACCCCGTAGACAGCATGCGGTAAGTCGCGTATGACGGCTCGTACGGGCACGCAGAAACGCCGCGTATTCCCACCGAGCCACTGGGTAAGGGTTGAAATGTCGATCGCACGTCGTGCCACGGATGGGACGGACGGGCGAACGGGTAGTATGGAGTGAGCCGATAGCGTGCTCTGACAGAGCACGACGTCAGCTATATGAAACGCGGAGGGGCTCGACTAGAGCGAGAGAAACCGCAAAACAGGAGATGGTGAGGTATGGATCCGTCGGGCTGAACAAGTGCGATGCACAGAGCAACAGAGAATGCGACTGCCACCGCGACGGCCAGCTGCACTAGGCTGTTTTCCAACATGTGCACCGGGCAGTTTTCGGGCTCGACTGAGAGCTCGTGAAAGAGCTCGTGCCCTAGCGGCAGGCCTAAAAATAGGCCTAGCAGGAGCGTGCCTAGGAGGAAACCGGCTACCTGTAGGCGACGCGGTGAGCGATGTGCAGCAGTCTGATCCATGCATGAAAATATGGAGTTAACGGCAAATAAATCAATGGCTGGGTCGATTATTTTATCGAGTGATCCTGCGAAAAAACGGCTGCATAAAGTTTTTTCTGATTTTTTTGCGATTTGCTGGAACCCTGTATATGGATCGGGCGTTTCACTCTATGCGGGTCGAACCGGTCACGACTCGCATCCCTCCCGACGGCGAGGAACGCCTTTCGCAAGAAAAGCGTTCCTCGTCGTTTTTTTTATTGCTATTGGGGGTGCTTTTACGGCGGGCGATAGTGCCTACTGCCAGAGCGGCTCGCCGTCCTCCAGCATGCTCTGCAAGAACTCTTCGTTGAGCTCTACGCCGAGCCCGGGCGCTTCCGTCATCGCCACGTGGCCGTCCTGAATAACGGCCTCATCCGAGTTGACGACGTCGTTCCAGGTCGGGTCGTCAAAGCGGTGGAATTCTAGCGCCAGAAAGTTGGGCACGCTGGCGCAGACGTGCGCATCGCCAACGGTGCTCAGTGCGCTGGAGTTGTTGTGCGGTGCAAAGGGTATGTAGTAGGTCTCGGCCATATTGGCGATTTTGCGACATTCGCTCAGGCCGCCGCACTTGGATATATCGGGCATGATGATATCGACGGCCTGTTTTTCGATGATTTCGCGAAAGCCGTAGCGCAGGTACGCATTCTCTCCGGCGCAGATAGGCGTCTTAGTGGAGTGCGTGATATTGGCCATGGCCTGAATATTTTCCGGCGGCACCGGCTCTTCCAACCACATCAGGTTCAGATCTTCTAATTCGTGGGCGATTTTCATACCCGCGGTGGCATCGTAGCGCCCGTGCAGGTCGATGGCTAGATCCATATGAGGTCCGACGGCCTCGCGAATGGCGTGGGCCTGGTCGACCATGATTTCCAGCTCTCCGGGCGTTACCGACCAGTTCCAAGCGTCCGCTTTGTGCGGATTGCCGGCGTCGTCTAGGTCAAATTTAATCGCGGTAAAGCCCTTGGAACGGGCTTCTTCGGCGCGCTCCTGGCAGTTGGTCATGGCGCTGTCTACGTATAGGCGCACGCGATCGCGAAACTTTCCGCCTAGGAGCCTATACACAGGCACGCCCTGCGCTTTGCCGGCCAGGTCCCACAGGGCGATCTCCAGTCCTGTCAGAGCGGATATGCCTAGCCCGGCCATGCCTCCGCGGAAAATATAGCTGCGGCGAATGCCTTCAAAGCAGGCGTCGACGTCGCGCGGGTCTTGGCCGATTAGCTGCTGGGCCATCGTCTGCGTGGAGCCGCGCCAACCGCCGTCGACGTGGCTGGCCTCGCCCGTTCCGTAAATGCCCTGATCGGTGTAAATGCGCACGTAGTGGTAGAGGTAGCGCCGTCGACCGTCGACAATAATGGGCACTTCGGCGGTCTTAATCTCGGTGATTTTCATGGGAGTATACCTTTCTACTATGAGATTCGTAACGTCGTTTTTTAGGCGGTTTTCCCCATCAGGTAGTCCCAATTTTTTCGGCGGATCGCACGCTCTTTATAGTGATCGCTCTGCGAGACCTGTAGGGGGTTAGAAAAATTGAGAATATTGTTCGGATCGGCCGCCGTATCGCGCGCATTCCAATCCGTTGGTTTATCCTTGCTCTCTGGGTCGTGGTTCCAGCTGGGCTGTTCATTTTCCTTGGTGCGGCGAAAGAGAAACTTAATCATGTGGCGCTTGTGATCGGAGCGGTTGGCCGCCGTGCCGTGCCACAGGTCGTAGTGCGTAAAGGCGACGGTGCCGGCCTTGACGACGAGGGGCACCTGACCGCGGATATTGGTGTAGTGCGCCATGCGGTCGGTCGGCGCGTTGCGGAACTGCGTGCCCGGCACGATGACGGTTGGGCCCATATCGGGCGTAATATCGGTCGGATAGTATAGGCCGAGAAAGCGATTGATGAGCGTATCCCGGTTGTTGAGGCCGTCCTGATGCCAGTTCATATGTCCCGAATGGGGCTGTTTGCAGTGCCAGTGGCGGTGGGACTGGACTTCATACTCGTGCCCCAGAAGGCTAATGAGCGCCCCTTTGACCTGCGGATGGTCTAGTACCTGCCACAGCTCGGGCACGGCTTCGGTGATAGCATCGCCGGGGTTGTGATCGAGCGCGTCTAATTGATCGGCAATGGATTCGTTGAGCCCGGCGGGTAGTTCAGGCTCGACGAGGTGATATCCTTTGACGATAAATTCAGCCACTTCGCCATCGCTTAGTAGAAAAGAGTCATCCATCTACGACCTCCATTTTCTGCAAGATGAATTCGTATCCCACCACGTCCAACTCTCGATCGTCAAAGGGGGCCTGTAGGTGGGGAAATTGCACGATCTGCCAGCCATCGACGAGGGCATCGTGCACGGTTTTATAGGGCCAATCGAGTGCTTCAGCACTGATTTCGACGCGGAAACCCGCAGTGGGTTCAATCTGAGTGAGCCCAATGATGTCGGAAAAAACGCTCGGCGTGCGTGCGTGTAAATAGAGCAGGCGCTGGCGGGGTTGGGACATGGCGGGGTGGCCCTTTTTGCTGTGGGTGAAAAATCGAGCGCTAATATAGCAACGGGGTTGTGCTGCGACCAGAGGCAATGGCCGGCTGCTTTTTTAGCCTTCCTTTTGATGTTAGCTTGTTAGTCGACCACTCGATAGAAAAAGGACACAGCCTTATGAAGATCACTTCTATTCAAGCCGTAAAACTACAAATGCCCCAAGCTGCAGCGCCTTCTACTGCGCGGTCTGCATCTTCCGTGACTTCGCCGCAGTATGCGTTGGGACATCCGCAAGCCGAGAGCAAAACGCCGCCGCGCCGTCGGGCTTGGGCCGCGGAGGCCGAGGTGGCCAACCCCATGTCGCGCTATCCGCACGTCAAGCGCCATCGGTCGATGTGGCTGCCTAAAGAGTGGGGCGCTGTCTGGTGCAAAGTAACCCTGGAAGATGGAACCTGGGGACTGGGCTCTACGGCACACGGCAGGCCCGTCGCGGCTGTGATCGAAGACCACTTAGCACCTCAGCTGGTCGGTCAGGACATACTGGCCGGGGAGAAGCTGGCCGATATGATGTTCCGACTGACCAAGCCCTACGGTACGGTGGGATTGGCTTCATACGCTATCAGCGCGGTGGATCTGGCGCTGTGGGATGCGCGCGGTAAGGCACTTGGCAAGCCGGTGTACGAACTGCTGGGGGGACCGCAGAAAGAGCGGTTGCTGTGCTACGCCACGGGCAACGACGTCGATTGGTATCAAGAGCTGGGCTTTACGGCCTTCAAGCTGGCTTGCCCCTATGGACCGGCTGATGGTTTGGACGGCCTGAAGAAAAACGAAGATTTTGTCGCCGGGGCGCGCGAGCAGATTGGCGACGAGTGCGAGCTGATGCTCGACTGCTGGATGGCCTTTGACGTCGAGTACACGGTGCGACTGGCCGAGCGCCTGCGTCCCTACGGGTTAAAGTGGATCGAAGAGTGTCTGCTTTCAGAGGACTTCGACGGGCACCGCGCGCTGCGCAAGCGCCTGCCCTGGCAGGGGTTAGCTACGGGGGAACACTGGTACACGCACGTGCCTTTCCAATGGGCCTGCGCCCATCGGGTCGTCGATATTCTGCAGCCTGACATACAGTGGGTTGGCGGTATGAGCACGTGTCTAAAAATTGCCGCAGCCGCCGATGCAGCGGGGGTTACGGTGCTGCCGCACGGCGGCGGCGGCACGGCCTTCGGACAGCACTTTTCGCTGGCGATGGGCTGCGCGCCGCTGGCCGAGTATTTTATCGGTTCGTCTCCCGGTGTGCCGTTAGAAGAACTGCCGCGCATGCCGGGCGTAGCCATTGCCAAAGACGGCTACGTCGTGCCCAGCGACGGTCCTGGATTTGGCATGGACGTCTCGGAAGACTGGTTAGTACCGTTTTTTTAACGGATTGCTAGCTTTTTAACTCATTGCGCAGCTGCGCGCCGTTGTCGTCCCACCACGAATGTAGAATCGTCACGTCGGTTCCTATGCAGAAGTGACGGACGCCCATGTCGAGAAAGGGCTGCTGGCTGCCGTCTAGCGCGTTGAGCTCTACGCGCGGCGGCACGCCTTTTTCCAGGGCTTTGCGAAATATGAATTCCTGGGCCTCCAAGACTTCTGGTATGGTTCGTTCACCGGGTCGACCGATATTCATCGAGTAGTCGGCACTGCCCCACTGTATCATGTCGACGCCGTCGACGTCGAGGATTTCTTCGAGCTGATCGACGGCGCTCTGCTTCTCAATCATCACGACGACCACGACGTCGCGCAGCGCCTCCACGTAGGCTTTGCTGCCGCCGTATCCCATGTAGGTGAAACGGCGCGTCGCCACGCCGTAAGTACCGCCCTCGTCGGGGTGGTCAGCGCGCACGCAGCGCACGCATTCGGCTGCGTCCTCGGCCGAGCGCACGTCGGCAAAGAGCACGCTGTGAAAGCCCGACCCGACGGCGCGCTGTGCTACATAAGCGCGGTGTTCGGCGTCTACCTTGATCATCATAGACAGGTCATACAGGTCGCCGGCGCGGCCTAGGTTGTCTAGGTCGTGCAGATCAAAGGGTGCGTATTCAGCTACAAACTCTACGTAATCGTAGTGGCCCGTATGGCCGATGGCTTCGACCATAGAAGGCCAGGTCGTGTGGATGTGGGTCCCTAGAGTGGGTGCTCCCTGCTGCAGTCTCTGGCGCAAGATATTGGGTCGCATAGTGTGCTAATTCAGCCTTGTTTCGAGTGGAGCAGCCGCCCAGCCTCTGAGCGTCGACTGCGAATGCCTAAGGGGTAAATGTAGTCTGGATTACGCGCGTGGAAAAGCGGTCCCGTCTTGGGGCTGGTAGCCGAGTGCACGACAGGCGTCCTCTACGTCCTGCCAGCCTTTTTTATGGCGCGATATGCCGGGAACGACGGCCCATTCCAGGTCTTCTACGTCGACACAGCAGGCGAAGAGCTGTGCCGTATCGCGCGGGCTAATTTCGTGGGAGGGTTTTTCTGGATTCCAATCGCCGCTCTGGTCAAACCGCGGGCTGCCCAACCGCACGCTAATGCAGGAAAGGTCGTGCTGATCGGCATACACGCGCCCGAGCGCCTCTCCAAAGCACTTGGTCGCACCGTAGACGTTTTGCGGGAACACGGGCACGTCCCACGACACGGCCTGATCGCCCCGATATCCGAGTACGGCGTTGATGCTGCTGGCGAATACGACGCGCCGACAGCCGCTGCGCCGGGCCGCTTCAAAGCCGTTGTAGCAGCCGATCAGGTTGAGGTCGATGAGCGTCTCGTAAAAGTCGGCGCTAGGGCTGCGGTCGGCGGCTAGATGTACGACGACGTCAACGTCTCGACACGCCTCGGTGAAAGCTTCCAAGTCGCGAATGTCTAGCGCGACAAACTCCTCGTGACCAGCCAGGTCGGAGATGGGCTGAATATCAGCTAAGCGCAACGCATAGCGATCGCCCCAGTGCTGGCGTAAAATGCCGCCGACCAGTCCGGCGGCTCCTGTGATAAGCACGTTCGGTTTAGTTGTCATGGGCTATACCTGCGTTTCTAAGCGGTCCGTGGCCGGCGGCGGCGTGGGCGAAAGCATGGAAAGCTCGGCGCGCTGCGCGTCGCTCATATCGAATTCGGCGGCGGCCAGAGAGGGCGCTAGCTGTTCGAGGTTGCGGCCGCCGATAATGGGTGCAGTAATGGCCGGATGCGATTGGACCCAGGAAACGGCCAGCGTAACGGGATGAATCTCCCTGTCGGCAGCATACCGCGTGAACCGTTCGGCCACTTCGTAATAGACGTCGAGGCTGTAGCGCTTAGCGTAGTTTTCTTTTTCGATAATGCGCCCCTGCTCGGGTCGCCTGTCGATGCCGTACTTGCCGCTGAGCAGGCCGCCGCCCAGCGGGCTGTAGGGAATGACGCCGAGCTGTTCGGACTGGGCGAGCGGGAGAATCTCCACCTCGGCCTGGCGTTTGGCCAAATTGTACATCGGCTGAATGCACTCAAAGCGCGCTAGGCCTTCGCGCGCGCTGATGCCCAGCGATTTGGCGATTTGCCAAGCGGCCCAGTTGCTGACGCAGGGATAGAGAATCTTGCCCTGCTGAACGAGGTGATCGAGCGTGCGCAGCGTTTCGTCTATGGGCGTGTCGTCGTCAAAGTTGTGCACAAAATAGAGGTCGAGTCGGTCGGTTTGCAGTCGTTTGAGGCTTGCCTCGACTTGGGTGCTGATATGGCGACGGGAAAGACCGCGGTCGTTTATATCGCTGCCCATGGCGCCGCAGACTTTTGATGTGAGGACGATTTGGTCGCGTTCACCTTGGATTAACTTGCCGAGTATCTCTTCGGATCGTCCGTTTGTGTATACGTTGGCCGTGTCAAAAAAGTTGATGCCGTTCTCGCGGCATTTGCGATACATCGCTGCGGACGTTTGCTCGTCTGCCTCGCCGCCAAAGGACATCGTGCCAAAACAGAGGGTAGAGACGCGGACGCCCGTGCGTCCGAGCTGGGTGTATTGCATGGCGAACTCCCGTGAATATGCAATGAGATGTGATGGCGGAGCGTTCCCGAAAAAAGGGGGTTCTCCTAGTCGGTAAGCCTCCACTGCGGGTAGGCTTCTGGTATGTGGAGTCCGCCCGAGGGCATGGGGTGCGGAGTCCAGACGGCGGCAAAAGACGCAGCGCGGTGCTCGACCATCTGACAGCGCGCACAGGCGATGGACAGTTTGGTGCCTGCCGATGGGGGGAGTGGGCCCTCCAATAGACGTGACAGGCCCTCCCAGGGCAGAGCGATTTCCACCTGCCAGCCGCGGTCGATGTCGCGGCGCTCGTCAAGCGTGCCGTCGACCGTAACGGCGATCTCTATGCCCGGGAAATTCCAGTCGAAAAAGCCCCAGCGCATGCCGCGTTCGTGATACGGGCCGCCGTCGCCTCCAAAGACCATGGGCTTGTGCACGGCTAGGTCGAATTCGGGCACGTCATAGCGGCTGCCGCGCGGGTAGGCATCTTTCCATATGAAGAACATCTCCGAGCGCCGACCGTCTGGTGCAACTGCCAGCGTATAGTAGGCGCCAGGGCCGGCTATGTAGAACTCTACCGCGTTTTCGGACCAGGTCAGGCCCGTCCGCTCGTTGCGCGTGCAGTAGATATCGCGCTCTTCGAGCCAAAACCCAGCGTAGAGTGCGCGCTCGTCCCACAGCAGGGCGCTACGCGTGTCAAAAAATCCCAGATCTCCGCTGTCTATAGCGCCAAAGCGCGGCGTGCGTTCGGCCTCGTTCCACACTGCTTTGCCAAGGTCTCCGTCAATTGTCAGCGAAGCCGACGCACGTCTGCATACAAATTCTCGTGTCATGCCCGCACCTCGTCGACGGTTTTTTCGCTAAAGTGGATATGCGTGAATCGCTCCGGCGTGTGTGAGTCGTACACCCCGTGGCTGTTCCAAGCCCAGCCGGGGCAAGTGCGGCTGCCGCCCTCTTCAATCCACTGGAAGCGCGATATATCCATGCGCCATACGTCGCCCTCTTTGGCCGGCAGGGAGCGGTCTCCAGCCAGGTGTTTGAGACCCTGCCAGGGAAAGGCGATCTCGGCAAACCAGCCCTGGTCCACGTCGCTGCTGTCGTTGATCGTGCCGTCTAAGTGCACGGCCCACTGCAGGCCGGGCATGTCCCACGAGCGAAAGCACCAGCGGCGACCGCGCGCCGATTTATGGCCGCTCCAGTGGCCGCCGAGCGTGTCAACGATGCCGTTATCGATCAGGGCAAACTCGGGTATGTCGGCATAGCCGGCCTCTACGTAGCGGTCCTGCCATATGTAGAAGCGCTCCATGATGGTGCCTAACGCGTTGAGTTCAAACTCGTAGTAGGCATCCTGACCGGCGATAAAAACTTCGACGTCGTTTTCCCGACATATCATGCTGTCGCGTTCGGTTAGCGTGGCGCGGATATCGGGCTCCTCAACCCAGAAGCCCACGTAGAGATGTTCGTCGTCCCAGAGCATGGCCGCCTGTGTGTCGAATAGCGCGGGTCGTCCGGGCTCTTCGAGATCTTCAAAGCGCGGCGATCTCGGCGCCTTCTGCCAGCTCTCTTCGTCGAGGTGACCGTCAATGATGATGGGTCCGACGGCCCGGTAACACGTGTAGTGTTTGAGGTTTTCTTCTGGGTAGGGCGGATGGGGTTGCACGGTCTATCCTCGCTTAGAGACTATTTGATAGTTCAATGAGATTTTCATCTGGATCGCGAACGTATATCGATAATATGGGGCCGCATGCGCCGGTCTGCTCTACGGGTCCGTCTTCTACAGCAACTCCATTCTCGCGCAGGTGACACGCAACGCGCGCCAGCGGTTCGCTGGTTATAAAGCAGAGGTCGGCCGAGCCGGGCGCGGGCTGCGTTGGCTGAGGCGCGGCTTCCTGACCGCGAAGGCATAGATTGATCTTTTGCCGGCCAAACGAGAGCGACCTATTCCCGCTGTCCGAGCGCTGCTCAGACATGCCTAAGATCCGCGTATAGAATGCACAGGTAGCGTCTAGGTCGCGCACGGTCAGGCGCAGGTGATCGAGTCGCTCTACTCGCATTAAATACCCAACAGAGACGCTGCGTTTGCGCCGAGAATACGTTCGCGCTGCGCGTCGTCTAATGCCGGAGCAAATGCGCGTACGACCTCTAGCGCTTGGCGATAAGTCAGATGGCGACTGGTGGGCGGCCAGTCGGTGCCCCACAGGATGCGCTCGGCGCCCAGCGCGCTGACAAGCGATGTGAAGTAGCCGAGGGCGCGGCTACAGCGGGGATCCCACGACGTATCGGCCGCGGCGTAGAAGGCCGATGCCTTGACGAATACGTTGTCGAGCGCGGCCGCCCTGTCGAGCCCGCCGTAGGTCGCGTCGGCCGGGTCTAGTGACGACGGTAACCCGAGGTGATTGCAGAGGAAACGCACGCTGGGATAGCGCTGGGCCAGCGTGAGTAGCGTGTCGTAGTTGGGGGGCGTTACCTGTAAATTGCAGACCAGGCCGCTGTCTACAAAGGCTTGCCACAGCGGTGCGCGCTCCTCCTCTAACATCCAGGCGATATCCGCGCTATTGGGGTAGTAGCTAATGGCGACGCAGTCGTATTCTTCGCGTGCTCTGGTGACGCAGTCGGCTGCATCGGCTTCGTGCAGGGGCACGTCGGTCATGGTGGCCAAGCGATCGGCGTGCTCGCGCGCCCAGCGCGCGCAGTCGGCGTTATTTTCAGGAGAAAACGGCGCGACGACGGGCAGCATGACGGCCTTTTCTACGCCGGCCTCATCCATCAGATAGAGGAGGCGGTCGACGCGACCGGTATCCGGGAAAGGGTCCATGGGTTCGTAGGTAGACAAGACGTGCACGTGGGCATCGATAATGCGCATAGGTAGACCTCCTCAAGCGGCGCGCAGGATGTGCCACTGATCGCCGTTACCTCCCTGCGCAGTAGCTTCTTGGTAGGATACGATAAAGGCGCGCCGTCGCTGGTCCGTGTCGTTGCCGCTAGAGGCGTGCCAGAGCAGGGCGCTAAACAGCACGATGGAGCCGGCCGCAGTGGGTACGTGTACGCGCTTTTCCAGATCGATGGACGTATCGATACCAAGATTGCACGTGCCCCCCTCTTTTTTGCTGTGGGGCTGTAGGCCGCGCTGATGCGAGCGCGGAATAACCTGCAGACAGCCGTGCTCGACGGTTGTATCCTGCAGGGGAACCCAAATCGACATGCGCGTGTGGCTCTGCGAGATTTTTGTGTAGTAGGCGTCGTCTTGGTGCCAGTGACAAATGACGCCGTCGTGCGGTTCTTTTGAAACGAGCTTGGCCGAGTAAATGGCGATTCCGGGGTGCACGACGGGTTCAACGAGGTCGAGTATGCGATCGTCGGCACAGAAGTCGGCTGCGCTCTGCGTCGACAGGCCGAGTCGCATAATCCAGCCCTCCATATTTTCCCCGCCGCCTTTGAATGCTCCGTATTCGGCGCGCTGCATAAATGCATCTAGATCTCTATTGATGGCATCCAACTCATCGAGTGGAAAAAAGTCTCTTATGACTACGTAGCCCTCTTGGTGATAGTGGGCTAATTCATGCTCGGTGAGTGTGCGCTTCACAGGCTCTCTCCTCGTTTTAGGCGTCGAGTAGGTGAGCTACGTGCTCACGTAAGCCGTCGGTCAGAGTCGTGCTGGGAACGGCCGCACCGCTCTGTTGGAGTTTGCTCATATCGTAGATCCGGTGACAGAGGAAAGGCGCAGCGTTGGGGTGTTCGCGCAGATAGGCATCTACGGGTAGCTCTTCTACGGTTAGGGAGACTCCCAGATGATCTGCTATGATTTGGTAGTAGGTCCTCGACTCAATGACATCGGGACCCGCGGCGCAAAAAATTTGCTCGTGAGTTTGATCGTTGTCTAGGCAGCTAAGGCAGAGATTCGCTAGGTCGGGCGCAAAAATGGGCTGCTGAAGAAAATAGCCACCGCCGACCAGCCCTAGGGGCTGCTCAGCGCGCATGGTTTCGATTAACTGACCATCGCGTCCGTGCGCTGGCAGGCAGCCCAACAGCGAGCCCGGTCCGTAAATGTGACAGGGTCTCAGGATTGTCCAGTGCATGTCGTTGCAGTCTGCGTTGAGCAGGATTTCTTCGCAGCGTCGTTTGTTGCCGCCGTAGCCGCTCGTCGCGTAGTAATCCGTCTCTTCGCTCTGGGGCAGTCGCCGATGAGCCGGGTCAAAGGTAAAGTCCGTGGAGATAAAGACGAGATGTCGCGCTCGATCCGATAGCACCTCGACGTCCTGCAGGGCGTCTTCTGGCCTAAAGCCGATACAGTCGACTGCCAAATCCCACTGCACGCCGACCTCTCCGATGGTCCGGGCAAAGGCAGCGTGCTCTTTGCGGTCGGCGACCAAGGGCTGCGCGCCCTTAACTGCTGTGCGCCTGCCGCGGGTCACCGTCCAGACGCGATGCCCCTGTGCTAGGGCCGTGCGGGCCAGCGTTCCGCTGACAAAGCCGCTACCCCCAATGAGAAGAATATTGGACGACATGTGTGCTCCGCTTAAAGATGGGTTTTCATATGTACGGATGGGCGTCTCTCGGCGCAAGGTGTGTGGCGCTTGGGGGGCCTACGGTTTCCAGCGCGTCGCGCCGATATAGCGTTCTCCATTGGGCGCATCGTTGTAATAATAGGCACTGAGCAGGTGGCCGTCGGGCAAGAGAACGGTGCGCGGATAGCCTAAATCACCGCAGCCGCCGTCATCGCGGAGGATGCGTTCCTCCCCCCAGTGCCGTCCGTCATCGTGACTGATGCGCGCTCGTATGCCGTAGGGTGCGTCGCGAAAGCCGTACGTAAGTGCGATGCGGCCGTCGGCTAGCGCTGTCAGCGTAGGGGGATTTCCGCCCGTGCCAATGGGGCCAACGGTAGGGCCAAGGCACTGCCAGCTCTGGCCGTCGTCGTCAGAGCGATAAAAGTCGATCCAGTTGTCTGCACCGCCGTCTCTGCGCCCTGTAGTGCGCAGTCGTCGTGCAACTAGAATCTTGCCTGAAGGCAGGCGAAGACTGGCGGGCATGATGGCAAAACCCTGGGGCTCTTTGCCTATAAAAGAGAGAAACTCAAACCGTGCGCCGCCGTCTGTGCTACGCGCACAAAAGACGCGCCCCTCCTGCCCGTTGCGCTTGGTCGCGGTCAGAAAGAGCGTGCACGTATCGGCGTTGTCGACGAGGTAGTCGGTCCGCGCTTCAACGCCTTTTTGTCCGTAGTCGGGCAGCCAGAAGGGCCCCAGCCAGCTGTGGCAGCGGTCCAGGGAATAGTAGAAGAAAGAGCGCGTGCCTTCGCCTAGGCCAGAGCGCGCGCACATCAGGGCAAAGTTGGGATGGGTGAAGTCGATGCCGCCTAGGCAGGACGTCGGTCCGTCCTGGGTATCGAGCGCGTGCGCAATCTTTAACGGTGGGTTGACGTGTTCGTCAGCGGACAGGGCACATCGACCGGGCGTGCGACCGGGGAAAGGCTCTACCTGCCAACTGAGGCCTCCATCAACGCTGCGGGCCTGCATGGGAACAAAGGGCCGGTTGCGATCGGCGGTGTGGAAGCCACCGTTATTCTCGTCGTAAAAACCGAGCGTGAAGCCCACGACAATCTCTTCTTGCCAAGACCAGATGCCGTAGTTGGCCGGCCAGCCGGCGTAGCGGCCCCGTTCTCGATACAGCTCGACGTGCTGCGCAGGTTTACACATGGAGTGGCGGCGTCGAAACGCAGCGGTGCGTCACGCGGTGCGCGCACCGTCTTTAAGCGCTGCGACTCCCTGTTTGAGTCCCTGTTGATAAATCCACAGGTCGCCCCAATAGGCTACACAGCGAAAGCCCTGTCGCATGCGCTCCAGGCCCTCTTCAACGGAGGGGACCATAAAAGCGGCCGTTTTTCCGTAGCGCTGGCAGGCCTCCGTCACGCGTTTTATAGCATCTAGAAAGGTGGGGTGGGTAAACTGGCCGGGGATGCCGAGAAAGTTGCTCAGATCGAACTGGCCGATCCACAGGATGTCAATGCCGTCGACGGCGGCAATGCGCTCGACGTTTTCCAGCCCCGAACGATTTTCAATCTGCGCGATGAGCACCACTTCGTCGTTGGCGCTGCGCATCTTCTCCAAGACATCTCCGCCGGCATAGCCGTCGTGCGCCATATGAAAAGCGGCTCCGCGCTGTCCCAGAGGTGGATACTTGGCCGATTGGACAATCATCTCGGCCTGCGCGGCGTCTCCTACCATGGGCACCATAATGCCCATGGCACCCACGTCGAGCACGCGGGCGATAAAGTGGTACTGCGTGGCCGGCACGCGAACAAAGGGCACGATGGGAGCTCCATCGCCGCTGGCGATGAGGTTGCGCACGGTCTCAATGCTCCAGCCGGTGTGCTCCATATCGTATATGATGAAGTCTGCTCCTGCGTTGGCCGCTAGGCGAGCCAGCCCCGGCGTGCAGAATTCAAAGGCCATGGTGCCGACGGCCGTGCCGCCCTGTGCAAGCGTCTGTTTTACGGGATTTGTTTTCATGGTTCGGATCGCTCACTGCGGGGCTGGTGCCGCTCGGCATAGATGCGCAGCTTGTCGCGCATGCCCGGGTGCCGCGCCGCTTCGGGGTTGACGATAAACTCGGGCAGTCGTCCCGCGGCGAGGCGGCAAATGGCCGCCACGGCGTTGCGTCCTATACCCGAGAAGCATTCGTCCGTCCACGCCAAACCGTGTGGAGAGACGATGATGTTGTCCAATTCGAGGAGCGGGTCGTCTGGGTCGATGGGCTCCCTTTCGAATACGTCGAGTCCGGCTCCGGCGATGCGTTGCTCTTGTAGAGCGTGGGTGAGCGCCTGCCCGTCGACGATTGGACCTCGCGCTACGTTGATTAGGTAGGCGCTCTCCTTCATGAGCGACAGAGCATCCCCATCAATCAGATGATGGGTCTGGCTATTCAGCTCACAGCATACGATGACAAAATCGGACATGCGCAAGAGCGTGCCCATGTCGACGAGCTCGGCTCCGGCCTGCTGGGCGTGATACGTGCTGCTGCGCGGATCGCTGGCCAGTATGCGCATGCCAAAAGGCTGAAGCAGCCCGCATAGCTCGCGTCCTATATTGCCTAATCCAATAAGACCGACGGTCCGATCCATTAGACCCGTTCCCATGTGATCCATGCGTTCGTGCCAGCGCCCTTCTCGGACTAGCGAGTCTTTGATCAGCATTTTCTGGCTCAGCGCTAGCAGGTAGGTCAGAGCGGCAACGGCTACGGGACGGCGCACGCCGTTGGGAGTAATGGTTACGATAACGCCACTGCGCGTACAGGCTTCGACATCGACGTTGTCAAAGCCTACGCCAAATCGTGCGATGAGAGAAAGGCGCCCGTTCTCGGGCACGCTAGCGGCATCAATCTGCGATGCGAGCAGGAGCAGGGCGTCGTAATCGCGGAGTTGGTCCCCGTGGATAGGAGAGGTATCCTCGTCTAGGAATTCCCATTCAATACCGGGCGTTCGGTCTAGTCGGTCGAGACCAATATCGCCGAAGCTTATGGTGCCATCGCTTTTGAGAAAGTCGCGGGTCAGTGCTACGCGGAATGTATCAGACATAAGGGTTTGTTTGTTTGTGGATGGGTGTAGTCAGTACTCTGAAGCGGGTACAGGTGTAGTATGCTAAACAAGGGCTCAGAAAATAGAACAACGGGGCCGGACTGGCAAAGGAAAGGTTCGCAAGAGGGACGCGCGATTTGTCGATCATGCGGCCGTAGTCAGAAAAACGTCGTCTGTTCAGTTAGCGCCAGACGTGTTTAGCGTATCGTCGCTTGAGGTCTTTCTTCACTTCTGGATAGGTATTTTTCCAGAAGCTCTGTAGGTCATCGGTTATCTGCACGGGACGAAAGTTGGGCGCTAGAATTTCTAGCAGCAGTGCCTGTTTCCCACCGGCAATGCGCGGCGTCTGTTCTAGATCGTAGAGCTCTTGAATTTTAGCGCGTCCGCGCGGCGTTTCTCCGTCGTAGTACTCGATCTTCATGCGCGGTCCCGAGGGCAATTTCCAGTGGGTGGGGGCCATCTGCTCAACAAACTGCTGCTCTCCATAAGAGAGCGCATTCTGCACATAGCCCAAACAGGGCCGGTTGCGAACGTGGCTGTAGCGCGTGGCGCCAGAGACGATTTCGTGGTATATGACGCGCAGGTCGTCTTCACTGTAAGAGACCAGCGAGCGGTCGGGAAAGAGACGCTGGACTAGACGAGTTCGATAGATCCACTGTTCGACCTCGCGGTCCCACTGTTCCAATCGAATGCGGCCGGCGACAATTTCTTCGACAAGCAGCTCTTCGGCTGCTGCTGCCGATACGGTTTCCAAGGGTTCCTGATAGTACACTAGGTCTCCGTAGAGGTGCACCTCTACGCCTTCGACGGCGCGCTCCTGTGCGTTCCAACGCGTTTCCTCGGCAATAGAGACGCGCGCAGGGTGCATTTCTTCTAGCCAATCTGGATCAATGGCGCTGACCTGAGAAAGAGCTGTTCGCACACCGCTGTCGCCGCGGGCCTCCAATTCGCGGACTTCGAGTGCGACAAAGGCCTGTGCACTGCGCGCCGCGCTGGTCCGGTCGAGCTCGACGCGGCGCTGGTTGCTCATGGCGCACAGCAGGGTGTCTCTTCCGCCGCGTCGAATGGCCACGCGATCGTAAAAGGCAACCAAGAGTGACTTGGCTAATTCCGTGCTGTGCCCGCGTCCCTGCGACGATAGCCCCGCTCGTTTTGCTGCTTGGGCGTATAGATCCGCTGTTTGGCTCGTTTGGCGCGCGGCGTGTGCATTCACACCGAGCCCGCTACATGCGGCTGCGTCAAAGCGGCGCTCCTTGGCGCGCAGCAGAGCGCGTTCACGCACTTCGATATCAGAGGGCAGCGCATCGTCGCATTCGCTGTATTCGCGCCGAATGGGTCGCTGCAAAATATCGCGCTCGCCAATGAGTGCAGCCCAGATGCAGGCCCTCTTTAGACAACTGCGTTGAGCTGCCTCGATTAGAAAACGACTCAGGCGCGGGTGGCAGGGTAGCTGGGCCATGCTGCGTCCGGTGGGCGTTAGCTCGTCGTCCTCATCGAGTGCGCCTAGGTCGCGCAGCAGGGTAACAGCTTGGTCGATGGACGACGCATCTGGGCGATCGAGTAGGGGAAACGCGTCGATGGAACGGGTTCCGAGCGCAGCTAGCTGCAGCAGGGCATCGGCCAAGTCGAGGCGCTGAATCTCTGGAGCGTCGCGTTCGGCGCGCGCGCCATCCTCGGCCTGAGACCACAGGCGCGTGCACGTGCCTGGGGCCGTGCGCCCGGCGCGTCCTGCGCGCTGCTGCGAAGAGGCGCGACTGACGTTTTCAATGAGCAATACGTCAATACCGCGGCGCGGATCGTGCCTATGCACGCGCGCTAGACCGCTGTCTATGACGTGGCGGATCCCCTCAATGGTGATAGACGTCTCGGCGACGTTGGTCGATACGATAACGCGGCGCTGATCGCTCGGTGTCAGTGCGGCGTCTTGCTCGCGCACTGAAAGCGCTGAGTAGAGCGGATAAAAGCGCAGGTTCCAACGCCGATCGATCCGCTCTGTCATACATTGAATGGTGCGACGTATCTCATACGCCCCTGGCATGAACACTAGTATGTCTCCTTCTGATTCGCTCTGTAAGAGCTCTGCTAGCGCATCCGTGGCCGATTGCCAAGGTGGGGTATGCGCATCTGTAGGTCGGTAGCGCATATCGACCGGATAGGCGCGTCCTTCGGCACTGAGCGCGGGGCAGTCGAGCCAGTACGACAGGGCGTCCGCGTCAAGCGTGGCGGACATGGGCACCAGCCGCAGCTCGGGACGGCGAGTTTCCTGTAGCTGGCGAACCAAGCCCAGACTAAGGTCTGCGGCCACGCTGCGCTCGTGAAATTCGTCGAGCAGCACAGCGCCAACACCCCGTAGATCCGGGTCGCCCTGAAGCCTGCGTAAAAAGAGTCCTTCTGTGAGGAAGCGTATGCGCGTGCGGTCGCTCACCTGCCGGTCGTAGCGCGTTTGATAACCGACCAGATCGCCCAGTCGTTCGCCCCGTTCTTCGGCGATGCGTTGGGCGACTAGTCGCGCGGCCAGGCGGCGCGGCTGTAAAACGATGATTTCTCCGTCTACTACGCGGTTATCAAAGAGGATTTGTGGCACTTGGGTTGTCTTGCCAGAACCGGTCGGCGCCGTCAGAACGAGGCGGTTGCTCGTGCGCAGATGCTGGCACAGCGCGTCGGCGATGCCTCGCACGGGAAGTGGGGCGGTATGTATGCCGTCAGTCACAGAGGTCTTTCCAATGCGTCTCGCGTGCGGAATAGAGTGAGACCGGCCGTGGGATGGGTCGGCGTGTAGCTAGTGCGAAAATGTAGCGGTGAACCGAACGCCGGGCAACGACCCCATATCTGCGCGGCTATTCCATGGTGAAGATGAGACGCAGGGCCAGTGCGACAAAGACGCCAGCGGCTATTCGATGGGTCGTGCGCTGGGCGTGCGGCGTGCGTGCCAGCCACGGACTCAGGGTGCCTGCCAGCATGGCAACGCCGCCAAATACGAGCATGGTAGCAGCGATAAAAACGAGGCCGAGTTGCCCCATCTGCGCGGATAGAGCGCCGCGCACCGGATCGGCAAACTGTGGCAAAAAGGCGAGGAAAAATAGGGCGACCTTGGGGTTAGTCGCATTCATAAAGATGCCGCGCCGATAGAGCACACCGAGGCGGACGCTGGCTTCGTTTGCCGAATGCAGCGCTTGGTCTGCAGCTCGCCAAGCCGACCGAGCCAGATAGAGAAGATAGAGTGCACCGACGCTCTGGATGGCGTTCAGCGCTAGCGGGGTTTTCTGCAGCACTGCGGCCAATCCCAGGGCAACCGCGCTCGTGTGGAGCACGAGACCGCTGCACAGGCCGAGCGTGATGGACCAACCTGCGGCCCGTCCATGCTGCAGAGACTGCGTCAGGACAAATAAATTGTCGGGTCCAGGAGCAAGTGCAAGGGCGGTGGCAGCTGCAAAGAAAGGCAGTAAGACTTCGGGCGGTAGCAGGTGCATGGAAAATGAGTGCGCTTCTAGTGGTTGGGAAGCGACTCGATAGCGCCTTTGCCAACGGTCTCATAGGCCGTGTCGCCGTTGGGTGGATGCATGTGGCCCGCGCGCGCGTCACGGAAGAAACGCTCTAGTGGGAGGCAGCGACTGAGACCGGCTGCACCGGCAATGCGCACGCACTGTTCCGTGACAGAATTGGCGACTTCAACGGCGTATTGCTTGGCGGCAGCCACGCGCGCAGGCGGTGAATCCTCGTTGTCGGCGACCTCCAAGAGGAGCGCACGCGCGGCCATCAGCTGCACGTCGACTTCGCCAATCAGCCGTTGGATCTTGGGCAGCGTGGAAATACTTTTTCCGAGCGCTTTCGGCACGCGTTCCAAGGCGTAGCGGACAACGGCATCGCGTGCAGCTAGACCTGCTCCCAAATAGGGCGTTGAAAAGAGCATTGGTGCCCAGGGTTGAAAGCGCTGGGGAGCATCGGTCCGCGCCGCTAGGTTATCGGCTGGCACGCGGACGTTGCGAAAGAATACGTCGTGATTGTCGGTTGCTCGCAGCGACAGTGCGTCGTCCCACGTCTCCAGAATTTCAATGCCCTCTCGATGGCTTTCTACCAGAATGTTAGTCGGTTCTTCTCCCAGCATAACGCCCACAATCATGTGCGTTAAGTGGGCTCCGCCCGTGCTCCAAGTCTTGCGTCCGTCTACGACGAAACCGTCCGCAGTGCGCTCGGCTGTTGTGGCAAAGATACGGCCGCGCGAGGGGCTGCCGATTTCAGGCTCGGAGGCCAGCGAATTAACCAGCATAGTGCCGGAGACGGCCTCCCCACAGAGGCGCTCGTAAAGCGGCTCCGGCCAGGGTCGCGTTAGGCGCGCGCCGCCCATGACCTGCAGTTGCATAGCCGATACCAGAGCGGTAGAAGCGCTGCCCTTAGCCAGCTCGAGCTGCGCCTCCACGCAGGTCCGCAAAGACAGATCGGGCCCCCCATACTCTTGCGGTACGTTTATGGCTAGATATCCCGATTCCTTGAGTGCCTGGACGTCTTCTATCGGTAGGGTGCTGCTGCGGTCCGCTGCTTCGGCGCGCGTTGCAAACTGTTCACCTAGTGTGCGGGCCAGTGCGATGGCTTCGCCGTGCTGCATGTGTTTTTCCTCGTTTCCCTTACGCGGAAATACGATAGGTTGGTCCGCCATTTTGGGCAAGCGATACGCCTTAGAGAAAAGGCGCTGCTAACAGGTGTCCACCGTTTGCTCCAAACGTTGTTTTCACTTATCAGTTGGGTATAACCATACTGGACGCACACTGTTTACCGCAATTTACTGCGAGGAGCCACATGAACCGTTTTTTCTCATCTTTAGCCATCTGCTTGCTCTTAAGCGCCTGCGCCACGCCACCGCCACCGCTTCCGTCTTCGCCTCAGTATACCGGGCCACTGGCCGAGGTATTGCCCGCGGATTCGCTTGTTGTTACGGGTGTCCTTGACAACGGTTTTCGCTACGTGATTCGCAGCAACGCCAAGCCGGAGAACCGGGCAGAACTCCGCCTAGTCGTCGATGCCGGGTCCGTTCTTGAAGACAGCGACCAACAGGGCCTAGCGCATTTTGTCGAACACATGGCCTTTAACGGCACAAAAAACTTTGAAAAGCAGGAATTGGTCGACTATCTCGAAGGCATAGGTATGCGCTTTGGCCCAGACCTCAATGCCTACACGAGCTTCGACGAAACGGTTTACATGCTGCAAATACCTATGGATAGCACGCACGTTATCGAGACGGCTTTTCAAATACTGGAAGACTGGGCGCACGGCGTTCGCTTTGACGGTGAAGAGGTTGAAAAGGAGCGCGGCGTCGTCGTTGAGGAGTGGCGCTTGGGGCGCGGTGCGAACCGGCGCATGTTCGATCAGCAGGTTCCCGTGCTGCTACGGGGTTCGCGCTATGCCAACCGCATTCCAATAGGACAGAAAGCCGTACTCGACACGTTTGATCACGCTTCTCTGCGCCAGTTTTACGATACGTGGTATCGCCCAGACCTGATGGGCTTTGTGGCGGTGGGCGACTTCGAGCCATCCTATATGGAATCTCTTGCCTCGGTGTATTTCTCCCGTTTGGAGGTGCGCCAAGCACCTCGCGAACGCACGGTATTTCCCGTGCCAGATCACGATGAAACGCTCTTTGCCATAGCTTCCGATCCAGAGGCGACGCAGAACGTAGTCAGCATCTACACGAAGCAGGACGTGCGCGATGGGAGCACGGTGGGTTCCTATCGTCGCTCCATTGTTGAGCGCCTTTACCACAGCATGCTCAACCAGCGCCTCAGTGAACTGACGCGACAGCCGGAGCCACCCTTTCTCGGTGCGGGTTCCGGTCAGGGCCGCTGGCTGCGGACCAAAGAATTCATATCGCTGGGCGCTGCGGTGCAGAACAACGGCTTTGAGCAGGGCCTGCAGGCGCTGCTCACCGAAGCTGAGCGGGTGCGTCAGCACGGCTTTACTCAGCCTGAACTAGATCGGACGAAAAAGGAAATGATGCGCGGCATGGAACAGGCTTATCGCGAACGGGATAAGCAGCCTTCGCGCGGTTTCGCCGGTGAGTACGTTCGGCACATACTCGAAGGCGAAGCGATACCGGGCATAGAGAGAGAGTACGCGCTTTATATGCAGTATGTACCGACCATTGAGCTGGACGAAATTAACGCATTGGCTAGCGCGTGGAACAGCGGTCGCAATCGCGTAATTACGGTTGATGCGCCGGATCGCGCCGGCGTAAAGGTGCCTACACAGGAAGAATTGCTGGCCGTTTTTGCGCAGGTAGAAGCCAGTCAAGTTGCACCCTATAGCGAAGATATATCGGATGCGCCGCTGGTCGAAAACGTGCCTCCGCCCGGTCAGGTTACCGCGCGCGACTCCATCCCCGAACTGGGCGTGGCCCTGTGGACGCTGAGCAATGGCGTGCGCGTGCAGCTCAAGTCGACCGACTTCAAAAACGATGAGATTCTATTCTCTGCCCACAGTCCGGGCGGTCATTCACTGGTGGAAGATGCAGACTATATCGCTGCAGCGACCGCTTCTTCCGTCGTGCGCGAGGGCGGATTGGGTCCCTTTAATCGAATTGAGCTCGAGAAGAAGTTAGCCGGCAAAGTAGTGGCCGTGTCGCCGACAATTGGCATGCTGCAGGAAGGCATCTCTGGGATGGCTTCTCCAGAAGACATGGAGACGATGTTCGAGCTGATTTACGCCTACTTTACGGTGCCGACCGTAGATAGTACGGCGTTCAACTCCTTTAGGAAACGGATTGAGGGTTCTATCCAGAACCGCAACGTGCGTCCCGAAACGGCCTACGGCGATACCATACAGGTTACGATGGCTTCACACCATTACAGGGCGCGCCCGTGGTCTATGGAGATGCTCGGCGAGATGGATATGGAGAAGTCGATGCAAATCTATCGGGAGCGCTTTTCCGATGCGAGTGACTTCACGTTTACGTTTGTCGGAAACTTTAGCAGCGAGCAAATGGAGCCGCTCGTCTGCGCGTATTTGGCGACTCTGCCGACGACGGAGCGAGAAGAGGATTGGCGCGACGTTGGAATGGAGAAGCCAGAGGGTGTAGTCGAAAAGTTTGTATATGCTGGGATTGAGCCCAAGAGCACGTCTCGTCTCGTTTTTAGTGGACCTTTCGAGTTTGATGGATGGAAGAACAACTTCGCAATTGATGCAATGGCAGCCGTCTTACAAATCAAACTACGCGAGGTGCTGCGCGAGGATCTCGGCGGTACGTATGGAGTAGGTGTCAGTGCCAGCGTCGAGCACTTTCCGCGCGAGGAATATAGCGTCAACATTGGTTTCAGCTCTGATCCAGAGCGGACGGACGAACTGACGCAGGTAGTTTTTGAACAGATCGATAGCTTGAAAACCGCAGGCACGACCCAGGTCTATGTGGACAAGGTCAAGGAGATACGCAAGCGCACGCGCGAAGTGAGTCTCAAGGAAAACAGCTTTTGGCGCGGTGCGCTACAGGGCCTCGACATAGACGGTACCGACCCGCGTTTGCTGCTTCAGTACGATGCGTTGGTGGACGGACTGACGCCGGAAATCGTTCAGCAGGCTGCCCAGCAGTACTTCAACGGAGAAAGGTATGCGCGCTTTGTGCTCTATCCGCGCGATTACTACGGGGAGCTAGACGTCGACTGATCGGCGGCTCAAAGGACGGTGCGGTGCGCGGCGAGTACAGCATGCTGCGGCTCCCATAAGCGCGGCCGGCACCGTGGCCGCGCTGGCGGTTGATCCGCTTGGCCGATCTGTAGGCGTCTATCGTACTCCAGATCCAGGACGCCATGTATACGGCCCGCGCTATGTGAGCCGTTCTCTGGTCCACGGCGGTTGACCAGGTGCCGATGCTCACCTGACCGATGCCAAAGAAAAAGAGCCCTTTGCCGACGTCCCCGTTGTACATCTGGCCGAGCCCTTGGACGGAAAGGAGTGGGGGCGCAGCGGCTAGTAGTAGAGACAGGGCTGGATCTTTACGCCCCTCTTTTGAAACGAGTGTTTCGAGTAGGCTGTCTAGTGGGTTTTGGAAGGTGGGGTCGCGCGCGGCCGTCGAGTGAAGCTGGTGCATAGAAGACGGGTCGGCCAGAGATGTGCTGGCCGTGCAAAGCAGCAGAAACAGGCTGTAGAGACGATGAATCGCGCGCGTTTTTTTGATGGGGTAGGTTGCGGCCAACAGGTGTATGCGTCCTCTGGGCGTTGTCAGCAAGGCGCCCCGTGCCGCTAGTGCACGGGGCGCTGCGCGTTTGCGCCGCTTTACATGTCGTAGCCGACTTCGCCGTGTTCGCCTAGGTCGAGACCGTTGACTTCAATATCTTCGTCTACGCGCAGACCAACGACCACGTCGACGAGTTTGAGTATGATGGCCGAGATGATGAGCGTGTAAACGGCCGTTCCAACAATAGCTGTGAGCTGGGCGCCGAGTTGGCCCATCATATCGAGCCCTTCTTCCGTACCGCCCAGGGCCGAAGAGGCGAAGAAGGAGACGAGTATTGTGCCGACAATACCTCCGAAGCCGTGCACGCCGACCACGTCTAGTGCATCGTCATACCCAGCCGTGCTCTTGAGCCAGGTTGCAGCCCAATACGCTACGAGCGACGATACGATGCCTATGACAACGGCCCCCAATGGCCCGACCCAACCCGCCGCCGGTGTGATAGCGGCTAGCCCGGCAATGGCGCCCGTGGCAAATCCAAGTGCGCTGGGTTTGCCGTTTCGAATCCACTCTATAAAGATCCATACCAAGGCGGCTACGCTAGGCGATATCTGCGTTACGACGACGGCCATGGCGGCCTGACCGTTAGCAGCCAGTGCGCTGCCTCCGTTAAAACCAAACCATCCGACCCAAAGCATGGCGGTGCCAATTAGGTTCATCGTCATATTGTGCGGCGGCATGGGGCGCTCTGGATATCCGCGGCGTTTGCCCACCATGATAGCGGCGACCAGGGCGGCCGATCCCGCCGTAACGTGCACCACAATGCCGCCGGCGAAATCTTTAACGCCCATAGCGCCAAAGTAGCCTTCTGGACCCCAGACCATATGCGTAATGGGTAGGTATACGGCTATGCACCACAGACCGCTAAACCACAAAACGGCTGAAAACTTCATGCGCTCGGCAAAGGCGCCTACGATGAGCCCGGGCGTTATGATGGCGAATGTCATCTGAAAGACAAAGAACACCAGCTCGGGTATCGTGCCCGATAGATGCTGGCCGGTGACGCCGCTCAGCATGGCTTTAGAAAGATCGCCGATAAAGGGGTTACCTGAAGAAAATGCCAAACTGTACCCGACAACGGTCCAGATCACGGTGACAACGGCCGTAATGCCAAAGCAGTGCATAAAGACCGATAGCACGTTGCGAGTTCGAACCAGACCGGCGTAAAACATCGCCAAGCCGGGAATCATCATGAAGAGAACGAGTCCGGTGGAAATAAGAATCCAGGCCGTATCGCCCGTGTCTAACCCATCTTGTGCCCATGCGACACTAGGCAGAAAGGTGATTAGAGCCAATACGGCGCACACTGCACCGGTGAAAAATCGAAAAGACAGCATGGAACATTCCCTCCCGTAGGCGTGTTTTTACATGTGTCAGTCTGATCACTATAAGTAGTGAAAAATGGAACCAAGCCCAAGAGAATTCTCATCGCCGTCACGGGCGCGGTTTTTTACGGAGCGTATATGATCTGCTCCATGATGCGGCTGGTGCGCGCTCCACTCTGCCCGGTGCTAGGGCATTCACCCTCACCGCGGAGCGCGCGAACTACGCTCTCGAGGAGCGGTTGCTGCACGTGAGGAGGAGGTGCGATATCAAAGCGCTGTTTCGCACTGTTGCGCAGCGTAATGGGCGCAAAGGAAAACGTGGAAAAGCCGATCTGTCCCCCTTCGCCGATAAGTTCAATCCGATCGATCCGTTCACTCGCGCAAAAGCACCAGGAACCGCTCCCGATCACACCAGAAGAAAACTGAAAAGATGCGCTGATCGTATCTTCTGCATCATAGGATGGCAGGTGGCTAGCCGTCGTGCCACGGGCTTCTTTGATCGGGCCAAATAGGAAGTCGAGCAAGTCGAGCTGGTGCGAAGCTAGGTCAAAAAAGAGACCGCCACCGGCGATAGAGGGCACGACGCGCCACGGGAGATTTGCCCGATCAATCGTCATCGGCCGTTGATGCAAGCAGATGTGCACCGTGCGCACGGCTCCGATTGAGCCGCTGTCCAAGAGCGCTTTGACCTGCAGGAAATAGGGCAATGCGCGGCGGTAATAGGCCACAAAGAGCGGTACCTGCGCGCTGCGGCAAGCCTCTATCATATGCAGGCACTCGGCGTGCGTGCGCGCCATGGGCTTTTCCACGTAGACGGGTTTTCCAGCGCTAGCAGCGCGCACGGTGTACTCGGCGTGCGTGTTGGGCGGAGTGGCCACGTAGATGGCGTTTACCTCCGGATGGTTGATCAGATCGTCGGCGTCTGAGTAGGCATACGGAACGCCGTGTCGTTTGGCGTAGCTGCGAGCCTTCTCGCCGTCGCGCCGCATAACGGCTACTATCTCCGAGTGTTCAATCTTTTGCAGGGCGGGGCCACTCTTCACTTCGGTGACATCGCCACAGCCTATAATGCCCCACTGCACCTTTTCCACTGCGCGTCCTTCCCCCGTTACACGGCTTGGCGTACGACCTGTATGAATCCGTCGCCATAGCGCTCGGCCTTTGACGGTCCTATGCCGTGCGCCATCTTCAATTCATCGATGTCAATGGGCCGCAGCAGTGCGATGTCGCGCAGCGTGCGATCGGATGCGACGACGTAGGGCGGCACGCCTTCTTCTCGCGCAACTTCCATGCGATGCCGACGCAGTTCTTCAAAGAGGTCGCTGTCCCGGCCTTCGAGGTCTTCGACGGTGCTAGCAGCGCGTTTTTTAAAGTTTGTCCCTAGCGTAGGAGCGCTGCTGCGGGGAGGGAGCAGCAGGCGAGCGGGGCGGCGTTCGTGAATAACGTCATTACCCGCTTCGGTAAGCACGACTAGCGGTTTATACCCGCCGTAGAAGTCTACCCATCCGGCCGTGACGCAGCGCCGTAGGAGCTGGACGATCCAGCGCTCGTCGTATGCGCTGAGTATGCCCCA
>Ga0181567_10000596_pt1 | contig 27379 bp, 20 predicted proteins | sample 101ome_14_FD_133761 | JGI IMG/M metagenome (GOLD analysis project Ga0181567, IMG submission 133761) | Coastal salt marsh microbial communities from the Groves Creek Marsh, Skidaway Island, Georgia - 101403AT metaG (megahit assembly) | ecosystem: Environmental > Aquatic > Marine > Intertidal...
AGTCACTTGGAGTTGTTCCCCAAAACTTAGTGTTAGCGGAGAACCTTGGGAAACTGCTATTAAGCCTAGTGTGGCTTATGAGTATACTTGTGTTGACGGTAGTGACATTTATCTCAAGTTTGTTGTCGCTAGTCAAGATGATTTTGAAGAAGTTACAAGAGCTGTTCAAGCATATCGTGACGGAGGCGTCGAGTGTCCAGTATATCTTATGCCGCTGGGCGGACGTTCGGAAGAGTATAATCTCAATGTTCAAGAAGTCGCAGAAGCGTGTATGGAAAGAGGATGGCGATTTACCCCAAGACTCCACATCTCCTTATTCGGAAATGCGTGGGGGACTTGAGAATGCGTTTGATCCAGATGATTTTAAACAACAAGAAACTAAACGATCTAAAAAGAAACAAGAAACTCTTGAAGATCGTGTAAGGGAGGCAGGACTATGAAACAGTTCTTTAAAAAAATAACAGGACTTGACAAGGAAGAAGCTCGTATTGCTGAAGAAAAGGCACGAGTCGAAGAAGAATCTATGCAAGTTCTAAAGAAAAAAGATCCTAAGGCTTATGCTACTAAGCGTAAAGAGCCTTGGATAAGTGTACTAGATGTAAAAGTAAACAAAGACAATGTACGCAATGGCTTTTTTGAAATGGACTGGAATGAATATTTTATTAAAGATCTTAAAAAAGCAGGCTACGGTGAAGACGGAGACCTTGACGAACAAATTGTAGATCGTTGGTTCCGTGATATTGTGTATAATATGCTAGAAGAAGAAGGCATGGATACAGATCGAGGTGCCGGCTATATTAATGTTGTTCCAATTGACAAAGGTAAAAGTGAAGTATCATGAGAACTAAAGAAGAAGTATATGATCTTATTTTCGATCTAAATGAAGATGCACACAATGCCGCTTGGGATAGTTGGATTGCGGCAGACGAAGAAAATGATGAGGAAATGCGTGAAGAAGCAAGTGAAGAACAAGCAGGCTACTTCCGTGAAATGCTAGAGCAACATCCAGGACTACTAGAAGAAGCAAAACACTATGCTGAACAAGACGAAAGTTTTAATATGGATTGGGAAGCATGGTATCAGCCGTGGTTAGACGGAGATGATTAATGCGTGACGATCTAATGGTGCAACAACAAGTATCTACTGTATGGCAACATATGGTTAGTGTTATCTGCCTAAATCAAACTAATCGAAAGCAAGTTAAGCGTGTTCTTCCTGCTCTTTTTGTACTATGTCCTACACCAATACAACTACTTAATACAACATCTGAAGCAATTAAGAGTATTATACAACCGTTAGGAATGGTAAATGTGCGAGAAAAGCGTTTGCGTAAAATGAGTGAAGACTTCTTGACATGGGACGGAAACGATGCTACAATGTTATATGGAATTGGAAAATACGGCAGTGATAGTTATCGATTATTTTACAAGAATGAGATACCTGAAGATGTTGGTGACCACGAATTAAAACGTTATATTGACGAGGAATTAAATGGCAACTTACATACTAGTTGATACAGCAAATACTTTCTTTAGAGCACGACACGTAGTACGTGGCGACCTAGATACTAAAGTAGGTATGGCGTTACACATTACGCTTAATAGTGTTAAGAAGGCTTGGACAGACTTTAATGCAGATCATGTTGTGTTCTGCTTAGAAGGACGTAGCTGGCGTAAAGACTATTACGAGCCGTACAAGCGTAACAGACAAGAAACTCGTGATGCAATGACTCCTACACAGCAAGAAGAAGATACTGTGTTTTGGAGATATTTGACGAATTTAAAGATTTTGTCAGTACAAAAACTAACTGTACAATGATCAGACATCCACAATTAGAAGCAGATGATCTAATTGCAGGATGGGTGCAAAGTCATCCTAACGATGATCATGTTATAATTAGTACTGACGGTGACTTTGCACAACTTATTGCTCCTAACGTAAAACAATACAATGGTGTTAGTAATACAACTATTACACACGAAGGTTACTTTACAGATAAAGGCGAACCTGTTATAGATAAAAAAACTAAAGAAGTAAAGCCTGCGCCCGATCCGCAATGGCTACTATTTGAAAAATGTATGCGAGGTGATACAAGTGACAATGTTTTCTCTGCTTATCCAGGCGTTCGTAAGAAAGGTACAAAGAATAAAGTTGGCCTATTGGAAGCATATGACGATAAGTCCGCGAAAGGTTATAACTGGAATAATCTTATGCTACAGCGTTGGGTCGATCATAACGGTGTGGAACATCGTGTCTTAGATGATTATAATCGAAATGTTGTACTATGCGATTTATCTGCACAACCTGCAGAAATTAAAGAGATAATTAATAACACTATTGCAGAAGTAGAACCTAAAGACATTACACAAGTTGGTATGCGTCTTATGAAGTTCTGTGCTAAATGGGATATGCAACGTATTGCAGACCAGGCAGCGAGTTTTGCAGAACCATTACAAGCGAGGTACCCTAAATGATTAAAACAAAAACAATTCTTAAAGATAAATTTTGGATCCTTGAAGATGAAGGTGTTCGAGTTGGTACTTTAAGTATTTCTGAAGATAAATTTATGTTCAGCGGTCCTGAAGGGACAAAATACTTTGATAGCGAACGTGCATTAAAGAAGGTATTCGGAAACGGTGTATTCTTTAATCAAGTTAACGAAGAAATAGAATCACCTAAAGAAAGAAACGTATACGGATTTCCAACTAGTACAGATCCATATAACCCATTATTTGATGTAAAACGTAAACTTTCTTTATTTACAAAAAGTGAGCAATCAAAAAGTTTGTATTGTGCAGGATACTTTATTATTCATTTCGAAAAAGGTTGGGTTAAATCTTTTTGTCCTAAACTAATAACTGTAGAACGTTATGAAACTCAAGGACCGTTTAAGACTGATATTGAAATGAGACAAGCATTGAGTAAAGCAAATGCAAAATGAACCATTAAACACTTCTAGTATACAACAGTTTATATCGCAAGTAAAAAGTGCAGATATGGGCAATGCTCGAGAAGTAAAACTTAATCTTCAACAAGCAAAAAATCTAGCATATACATTAGGTATTGTTATGGCAAGGCTTGAAGGTGACCTAGAAAGATACGTAAAAGATAATGCAGGCTCAAACGAGCCTGTAGAAGTTCGCTTAGATGGCGGATCTGGTTGGAAATAAACTACGTAGATAACCTCAAAAAAAGATAAATATATGCGTATATAATTTTAAGGAGTATACGTATATGAGTAGGCCAAAACCCACCGTATTGCTAGAACACATAGATAAAAAGACCTATAGGGCCGAACAAGTCCTAGATGCAGAAGCCATCTGGGCTGTGTTCTACAACGGCAAGCCTTTCAATCTTAAGAGCTTGAATTCAATTACAAATTATCCAGGACCTAAATATAAAAAGGTATCATTCTCTAATCCCGGACACGCACATAACCTTGCAAAGAAATTAAACGACATGTTTAATACTGATGAATTTGCGGTATATAAGTTATCGCAAGGTGAATTAGAAATAGAAGAGCAATGAACTGGAAAGATACGTATACAAAAATATTCTTAAATCAGCTAGGTAAAACATCAAACGATATTACAGTTAAAGAATATTTGCCGTTATGGTGGAAGAATACTAGAGAAGCAGGCGGACTAAGATTAACAGACGCCGGATTTGATGTATTAACTGAAATAGAACTAGCAACATATGAAATTCCTTTTCCAAAAGATATGCCCATAACTACACAAGTTATTATCTTTTTAGACAACTTTATTGATTGTCCTTATTACCTTAGTAATAGAGCTATACATGTAACAAGCGAAAAGAAAGCAATGGAATTGCACCTTTTTAGCGGAGATCTACGTAAGTATGGACTAACTAAGGCTATGAATCGCCAAGAAAAATCCAAATAAAATTATCAAAAACACTTGACATTTAACTTGTAGAGTGTATACTATATGTATAGTAAGAAATTTAGCACTGTACCACAAGAGGGAAAAATACTATGGAAAATGTAGCAACTCGCACTGTAAGCCCGAACTCGGCAAAAAATAGCATTAAACATGCACTTAAGAAAAAACGTCCGATCTTCCTATGGGGTCCTCCAGGAATTGGTAAATCGGATATTGTTCACCAAATTGGTGAATACATGGAAGCATATGTAATTGACATTCGTTTGTCATTATGGGAACCTACTGACATTAAAGGTATTCCATATTACTCTGCAAACGATAACGCAATGGTATGGGCTGCTCCAGCAGAACTTCCAACTGCTGAAATGGCAACAAAGTATAAAAACATTATTTTGTTCTTAGACGAAATGAATTCGGCAGCGCCAGCAGTACAAGCGGCAGCATATCAGTTGATTCTTAACCGTAAGGTAGGACAATATGTACTACCAGACAATGTTCTTATTGTTGCGGCAGGTAACCGTGATGCTGATAAAGGTGTTACATATCGTATGCCGGCTCCGTTAGCTAACCGATTTGTTCACTTAGAACTTGCAGTTAACTTTGATGACTGGTTCCAGTGGGCTACTGAACATAGAATTCACAGAGATGTTGTAGGTTTCCTACAATTTAGTAAAAAAGATTTATACGATTTCGATCCTAAGAGCCCAAGTCGTTCATTTGCAACGCCTCGTTCTTGGTCGTTTGTGTCAGAATTGCTAGAAGATGACCTAGACGAAAGCGCAACTACTGATCTTGTATCAGGTGCTATTGGCGAAGGTCTTGCAATTAAATTTATGGCACACCGAAAAGTAGCAAGCTCTATGCCTAACCCAACTGATATTTTGGAAGGTAAAATTAAAGAGTTGAAACAGACAGAAATCAGTGCTATGTATTCCCTCACTGTTTCACTTTGCTACGAACTTAAAGAAGCATCAGATGCAAACGATAAAAAGTTTGACGACAAAGTTAACAACTTTTTACGATTTGCAATGGATAACTTCGAAACTGAATTGGTTGTAATGGGCATGAAACTTGCACTTACACAATATTCACTACCAATCGATCCAGACGAAGTAGAATGTTTTGATGAATTCCACGAGCGTTTTGGCAAGTTCATTAAGGCTGCTCAACAGTCTTAATCGGTATTGAGTTTGGACGATCTCATCAAAATCGTCCATTTTTACTTGACTTTTCCTGTAAATACTGTATACTATTAGTATAGTAACAAAATAGAGGACATAGCATATGAGCGTAGCGGGCACTAAACTTTGGCAACCAGATCCTAATATTACTCCTGAAGAACTTGAAGTAATGCGTGTTGATGTAATGGAACGTATTATTATTGCCCGAGTTGGCTTATTGTTACGTCATCCATTCTTTGGTAATATGGCAACTCGTTTACGTATTATGGCAGCAGATGATTGGTTACCTACTGCCGCAGTAGATGGTCGCAATTTATATTTTAATACACAATTCTTTAATGCAATGTCAAACAAAGAAATTGAGTTTGTTATTGCACACGAAATTCTACACTGCGTATTTGATCACTTAGGACGTCGAGGCGATAGAGATCCTATGTTATTTAATATTGCCGCAGATTATCTTGTAAACAATATTCTTGTAAGAGATAGAATTGGTGAGAAGCCTAAACTTGTTGATTGTTTCCAAGACTTTAAATATGATAAGTGGAGTGCTGAAGAAGTTTACGACGATTTATACAAAGAAGCAGAAAAGAATGGTAAAGAATTCTTAGAGCAACTAGGTGAGTTGTTAGACGAGCACTTAGAAAGTGAAGGCGATGATGGCCAAACTTCTGACAACGGAGAAGAAAAAGATAGTAACGGTAATGCTGTAAGTAAGAAAAAACCAAAGTACTCAAAAGAACAGCTTCAAAAGATCAAAGACGAAATTAAAGAAGGCATGATGCAGGCAGCACAAGCCGCAGGTGCAGGCAATGTTCCAGGTGAGGTTGCTCGTATGATTAAAGAGTTAACTGAACCTAAAATGAATTGGAGAGAAATTCTTCAACAACAGATTCAAAGTACAATTAAAAACGATTTTACTTTCCAGCGTCCTTCACGCAAAGCGTGGCACACTGGTGCAATACTTCCAGGTCAGAATTTTGACGAAACTATTGATATTGCTATTGCACTTGATATGTCAGGTTCAATTGGTAATGCACAGGCACAAGACTTCTTAGGTGAAGTTAAAGGTATTATGGATCAATACAAAGACTATAATATTAAAATTTGGTGTTTTGATACTCAAGTTTACAATGAACACGATTATAGTGCAGACGGTGGCGAAGACTTACTAGACTATGAAATTATGGGCGGTGGTGGCACCGACTTTATGGCGAACTGGGAATACATGAAAGAACAAAATTATGTTCCTAAAAAATTCTTAATGTTCACAGATGGATATGCCTGGGATAGTTGGGGCGATGAAGATTATTGTGATACTGTATTCTTAATTCATTCACACCATGATAAAAACATACAGGCGCCTTTTGGTACTACTGTACACTACGAGGAAGCAAGTGCATAAGTTAAAAGAACCTAATGCATTAAATTTCTTCAATATACGGAGAGCAACAACTATGCCTCCGTATTTCGAATCTATAACCATTCCTTACACCTACAATATAGAAGATTCGTTAAATAAATGGATTGGAAAGAATCTTAAAGGCAGATATTATGTTTCAAAGTCTGTTGATTTAGATTCTAAAAATCAAATGAATACACATATAAAAGTAGGATTTGAAGAAGGTCGAGAACTAGCATATTTCATGCTGGCGTGTCCACTTTTAAAGTATAAGTAAACATTTACAGATAACTATTAATATTAAAGGAGAATCTAAAATGGCTGATGAAAAAACTCAAGCACCTGCACCCGAAGCACCACAAGCTGAAGGACAAGTAAACGCAGAATTAACTGTTACAGATCTTAACGCTATTAAGCAAATTATTGATGTAGCAAGTTCAAGAGGCGCATTCCGTGCAAACGAAATGGCAGTTGTGGGTCAAACTTATAATAAACTAGAATCTTTCTTAGGTGCAGTGCAAGCACAACAAGAACCTAAAAAGGAAGAAGTTAAAGGAGAGTAAATTATGGCTCTAAAACATATTGGAAGAGATGTAAAGACAGGAAGAAAAGTAGCAGTTGCATATAGAGTAGTTCCGGGTGAACCAGAAAACTGCTTAGTTGTTAGAACAGAACAACTTGATGCGGCCGATCATGATACATTAATGACATTAATAGAATCTAATGCTGGCCAAAATGCATACGAACTTGCAGAAGCAATGCATAGAACACAACTTACTGACGGTAGTAATATGCTTTCTTCATTTGTACGATACGGTAAGATAATTAAAGTAGCATCCGAAACCATTGAGATGATTCCAGATACTAAAACAAAAATTTTATTATCAGAACTAAATCAAGTTATTGCAGATCAAAAAGGAGTTACAGTAGCAGACCTAGCACTTAAAGGTCCTGACGGTACAACTACACAACCAGTTGCTACCACAACTGATCCAGTATCCGATTACACTTCTACTAACGATGGCATTATAACAGACGAACAACTGGCTGCTCAATATCGTTCGCAAGCTGACGCTTTGTTTAAAGAAGCAAAGTCTTTACGCGAACAAGCAGAGGAGTTGGTACCTACGAAGAAAAAGAGGTCCAAAGCCAGTGCCCAAGAAGTCGAATAAATTACCCCAGGAAGCAATTAATCATTGGCCAGAGGTATTTGAGGACATCGAAATTGATGTAGTTCCTCTCGAATACCTCCATTCGATTCGTGTTTCGTTTGTCGATGGTAAAATATGGGATATTGACGTTAAAAGAAATAATCAAAAAGTAGAGGATTTAGAAAAATCCTTAGATGAACTGTTCGCTCAATACTCAGATAGTATTGAAAATGTAGATTTTCGTCTTGATACTTTAAAAGTTAAACAAGACATTACTAATAGAACTAGAAAATTCCTTAAATTAAGAAAGTAGCCATTCCGGCGCAATCGGATAAATACTAATAACAAATAAATATGTTATCAGGAGTTAACTAGAATGGCATTACAGATCAGACGTGGCACAGATGCTGAACGTACCGCAGGCGGTGGTGTAGTATTCGCCGAAGGCGAACTTATATATGTAACTGACACCGACGCACTATACATAGGTGACGGTTCAACAGCGGGCGGTTTAAAACTTACAGACAGCGCAGGCGCAGTATTAGGAAGTTATATTACTGCTGACACAATCAATTCAACAATAGATTTACAACAAAACTTAGACCTTAATGGTAACGATATTATTGGAACAGGTAATATTAACATTAACGGAACAGTTACAGCAACAGGCAACATTAACATCGGTGACGATGCTAACACCGATACTGTAGACTTTACTGCAAAGATAACAAGCTCTTTAACTCCAAACGCAGATTCTACACATAACATCGGTGCAATGAATGCACGTTGGAATAATGGTTACTTTACTGGTTTAGTTGTTGACGGACAAGTAGATGCAGTAGCAGTAAATGCAGATGTAGTTGCTGATAATTCGTCTGTAATGGTAGACGTAAGTGCTAATGAATTTAATGGCAACTTAACTGGCGATGTTACAGGTAATGTAACTGGTGATGTAACTGGTAACGTTACAGGTAATGTAACTGGTAACACAACAGGAACCCATACAGGTGATGTTAAAGGTTCTGTATTCGGCGACGATAGCACCCTAATTATTGATGGTATTAATAATACACTAATTGGTAATTTAACAGGAAATGTAAGTGGTGATTTAAGTGGCTATGTTAGATCAGCAAACGAAACAATTATTCTTAATCCAGGTACCGACGGAACTAATGCTAACTATATTGGTACAGTTCAGGGTAATGTAACTGGTAATGTTACAGGCGACTTAACTGGTGATGTAACTGGTAATGTTACAGGTAATGTAACTGGTAACACAACAGGATATCACACAGGTGATGTTACAGGTTCAATATTTGCAGATGATTCTACATTATTAATAGATGCAGTCGGAGGTACTATTTCTGGATCAGCAATTACAGGTACTGTTACTGCTACATTTGTCGGCGACATAACTGGTAACATTACTACTAATACTATTGATTCTGCAGATTCAAGTGAAGTTGCAGTAGTTCCTACGTTTAGAGCAAACTCAACTGCATTTATTGATCAAGAATTATTTATTGGTTCTCCTAGAGATACAGGAGGCACACCATTAAATCCACAAACACATATTACTCCACTTGTGTTTCAAAACTTTGACTCACTTGCAAGAACCGGTGCAGTATATACTAATACATTAGCATCAAACGATACTAATCCTCTTATTAGTTTAGAAATACAATCCGGTGTTACTTGTAATTATGACTTAGCCGTTCTAGGTGAAATGTCAAACACAGATGGCGGATTAGTTGTATCCGGACGTGACGGCGCTTCAACACTAGCACAAATAGTACTAACACAATATAATGGTACTATTGGAGTTGAAGCAGAAGAAGACGACGATAATAACTATACAACACAAGCAATTATTAACAACGATGTAGCAAACTTTATTACTATGCCTGTTAAGTTTGCTAACATGGATAGTACTACTAGAGACGGTTTAACTGCTGAAGCAGGTATGGTTATATTTAATACTACAACTACTAAACTACAAGTTTATACAGGTAGTGCGTGGGAAGACTTGCATTAAAACCACCTCTTAGAGCTTATATAAGCGTCATACACGCTATCTAATTAAGTACGCATATAAAGTACTACAAGTCATAAAAAAAGGCGCATTGCGCCTTTTTTATTTTGGCAAGTTTTTAAACTTTTAAGAATACTTCAACCAATTTTTCACCGTCATTGCTTTCATCACTGTGCAATGCAACGCCTACTAAATCACCTTCACCGTCTACACTTGCAAGGCCATCTTGATAAACATATACAGCTTCGCCTTTCTTAACAGGGCCATATATTCTAACTGGAACTCGTCCTTTAAGTGCAACTGCTTGTCCTTCTGCTTCTGCATTCATTAAATATGCTGGCTTATCTGATATAACACCTGCTACAACGCCTGTTGCTGTTGCTAGTGCCATTTCAGTATCTTCGTCAGTACTAACTTCAACTACTGTACCTACTGGATATTCTTCTGCTGTAGAATATTTTTCTGCTAAGTCAGCAAATGTTGCTGATGTTGCTGTACCAACAAAATTGCCTGATGAAAGTGTAATACCATCTGCATCAAATCTACTATGTAATGCTCCGTTTATAGTTACATTCATTACTCCGGTTGCAACTGTTGCATTAGTAGTACCGCTTACAATTTGATCTGAGCTGATGCCGCTAATTGCACTATTAAGTCCAGAAATTAAACTATCAACTTCGCCTGTGCTGTAAACACCTAAATTAGTTCTAGCATTAGGTGCTGTAGTTGCTCCTGTTCCGCCGCCACTAATACCAAGTGTACCTTCGTTTGCAAAACTAAAGTTATCACAATATAAATTAGCAAAGTAACCATCTTTAGTTGTTCCTGCTTCGTTAACTTGTCCGTAGAACTTACCATCAGCAGTAATATCTTCTGCTGCAAAGCTACCAAACTGGTCTCTTCCTACAATCTTGTTTGCATCATTTGATGTAGCAATATCTAGTCCTAATGTTATAACAGCAGATTCTACCGGTGTGCCTTCTTGATCGTTATTAGTATAAACGTTAAGATATTGTCCTTCTATACCACTTCTTGTAGCAACACTAGCGACATATATACCAGCAGTATCTTCTCCTAGTTGAACTGCATTATTAACTGTTGACAAATTGATGTTAACATCTGATGATCCGTCAAATACTGCGCTTCCTGAAGCATCTCCTGTAAATGTAATTGTTCTTGGAGTTGTTAATACATCTGCAGATGTTGCAATACCGTTTAACGGTCCTACAAATTCAGAAGCATGTAATCTTCCTGTTGCATCTCTAACGCCAACAGTATTTGGCTCTGCTGCACCGGTTGATGCTACACTTGCAGCTCTATATTCAAACTGATTTGGAACTCCTGTTGGAACTTGTAATCTAACAGCCGTTGTTGCTAGACCACTAAATGTATTTGCTGTAAGATTTCCGTTAGTATCTCTTAGTGCAACTGTTCCGGCTGTAGCACTTGCAGAAGCGTTTACATAGTCTGTTGTCCCGTCAACTCTTAAACTGTCTGCACGAGTAACTCTTGCAGTAACAGCAGCCGCTGCATCTGAAGAATTAAATAAACCTGTTCCTCTAAACGCTGTACCGTATATGTCTCCGACACTATCTCTAGTAACTAAAGTATCGTTTGTATTTGATTTTGTAGCACTTTTATATGTACCGTCACTCAATACAAGATTTGCTTTATCAGTAATACCTTTAAAGTTTGTTGCGTGAATTTCATTCCATCTTAAACTACTTGTACCTAAATCAAAAGTGTTATCTAGTGTTGGATTAAATCCTGTTGTTGTAACTGTAGCAGGATTAATAGTTGTGCCTTGTAAGTCTTGTACACTAAAATGGAGTTTGCCACCATTTATAGTAGAAAGTAATTCCGCTTCTCCATTTGCAACTCTTAATCTTACTTCGTCGTTTGGTCCAATGTTAATACCGTCGTTATCGTTAATGTCAACTTGAGTTATGAATACTGGGTTAGAACGTTCTACAAACTCTTCAGCAAGAACTCCTCCTAAACGTAAGGCATTAGAAGCATTACCCCAGAAATTATAATTATCTTGTGTTACACCATTATTTGAGTTTTCTGTATTAACTAGTGTAATACCTTTTTTGATTCTATCAAATCCGCTAATTGCACTACCGTTATCTAATGTAAATTCATCATTACTAACAATAAAAACTGTTGTGTCGTTGACATATCCTCTTAAAATTTTATGTGCATGATCGTTTGGAGTAGGGTCGCCGTCAACTAATAAATTATCAAAAACTGTCTGCTCTACTACATCAGTTAAAACATTTTGCGCAGCTTTTGGTCCTATTAATACAAAAGGATCGCCAGTTGTAGATCCGCTATGTGCATATAATTGATTCGTAACATCGTCCCACCACATGTCACCTTTATTAACATTGTTAGTTGTAATAGCAGCACCGGAAGGCTTAGGTCCAATGTGCAAGTTACCTAGGGATACAAAAACGTTTTCGTCATTTCCGTCATATATTTCGATTTTGTTAGAATCAACATTAAACCATAATTGTCCAGCAATAGGTCTAGGTGGTTGATTTCTACTTGCAAAGTTTTCTAGTAAGTAAACAAAATTCTCATTTTGAATTTCGCCGTATCCTGAATAGTTCTTACCTATCAGTTTTAAATCGGTACTATTATCAATAGTTCCGTCTTCGACAACTGTAAGTTCGGAGTTATCAGTTTTAAAAATTGTATAAGCCATTAGTTTTTACCCCTGTTACGATATAAGTATTTATCGTATTTTGCCCTTTATGGTGTGTATGATTCCCAGAAGTTGCTACTACCTGTATTTGCAACTCTATAGTAACGCTTAACTCGTGTAACACCTAAAGTAACAATACCAGAAGCATTACCTGTAAAGCCGATATCTTCTACTAACTGCTGGTTTGAATCGCCGCCATCTGGACCGCTAATATCACTAAAGTCTACACCTATTGAATTATATTGGATGGCTGCTTCAACATCGATACCAGAAACATTACCAACTGAACTGTAAGTATATACTCTTGCAACAGTGCCAACTCTTTTTTCTGTAGCTGGATACAAGAAGTCAAGTGTGTCAATAATTTGTGCTTCGCTAGTTGGAAAACCTACATCTGGCATTCCAGATGTATCTAGTGTCATCGATACCGGAGCACTTTCAATTTCTGTGTCTACATAATCTTTGTTTGCTGCATCACTTAGTGCGCCTGTGTTTGGATCTGTTGTTGCAAGACCTGTAATTTTTACAGGATTTCCATTACTAGTAACTGTAATAGTTGCACCACTATCTATAGTTAAACCGGTGCCGGTAACTTTTAAAGTAGGTACACTTCCTATCTCGTCAATTAATATACTATTATGAACTCTTAATCTGTCCATAATACCTACATCTCTTAACCCTGGTGCTTCTTCAATTGCAACTCCTAATGAGTCTTGAGTCATTACAGTAACGTCATCTACCTTAAAGACCTTTCCACTAACTAAGTTTAAGTTATCGCTAACTTCCCAGTTTGTGCCGTTTACTGTATCATTAATCCATTTAATATGTTTATCGTTTGCATTACTAAATGAAGCTAAACCTTTAACAATAATGCCTGCGCCATCAGCTGTACTATCTTTTCTTTGCGCAACACTTGCTGCATACACTTCGGTAGTTAAATCTGCCTGATAAAGTATTCCTGCATTGTTAGCAGTTAATGTATTACCTGAACCAGATAAAAATTCTCCGTTAAGTGGTTCTAATGTAATTACATTCCTTGCTTCATTAATTTCTTTAAATGATGCTGTTGCTCCTGAATTAGATTGTGTAATAATTTCTCCTGCTTCTAACTGTGCAGCAAGTGTAGAAGCAATCGCAGTATCCATTGTAAGTACAGTGTCAGTGTGCCCTATTTCAATATTGTAATCGTCAACAGTAAGTGTAGCAGTTTCAATAGTAGTGTTACTTCCTTCAACTGTCAAATCACCTCTAATAATAGCGTTACCGTTAACATCTAATGTATCTCTAGGAGCATCGCCTGTAAGCAGATTTACACCCATTCTTCTTGTATCTGCTGTTAAAATTAATGCATCGTATTCGTTTGCTTCTGTGTTTAGAAGTCTTACTCTAAAACCTTTATTAACAATAGTGTTTTGAATATTAGTGTAATCGCCCGATATAAAATATCTCGACTCGCCTGATCTACCAACAGTTAATCCTGACTGGTTTCTAATCGCAATAGAACCAGTAGTTTCAGAGTTGGCATCAGAAGCAACAAACTGTGAAGCAGTTTTACGTTTTCTTAATCCTGTTGCAGGATCCACTTCGTCTGTAATGAGAGAGTTAGCTGCATCTGAAACACCGTAAAATCTAAAGTTATCTTCATCAATAATGTTGATACCTTTTTGTATACTACCTGTGATATTTAACCTTGTTTGTTCAATAACTGTTGGTAAGTATTCGTCATCACTAATTAGTGCTACAAGAACTCCGCCTACATACAACTTAACAATAGTGTGGTCAACTGATGATCTATCACGTACTGTATCTATTTCAAATCCTGAAAGCCCTTGTGCTGCACTGTATTGAGGTCCTACTAATACTAAATCACTTCCATCATAAAAGTATAATTTGTTTGTTGCGTTATTAATCCATATATCGCCAGCAACCATTTGTGGTTGTACATTACTAATAATAGGACCATTGGATTTAAACGCAGTTCCGTCGTAAACTTTTAATCTTCCCTCACCGGTATCGTACCATAATTGCCCTGTTACAGGAGTATTAGGTGTAGCTGTGCTTGCAAAGTTTTCAAGTATCTTAATTAAATTTTCATTAAGTGCTTCACCAAAACCTACATAGTTCCTTCCGATGAGTGTAATATCGCAAGATGTAGTATCTACTTGTCCGTCAACTAGTTCCGTTAAAAGCGTACCATCTGTTTTGTTTAGTTTATAAGCCATTATTGTTCATCCCCAGCATAGATCAAGTAGTTAAGTGTTAAGAACGGATTCATAATATCAACAGGTTGACCCAATGAAGTATTAGTATCGACACCGCCTGTACCTTCGTACAATGCACCTGTATCGTTACCAACTAAGTCTGTAACAAGTCTTGTCTTCGAATCCTGGACTGCATTAGCATCATCACTAAATGCATAAAACTGTGATCCATCGCCATTGTTATTAACCATATTGTGTTCGTGTTCTGGTAAATTACTAATTTCTAATGTTCTAGTTTCTTGTCCACTTGATGCACCTAATATATCAGCAGCATCATTAATTGTTCTATTTGCAGCACCTCTAGAGCCCATATTGTCAGCACCTAGTGGGAATCTGCCACGTAAGTCGGGTACAGCAAACCAGTTTTCGCCGTCTCCTGTTTCATCCTGTACTTGAGACTGTGATTTAAATCTCCATCTGATCTTATCATGCAATGGCTGATATGCAGAAACTAGGTAGTTTGAACCGTCACAAACTAACCAACCTGGTGGGATTGGAATATCAGGATCATCAATAATCCCAGCATATGGAACAATAGTTCCAATAGGCGTTAACCCTTTAATTTCTGCAAAGATTCTATTACGCGGCATCTTAAAGACACCCTTTGCACCTTTGTTAACAATAAATTCGTCTGTACCATCAGAAGCAACTGGCGTTTGATTGCCAACTGCGCCTTCTGTTGAAGGTTGATCTGCAATAAAGTTGTTATCAATTACTGTATTAAACGTAACAGTACCTTGTTGTCCATCAAATGTTACATTGTTTGCAGTAACCTGTCCTGTCATTCTAAATATAGTCGGAGCTGAAAGTCTATCAGCAAATCCTGAACGTCCCGATACCGATCCTTGAACATCTCCTCTTAAACTTCCTACAAATTCTGTAGAATATATTTGAGAAAATACTCTATCCGGTACCCCGATTGTTCTTAAATTGTTTTGATCTGGAAGAATTGCTGCATTGTATACAGTTTTTAAATCTGAAATGCCTAGACCTGTTAAATCAACACTTGTTGCAGGAATAGAATCTCTATTTCTACCTACAGTTAACGGACCTTCTATTTTAGCTTGACCTCCAACTGCTAAGTTTTTAGCAATTCCTGCTCCGCCAGCGGTTACAATCGTTCCGCCTGCGATGCTTCCACTATCAGTTAATGAAGTAATACGTAGCTGTTCGTTAGTCTGTATAGTGCCGTTAACGTCTAATTCTTGCTGCGGACTAACATTGTTGATACCTACTTTTTCTGTACTATCAACAGTAACAACAGTAGTATTGTTACCGCTATTATTCATTCTTATTTGTAATGTTGATCCGCTTATTTCATGTTGAAATACACCTGCTTGTCCATCAACATACATTTTTAATTCGTTACTAATACCTACTGAAAGTCCGCCACTATTTTTTATTTTTAATCCATAGTTTGAAATATTTTCAGCATCTTTTCGCATCACGTTTGCTGCTGTTATAGTTGTACTAGTTAATTCTGAAGGTCCTGGAACAAATAAGTTAAGGGCCTTTTCTGAAATTCCGTTAAACTGAGGTATGCCATCGCCTGTAATGTCAGCACTTGACAGGTTTATACCTGGACGAAGACCGTTTTCAAAACCTTCGATTGTAGATTTTGGTTCAAATGCTTCACTTGCAACAATAGCAACAGGTTGTCCTTTTACTTCTATAAACACAACGTCAAACGTTTCGTTATTTGTTGATATAACTTGTCCTGGTCTTGAACCAGTAGCTAGTCCTTCTGCAAATTCTGGTCCAACCAATACCCATCCAGAACCAGCAAATAAGTATAACTGTTGGTTATCTGTATCAACCCACAAATCGCCAATTACTGAGTTTGCAGCATCAGGAGCAATATTTGCACGTTTTAAACCACCAGCTGCTACCCACGAACTTCCGTCCCAAAGTTTAAGTTGATCAACACCGGGGCTGTTATCATACCACAGTTGACCTTCAACTGGATTTAATGGCTGTGTTGGTGCTGCAAAGTTTTCTAATAGATGCAAAAAGTTTTCTGCGATACTAGAACCATATGCAGTAGTATTACGTCCAGGAAGTTTTAATGATGTCTCTTGGTTGATTGTATTATCTTCAATTACAATACTACCCTTGTTAACAAAGTCTGAATATCTAATCTCGTATGCCATTTATTACACCTCGCTAAAACCAGTTAAACTTTGTACTCTAACAGTGTAATCAATCTGTATCAAACGATTCAATGATTTTTGTACTGGATGGAAAATAACATGTGTAAGCAATCTGCCGTCTGTGCCGTCAACACCTTGGCTTATTAATCCTAATTCATCAAATACATATAAACTTTCTGTATCAGTAGCAGTGTCGAAAGCATCTTGACCGTTAGGTTCGCCATAGTCTAACAAACAAGTAACTAATATATCTGTATAGTTTGTGCCGCTAACGTGTCTAGTTTCAATCCTGTTTCTTACAGGATCAGTGTTGTTACCAGCTTGGTCGTCTACTACTTTATTAAACGTTTGATTGTATAAACTTGCATTAGAGCCTGTACTGTTTGGAGTTAGGTATGTAATAATGCCTGTAGGATCAACACTAGTCCCTCCATTTCCAAATGCCATTTTATATATTGGCCCTTGTCCGGCATTAGCAAGAGACTCTGCTAATGCTATACTCATGTTTTCATAATGAATAGCATTGCGTTTGTCGATAAGAACTTCGCCACTAGTAGGGTCGTGTATCTTAATGTGTCCCTGCAATAATATTCCGTTTAGATCTTCAAATTTGTCTGTCATGTTATTTTCCTGCTACTGTATTTATTTAGGTAACTCAGTTGTTGCTCCACGTATGAATTCTGCAATAGAATTTTTTGCATATCTTAATTGTTCTCCTGGGTTTTGCCACAATTTGCCTATTTTTCTTACAATAAGCACCCTACTATTTGCTTCAGGAGAGTTTAACAATGTAATAATTGCAACATTGTCGTCAGTAATAGTAAGTTCAAATTCCGGAGGTAATATAGTATCGCCCTCCGGACTGTCTTGGTTTATAAAGTCTTGTATTAGATTGCCGTCGGAATCTACTTTTTGGAATTGATAAGCACTAATAGCATTCTTACGTAATCTCTTACCACTTACAAAAACTTCAAATTCGTCTACTCCCTTTGTAGGAATCCAATCTAAAACTATTTGTGTTGACTCGTCCTCTAACTTAATTAGTGTAACCATTTCGTCAGTATAAGGAATAGACTCAGTTATTCCCTGATCCATTATTTCAGTACCTGCAATATACGAAAGTTTTGGACTTGTTCCGAGTGTGCCTCTTCTTAACTGGCTTACTGTATTTCCGTCAACTTGGAAATATTCAATTCTTTCACCATCTATGAATAATACACCCGGAATATTAAGTTCTGTACTAGGTAAAGTCAATCCTGTTGCATCGTCTAGCTCAATAACTTTATCAGTTATACCTAATGGCTGTGCTAAAAGATATACTTTATCTTGGTTTAGACGCTTGTAGTGTGTCCTATTCAGCATATCTTTAAACATTCTATAACCAAACTTAGCGTTAGTCTTAGATCCTGCAAAGTGTATAACCTGTATTCTATCATCCGGTTCTACTTTTCTTATAATTTGAACATACTCGTCCATCTTTGAAAGTCTATAATCAACATTAGGTGTAAGCAGTTCACCGTTTAGTGTAACCCACAAGTACGCTGTACTTATCGCAGGTTGTCTTAGTTTTATTAGGCCATTATTTAACCTTCTAAAGTCATAATAATCATCAGTTCCAGCAACTAAGTTTCCTTGTGCTGCATTAACTCTTGTTTCAATCTGCAAATCTTGGATATCATGTTTGCTAAATTTATAAATTACAATTTCTGCGTCTTGAGCCGGTATATCATTGAGTACTATGTTATCACCTGCTTCAATTAATGTAACACTAAGCATGTTATTAGATATTGCACCGCTTTCGGTTCCTTCTACTGGTATGCTTGGATCGTCATCAAATTGCTCTACTAACTCAGGATATGGTCCAATTAATTCTAATCTATTATTATTATAAGTTTTTACTGTAGCAGAAATAATTGTACTATCGCCTGTACCTATTTCAACTGTTTCGCCAGGCACAAACGACCCGTTTACATTTGCTAAAATTACTTCTGTATTTTGAGAGAATGAATATTCACTAGTGTAAGGAACAAATATTTCTAAATCGTCGCCTATTTGCCCTACGTTGTCAAATAATACAACCTGAGTATTTGCAAAGTCCCAACGATAATCTGTTAATAATCCTAGTTTTTCACCGTTAATATACACATCTACTTGGTCTGGACTCAATGTACTAGGTCCAAACTGCGCACTATCTAATGGATACTCTCTTCCTGATTCAATAAACCAATGCTGTGTATATCCTGGATACAATATTTTGTTATCAACTCTAACAACAATATTATGACTTAATGGCAATTTACTAAACGGAGCAGGATCTGTATTAAATATTACAGTACTTCCGTCACCAATATGTTTATCTATTGTAATTTCACTATAAGATGTTATGCCAGAAACAGCATTTGTTGCGTCAAATAACGAATAGTGTATAAATGAATTAGCTGGCGGTGCAGTTACAAATCTTAAGCCTAGCATACCGTTATCTGTTTCATAGATACTAGCACTAGCATTTACACCGTCAATTGTTATATACGAAGATAAATTCTCTCTATAAACTACATTAGTAATAAACTCTAACTTCTCGCCTGTTCCAGTAAAGGCCGAAATATCAATTAATGCTTCGCCGTTGTCTCCGATTGACGAAATGTTAATTCTGTCTCCTACTGTTAACGGATTATTCATAACAACTTTATTTTCAACAAAGTTAATTTCGTAATCCTCGTCTACTTCTAGTATAGATCCGTTTACTTTAACAATAACTGCTTGTTTATTATGCGGTAATGTTTCTAAGAAAAATTCTTGATTAATATTTGCAGTTGCAGTATAATTTCTTGTTGTAATTAGACTGCTTCCATCTCCTGCACGATCGTAAACTTTCATATCCAATGTGTCAAGTAATTGTCCTGGAACTAATTCTTCCGGTCCTGCCGATGTAGTTGGAGTAATAAAGCCATCGCCGTCAATTGTAATGTCTGCTGCATCTAACCCTGTAGCAGTACCATATGCAAGATTTCCACCTTCGATCAAACTATCAAAACCAGAAGCAGGTAAGAAACTACCGTCTGATGATGCTTTTCTAATTACTACTACTTGATCTTTAGGTGCTTCAAATGCTGTATCAGTATAGTATTCTTCAAATTCTTCAACATTTTCTATTACAACAAAATATCTAGGATTACCATCGTCGTCAATGTCAGTTACATAACTTGATTCTTCAGTAGTAACTGTTTTCATTATTGCGTTTGGATTTCCTAAAGCAACTATAGTAACGCCGTCTTCTGCAAGATAAGTTCTAGTACTACCGTCATAGTTAACATCGTCAACTCGTATACCATTAATGTAAACATTATACTGTTCACCTGCTTCTAACGGCTTGCTTAGTTGAAATCTCTTAGTGCTACCGTCAGTATAAAATGTTTCATCTTCAAAGTTTTCGTCATACGTATCCCAGGCTGATGTATACCAAGGTTGAGAATCAAATCCTAAATCAGAACCAAATTCAAAAGACCTTACTTCTACTCCACCGTAGTCTACACCAGACATTAACTGTCCTAAATCCTTACCATACTGACCTGTTTCAGGATTGTATAACGTATTAATTCTATCTGCTGCATTTAATAAATTATAGCTCTTGTTATATTCAACACGTATAACTGTTCCTACAGGTTGAGCCTGTGTTAGTGTAATATAACCCAATTGTCTAGTGTAAGTTTTAGTACCTTGTTTCTGCTTTATAGTTTCATTATTATAAGAATATTCACTACTTAGTGCTTCAGTCCCGTCAAAGAAAACTTTAATGTTTGCTCTAGTTAAATCCATTGGCCATTTTAAAGTTAGTTTAAGTTCAATGCCGCCACTTGTGAATTCTTCAACTTCGGATAAGTTTAAAAACTCGTAGTTAGGCGAAGTTCTATCAAACTTTTGCGTAATACTATAATGTTTAACTTTATTATTACCTAGTATAACAGAAAGTCTAGGCTGTAATCCGCCATCTTCTTGTGTTCCAACTATTTCTACAGAAGGAGGACTAGTGTATCCAGATCCTGGATCAGTGATAACTATTGACTTAACACTTCCGCTACCAATAAATGCTTTTGCCTTTGCTCCGGTTCCGCCACCGCCTGATATAATTACATTAGGAACTTGAGTAAATCCGGTTCCGCCATCTTGTATTTCTATTGCTTCAACTTCAAATGTAAAATTATCAAGCCAATGTTTTGCTGGATATAATGTTTCATCAAAATTTATTCCAATAAGTACTCCGTCTTGAATTGCAACTTCAGGAGCAACAATCTTGTTTAATTCCTTATCATAGAACGGAGCAAGATCAAAATCAGTGGTAACACTCTGAGTATTATCAATTGTATCGTACGATGATAGATATTCACGTATTTTAGCTTTATAAGGTTTAACTTCGTTTACATAATCTTCGTAACTTTCTAAGTTATCATTTTGGAATGTAGTACGTTGTTCTAATGTTCCAACATTATGTTTTGCTTTAATAAAGCTGGTTTTAAATGCCCAGTCTACATAATTCTGTTCTGCAAACACATAGCGTAAACTTGCAAAGAATAGTTGATTATATTCCTCCGCTAACTCATCTACAAAAATATCATCTCTAATTGTTTCAATAATCTTTCTTAATTCGACTGCATTATCATCTTCGAGATATAATTTAGATAAAAATTCAATTGTGCCGCCTTCACGACCAACTGTTCTATAACCTGTACTAAGATCAGGAGAATCTAGATTAACAATTTTTTCAAGTAATATCCATCCACCGGAACCTACATTTGAGATTTTAATAATATCGCCTAAATCATCATTTAACCCGCTTAGTTGATAATAATCATCTATTAAAAAGTCTATGCCTGTTAACGCACTGTAACCAGTTAAATACCAATCTTTATATTTCCAAAACTCAGATACATCATAGTATTGTTTATTTGTAATAGACCAAACTCTTGTATCTGGATTCCAACCGTAAATTGTCCAACCTCCGTTATTAGTGCTATCTGCACGTACAAGAACACTTAACGGTCTTACAGTAAGTGTAAGACTATCGGTGTAGTTTGTGCCGCCATTAATAATTTCAACACTTGTAATAATACCTAAATTATTTAATATCGGTTTTAGTTCTAAGTTTTCACCTGTACCATTAATTTTAATAGTAGGTGCTATTCTATATCCTCGGCCACCATTAACTATAGTTACACTAGTAATTACACCATCTTCGATTACTGGCTGTAATATAGCTGTTGCAGCACGTACTGTACCAACAAACTCTAATTCTTGCTCAGTATCGATAGCAGTATCATAATGCCCGGAAATAAAAGTCGGAACAGGATCTTTTTCAAATAATTTTGTTGTGTCAAAATTATCTAATATAAGTTGATCTTTAAGTACTCTGTTAACTCTTTCTACATATTGTTTTAATGCTTCTTGTCTATTTACAAACCAGCTTTGTCTCGGTCTATTAAGAGATCCGTATTTTTGTTTTACACTTAACGTTGGATCAGGCACAGGTCTATGATATTTGTCAGAACCTATTAAACTATCAATCCATTTATCTTCAATTACACTCTTAGGCTTACTTGTACTCAGACCTTCCGAAATAATTTGATATTCATTATGAATATTATTTTCTTGATTATCGATTGTCCAATAACGGAAATTAATTGCAACATCTGAGTCTGAAAGACTCTTATTACAATTATATAAAATAAATCTATCATTACCAAGAATAGTAACAAATTTAAGTCGCTGACCTGCTGGATCTCTAATAATATTTGCAACATCATATGAACTACGGCGTCTACTTTCTATATCAGGAGTAACTCGCTTGTTCTTGACCCAGAAATAATATTTCTTAACAAATCCCTGACTTATAGGATCGTATACATCTTTTTCAACATATTTAGAAGTTCCGTACTTAGAAGTTCCGCTTATTCCTCTTGCTGAGCCAAGGTTTGTATCTGCACGTTGATCCCAAACATCAGGAGCTATATTACTTTCCACCCACTCATAAACATCAATAGATGACCCAGTAGCCAACGATCCCCAAACACTTTGAGAATATATAACACTGCCTTGATTATAATCTACATACTTGACTGTGCTTAAATCCCACCATAGTTCTCCTACTTGCTTTTCGCCCCAGGTAGTATATTTTGTTTTCTCTGTTTGATTTCCTACATTATAAAATGCTGGATCAAAATATGTCTTGTAGGAAAGTTCTTGCTCAGCAAGGCCTGAAATTTTTCCTGCAACAGGATCGATTATATCAAGTCTTGAAAGTAATAAATTTGTTTTAGTGTTGTATATAAACGATCCTCTAAATTTGTCAACTTCGGGTTGATCAATCGGGCTTCTTATTACGTTCCATATTTTTTGATCTTGTTGTCTATGATAAACTGCGACTTTACCAGGGCCGCTGCCATTATTAATTGTTGGTAACCCAACATAGATTTTATTATTTTTAACAAGTACATCCTTGCCAAAATTAACAACACTAAAATCAGTATATTCTAAACGTTGACCGTAAACTAACGAATTGTTTATATTTTCGTAGATATAAACAACACCGCTGTCTACTATACGTTTTGCAAATTTAGTAAACCCTTTATCAAAAATAGTTTCAACTGGTGATAACGGACTATTAGGATCATTAACATATCTGCCAAGGGTATTACTAGTATCTTGGAACCTATCATAGGTTGTGTCTAATATAATATCACCTCTTGCACTTGTTACTACTAACTGATTTCCGTCAAAACCAAGATTTATTCCAAAACCTTCTGTCTGTTCCTTATTAGGACTATTAAGTATTTGACTTTGCTGGTATGTACCGTTTACATTTTTATAGACATACACTCTACCTTGATACGGTTGATCAGCGTCTGTGTTAGGTGCTCCTACAGCAATAATATTTCCGTCATCAGAAACTACAACAGACTCTCCATAACTTCTTGCTTCCAAAGGAGCATCAAATTCTTGTATAATTTCAAAGTGAGAATTTTTAAGTCTGTATATGACTAGTTTATTTCTGTCGCTGTATTCTGCAATCGTTGCTAATATATTTCCAGAATCACTAATATCAAATGTTCTGCCATATGCTGTAGTTGTTAAGTCAGCAATACTTTCAATGTCACTAGGTATAACTAACCCTGTGGTATTAGGCAAGTATCCTATAAAGTCAACATGGTCACCTAAGACTTTCCATTTATTGCTATTAAATTCTTCAGCTTGTATATTTGTAAGTGCTCTATAAAATACATTGTTGTATACTACTATTTGATCTTGATAATAATCTGAAACATTACTGTAAATACCTTTAAAGTTAGTATCTCTACCAACTGTCCAATTGTAAGTTTTTCCGTAAATGTCAGTACCATTAACAACAAAATACAATCTTCCTCTACCTGGATTTGTAGTAATATCGTTAGTATGCGTTTCTTTGCTGTTTATTACTAACTTATAAAAATCTCCAGATTGAATAATTTTTAAAGAAGATGCTAGTTCTCTACCTTCTTCTCTATTAGGAAGAATAAATCCGTTAATAAAATTATATCTGTCAAGTACATCGTCTTTTTCATATACGAAAAATGCACCTTCTCTTACAACTTCACTAGCTGTCCTATTTGTATTAATAGGAATATTATCAACTTCTTCCCAGTCATTATTTGAATTACTAGGAACCAATGGTGTTCTTGGAAGTCCAGGTTTGAATTCTTCTATCCAAGTTAAATATTCAATGCCAGATATAAATTCTGTTTCGTAGATACCTATTTCATCTGAAACATTTGCATTTAATGGCAAAATAAATCTCTCAGGCAATGGAAGTTGTTCTGTATGTTGGAAAACTGCTATTTTACCTATATCAGAATCTGCAAGCTGTCGTGATTCTGTAGTTCCTATTCTTCTTAATTGTCCGTTACCTTCATCCTTATTAAGATACATTGAAGTAGGAGCCAAACCATCAATATATCTAGAACCAAAGCTAAAATCACCTGTAACATTCTTTACATATATTCTTGCTTTATCGAGATCTCTTTGATAAAGCACAACTTCTGCTGTTGCCCCGGTAGTTCCTTCACGAACAATATCCCCCGGAACTAAATCTATCTCAGCAAAAATATCATAGTCAATATATCCATCCCATAAATCTACCGGTACTTGAACCTTGTTAATTATATTGTAGGGATTATCGCCAAATCCTTTTGCAGATAAATCAGGTAATGTACCAGATGTACCAGGAATGTCGTTTAGCCAAACTCCAATATAAGGAGATGGCGATTGAGGATCATTAAACGCCGAAGTTGCTTTATCTGAGACATTTTTAGGAAGTCTAACTATCCATCTATTATCCAAAAATGTCTGTGTTCCGGCACCAGCAATACCTCTAGATTGGTGACTTAACACTCTAACTATATCTGTTTCTTTTTGGAAGGGCTTGTCAACACCTGCTAGAATTTCTACAGGTATTTCATATCTAGTATCTATAGAGTTTTTATAAGGTAATATGTCTACACTTTCGTGCCATGTTGCATCTGGATTTGAAAAAGTATTAGGATCAAAATTATTTTTTATATCCTTAATAACAAGTCCGTGCCCATTATCTGTTATTATACCATTTGGATTGTAATTAAATCCTGTTGCAATTTCCCAATAGCCGCCTAAAATAGAGCTTCGGTCTACTGGCTCGTGTAAAGGTCTTGTATATTCTCCAATTAAGAATGTATCATTAATATATAAAGTTCCTGTTTCTTCAAAAATACCATTTTTATCGTTTGCGTATACAACAAGACGACCTAGTTCATTTTTTACATAAACAACAGTAGCATTACCTGTTGGTGTTGTTACTGTATCTCCTGCAGAGACACTCGGAATGTTTAATGGATCTACGACATAAAATACTTCTTCGACTTTTCTTCTAATAGTATGAACATTAGTTTCAAAGAAAGTTTTATCAATACCTGGCAATTTATTATTAAACGGCTTATTAATTTTTCTTAGAAATCCGTTAAAATCTCCGCCTAGAGGATTTGCTAACTCTCCAGAACCTAATCTAGGACCTATAGGCTCTCCACTAAACCCTATATTAGGATTAACAGGAAGTGTTAAATCTTCATCGTAGTATATCTCTAAATAATCATTGCCTAAAACTTTTACAAAGAATTTAACATTTTCTAAACCCTTAACACCTTCTTGTTCTAAAGTATCAAAAGGAATATTAGGATCACTATTATCAAACTGATCTACAAGAATTGTAATATTATCGTTAGGAACATCAGTAATGATTATTTCATCGTTATCCTCTAAGTTATGAGCTGTATCAGTAATTAGTTTCATCGGAGATGCTGATAAATCTATACCAACAATCGAAACTTCTGAAATTGGATTATAGTTATGAGAAATGTTATCCCATCCTAAATATAATCTATCTCCTATATTACTTCCTTCATAAGCATCTATAGGAGCTCTTACAAGAATATGATCTGTAGTCGTATCTATTAGAGGTACATCACCTGTTGCTAATAGTTTAATATCTGTATAATCGCCATACAATTTGTATAGTTCAGAACGCCACCTACTTGCACTATCAAATGTTCCAAAGACAACATTGTCTGTCCTTGCTTTTACTGTTCTTCTTGCTTTATAAAGGCTGTTATTATATTGAACTATAGAACCTCTAGTATAATTTGAACTTAAATTAAAGTTATCTTTATATGCACTTTTTACATATGTTGAATTAGGTGCTCCTACAATTAAATATTTTCCATCTGGAGACATAGTAACAGCTTCGCCAAATTTACTACTTCCTGCTGAAAAGTTTTCTGTAGGTTGAATTGTTTGTACTAACGAAAGAGTTCCATTTACAGTGCTTCCGTCATCTTCTCGTTTATAAACATAAACTTTTCCGTCTCCGTCTAACGGTGAACCAACAGCAACAAATGTTCCATCATCTTGCGATGTAATACTTTCACCATAACTTTGATCTGTAATAGTTGGATTAACTAAGTCTTCGTCGAAGTTATACGATCCTTCTGCTTTAATTACATTCCATTTTCCAGTTAATGTATTATCTATATTATCAATCCACAGTAACTCTCCAGGATCAATATTATTTTCGGCATACTGGTTAGAATCTGTTAGAGTTGCTACACGATTAGAAACAAATTTAGTTATTGTACCTGACAATCCAGTTTCTTCTTGTGTTAAAGATGCTTCACCTAGTTCTATAGTTACTTGATTAAGTTCACTCGAGACTACTTTATAAAATCCGTCTATATCTACAACATCTATAATACCTATAATATCACCTTCTACAAAGTTTGATAACTTGTCTAGTGTAAGTATTGCTGTAGTGCCAAGTGGCGTTGCTGTTGTAATTCTAAATTGTGTACCTATGTGCTTATAAACATTCCATTCTTGGCCTTCAAATGTAACCCAAATATAATCTCCTTGTTTTACTTCTTGCAAATCAAGTGTTAAAATGTCATCTTTATTTTTTACAGTCCATTGTACGTCACTTTCTCTGACATATCCTGCTGTCTTAAATGCACTATCTGCTCTATATTTGGTAGGGAA
>Ga0181567_10000607_pt1 | contig 27144 bp, 26 predicted proteins | sample 101ome_14_FD_133761 | JGI IMG/M metagenome (GOLD analysis project Ga0181567, IMG submission 133761) | Coastal salt marsh microbial communities from the Groves Creek Marsh, Skidaway Island, Georgia - 101403AT metaG (megahit assembly) | ecosystem: Environmental > Aquatic > Marine > Intertidal...
ATAAAGGGCTTGTCTTATATCAATAGCAAGTAGGTCAGAAGGCAGCTCTTCTGATAACCCTTCTTTTACCTTATCGATTTCCTCTAGCGCTTTAATCAGTGAATCGTAATGCCTACTGTTGGTGATGATCGTGTCATTATTGCTGATGGCACCAGAGTGAACACCTTGGATAAACAATTCTTTAAGTTGTTCCACACCTTCACCTGTTTTTGCAGCTATAAATTGTATTTGAGGAATGATTTCCTTTAAATGTGTTTGTTCTTCTCTAGAGAGTTGATCTACCTTATTTCCAAGAACTATGAGGTGTTTTTTGGGGTGCTCCTTTTCGATTTTTAGAATTTCAATTTCATCCTGTTTCGCTAATTGATCGTCTTTCACACAGGCCAGGGAATCGATTAAATAGAGAATCAGCTTGGCTTGACCTATTTTTTCAAAGGTCTTTTGAATTCCGATCTTTTCAATTTGATCCTCAGTGGCTCTAATACCAGCAGTATCGATAAATCGAAAACCAATACCTCCGATGGATATTTCATCTTCAATGGTATCTCTAGTAGTACCAGCAATATTGGAAACAATGGCGCGTTCTTCGTTTAAGAGTGCATTGAGTAGGGTAGACTTACCAACATTTGGTGCCCCTACAATTGCTACAGGAACGCCATTTTTGAGCACGTTACCAAGAGCAAATGAATCGATGAGTTTTTTGAGTACTTCGGTTATGGTGTTGAGCAGCTTTTTAAATTCCACACGATCTGCAAAAGAGACATCTTCTTCAGCAAAATCTAATTCAAGTTCTATTAGCGATGCAAAATTCAAGAGTTGCTCTCTTAGTTTTTTAATCTCTGAACTAAAACCACCTCTCATCTGTTGAAGTGCCAACTGATGCGAAGCTTCGTTCTCACTAGCGATTAAATCTCCTACAGCTTCTGCCTGACTGAGGTCCATCTTAGCGTTTAAAAAGGCTCTCATAGTAAATTCACCACCTTGTGCAGCTCGAACTCCTTTCTTGAGAAAGAGTTGCATAATGCGTTGCTGAATATAGGTGGAACCATGACAAGAAATCTCAGCTACATTTTCTCCTGTATAAGAGTTAGGACCTTTAAAGATGCTGACCAATGCTTGATCGATTAAATGATCCCCATCTTTAATATGCCCTAAGTGTACTGTATGGCTTTTTTGATCTTTGAGTACTTTAGTGCTCACAGATTCAAAAGAATCACTGACCATATCGATGGCATTAGGTCCAGAGAGTCTAATAACAGCAATAGCTCCAGTACCTGGAGCAGTAGCTAATGCGATAATGGTATCATTGTTGTGCACGATGCAAAATTAGTTTAAAAAAATGGAATTGTGATCTTGAAAAATCAATTGAAGTAGACTCTATTTTTTTTGTACTTTTAATATAAACAAATTATAAGATGTTAAAAGAAGACAGAAACCTATTAGCAATAACACATTATACACAACTAATTAATTACGTTAGTGGTTTTGGAGGATTTATTGTACCTCTAGTGTTATGGCTTACACAGAAAGATAAGATCATCGATATGGATGAGCACGGGAAAGCAATAGTTAATTTTCAGCTCAGTATGTTTATATATGCCATTGCTTCTGCTTTGTTGATTATTTTGGGTATTGGTATTCTAGGCCTAATAGCTATTGCAATTTTAGAAATTGCTTTTCCAATTATCAATGGACTTAAAGCTGCAAAGGGTGAACCTATCGATTATCCCTTTTCCATTAAGTTTATAAAATAAAAAAAGGCCCTTTTGGGCCTTTCTTCATTGTTTGGTTAGTTAGTTGTTGAGCATTACAGGCATCACTAGCATGGTAATTTCTTCACCTGGATCTAATCCATCAACTGGTTTTAATATTCCCGCTCTATTAGGCAAGCTCATTTCAAGACTTACTTCATCAGAAGTTAAACTGTTGAGCATTTCAACTAAGAAACGAGAGTTAAATCCAATTTGAATATCATCGCCCTGATAAGTACAGTTTAAACGCTCTTCTGCTTTATTGCTGTAATCAACATCTTCAGCAGAAATATTGAGTTCAGCACCAGCAATCTTTAATCGAAGTTGGTGTGTTGTTTTATTTGAGAAAATCGATACACGTTTTACAGAGTTTAAGAGTTGAACTCTGTTTATGGATAATATATTAGGATTTTCTTTTGGAATGACGGCCTCGTAATTTGGATATTTACCATCGATCAATCTACAGATGAGCTCTGTATTGTCAAAGCTAAATTTAGCATTGGAGTCATTGTACTCAATCAATACTTCACTCTCAGATCCTAAAAGAATTCCTTTGAGTAAGTTTAAGGGTTTTTTAGGCATGATGAATTCAGCGAGCTCTGTAGCATTGACATCATCTCTTTGGTATTTCACCAATTTATGTGCATCTGTTGCAACAAAGGTTATGTTTTCAGAACTGATCTGAAAGAACACCCCACTCATCACAGGTCTTAAATCGTCATTTCCAGCAGCAAAAATAGTTTTTGAAATAGCGTTTGCTAAAATATCACCCTCAATCTTTGTGCTACTTGGATTAGGTAGTGATATTGAATTTGGAAATTCACTACCATCAGCATATGCAACAGCGTATTTACCATTATTAGCACTGATCTCAACAGTATTGTTGTCTTCTACAACAAAGGTGAGGGGTTGTTCTGCAAAGGTCTTTAAAGTATCTAATAAAAGTCTTGCTGGTACAGCGATACTACCTTTATCTTCTGATTCTACTTCTAAGGAAGAAGTCATTGTAGTTTCTAAATCGGATGCAGATACTATCAGTTTATTTTGATCTAGTTCGAATAAAAAATTATCTAAGATAGGAAGGGTATTTGAATTGTTAATCACACCTCCTAAGAGTTGTAATTGCTTAAGTAAATAGGAACTTGATACTATAAATTTCATCTATTAATTATTAATGGTGTAGAGACAAAGATATTTTAATTGTTCTAGTTTGCGAAACTATTTTATCAACACTACTTAGGATTGAAAAAAGTGATTAAATGTAGTGATATTAATTAAAAATATAAGTTTAAGTAGTTGAAATACATATAATTATAAATAATATTGATTTGTGTATTAAAAGTTGTTTAATGTTCTAAAACGATTGTTAGGAATCAGTATTGTTTATAAGTTGAAGTAATCCTACTTAGTTAAAGACAACGGTAATTCGATCTCTATAATCCAATCCTAGCAGTGAAGAAGCACCTCCTGATTGACGATCACTTTTGTATATAGCCAATTCTAAATAATCGGAATCGTTAAACAAACTCAAGAGTTTTCCGTCCTGAATATTTGAATCACTGTAGTTTTGGTTGATCTTATTGATTTTGGCATGACGAGCATTAATGGTAAAAGACCTTCCATTTCTGTAGGACTCAAATAAGTGTTTTTTTACGTTGGTTACAATATTTCCATAACTGTCGATATAAATCACATGACCCTCAATTGTTTTACCATCGTCTGAGATCCTCGCTTTATAATCGACTAGTTCTTTGAGCTCTTTAAACGGTTTACCAATGACTTCAAGAGTACCACCTCTTGCAATATGACATGCAGCTTTGACAAAGATGTTTAAACTTGGAAAACTATTGTGTATTGCGTTGGGTAGTTGTAATTCGTAAACCTTTTCAGCTTTGATCTCATCACAGATCAAACTCATAACTCCATTATTGGCTGTGATAAAATAATGTCCATCAATTTTGATAACTAAATGTTTGTTAGTTGGAGTGAGTTCAGAATCGACTCCTACAATATGAATACTTCCCTTAGGGAAGTGTTTGTAGGCATTTTTTAAAATATATGCACACTCTTGAATATTAAACTGAGTTATTTGATGTGAGATATCAACAATATGAATGTTTTCTATTTCAGAGTAAATAGCTCCTTTTAGCGCACCAACAAAGTGATCTTTAAGTCCAAAATCGGTAGTTAGTGTTATGATCGGCATCAATAGTGTTAATAGATTTATAAGGGGTTGATTAGATTTTTAATTAAGTTTGTTATAGACAAAATTAACTAAAATATTAGCATTTTCACTTTTGTGAAATAACAATTTAAAACTCTTTTATTTGAACGAACTAAGTATAGAACTTACCGATATCAATCCCAGAGATTTTTTTGGAGAGAAAAATGCTCTGGTAACACATCTTAGGAATCATTTTCCAAAGCTAAAAATTGTCGCTAGAGGAACTAATATCAAAGCTTATGGCGATGATGATCAATTGCTGGCTTTTGAAAAAATCATCGAGCAATTCACTTCTCATTTAGCAAAGTACAATCACATTGACGATCAAGCAATTGATTATATCTTAAGTGGTTCTGAAGATGAATTTAAGGAGGAGTCCTATGAGAATATGGGGGAGACTATCGTTCATGGAGTTAGTGGGAGAACCATTAAGGCCAAAACTCCGAATCAACGTAAAATTGTTGAGGCTTCCAAACACAGTGATTTGATATTTGCGATTGGACCTGCTGGTACAGGTAAAACTTATACTTCTGTCGCATTGGCAGTAAAGGCTTTAAAAGAAAAACAAGTAAAGAGAATTATTCTCACAAGACCAGCAGTAGAGGCGGGAGAAAACCTCGGTTTTTTACCAGGTGATTTAAAGGAAAAACTCGATCCCTATATGCAACCCCTTTACGATGCTCTTAGAGATATGATTCCCCATGAGAAATTGGAGGGCTATATTGAAAACGGGACGGTTCAAATTGCACCGCTGGCCTTTATGAGAGGTAGAACTCTAGACAATGCCTTTGTAATCCTTGACGAGGCTCAAAATACAACTCATGCTCAAATGAAGATGTTTTTAACTCGAATGGGTAAAAATGCCAAGTTTATTCTCACTGGAGATCCTGGTCAAATTGATTTACCCAGAAGAGTTATTTCTGGATTAAAGGAAGTCTTATTAATTTTGGGGAATGTAAAAGGAATATCAATTGTTCATTTAGATGACAGAGACGTGATTCGTCACAAATTAGTGAAGAAAATCATCGATGCCTACTCTCAAATAGAACATCAAAACAATTTTTAATGAGTCATACAATTACAGACACGAATTTTGAATTCCCTGGACAGAAGTCCGTATACAAGGGAAAAGTTAGAGAGGTTTACACACTTCAAAATGATATATTAGTGATGATTGCAACAGATCGTCTCTCTGCATTTGATGTTGTGATGCCTAAGGGAATCCCTTACAAAGGACAAATCCTAAATCAGATCGCTACTAAAATGATGGCTCAGACCGAGGATTTAGTACCCAATTGGTTGATTTCAACACCAGACCCCAATGTTGCCATAGGACATGCCTGTGAACCTTTTAAGGTTGAAATGGTGATTAGAGGATATATGTCAGGTCATGCTGCACGTGAATACAAGGCTGGTAGAAGATTGTTGTGTGGAGTTCCTATGCCTGAAGGAATGAAAGAAAACGATGCATTTCCAGAACCTATTATCACTCCAGCGACTAAGGCTGAAATGGGTGATCACGATGAGGATATTTCAAGAGAAGATATTCTCGCAAGAGGAATTGTGTCTAAAGAGGATTATGAGATTCTTGAAAAATACACCAGAGCCTTATTTAAAAGAGGAACTGAATTAGCTGCAGAACGCGGTTTAATTTTAGTGGATACCAAATATGAATTTGGAAAGACAAAATCAGGAGAGATTGTGTTGATCGATGAAATTCACACTCCAGATTCTTCAAGGTATTTCTATGCCGATGGTTATCAGGAGCGACAAGATAGAGGAGAAGCTCAAAAACAGCTCTCTAAGGAATTTGTTCGTCAATGGTTGATCTCAAATGGATTCCAAGGCTTAGAAGGACAAGTACTTCCAATTATGAGCGATGAGTATATTGAAACGGTCTCTGAGCGCTATATTGAACTCTATGAGAATATTACAGGAGAAGCCTTTATTCGAGCTGATTTGACAAACATCAATGAGAGGATTGAATCAAATGTCCTGAATTATCTAAATACACTCTAAAATATGATCCCCTTTTTGGGGATTTTTTTTGCTATATTGTTGTTCAAATCATCAAACAATGAAACAAGAACAACACATTTTATACTGGAAACAGAACCTTAAGTATCTCTTGATACTACTTTCAATTTGGTTTGTAGTTTCCTTTGGTTTTGGAATTTTGCTCAAAGAAGAGCTAGATCAATTTCAAATTATGGGCTTTAAACTCGGATTCTGGTTTGCCCAACAAGGGTCTATTTATGCCTTTGTGATTCTCATCTTTGTCTATATGAGACTGATGAATCGTTTGGATCACAAGTTCGGTTACGAGGATCCAGAAGAAAACAACTAAAGCCAACAATCAACAACAATCAAACAACTACTTATGAGTGTACAAGTATGGACCTATATTATGGTAGGTTTAACCTTTTCAATATATATTGGAATAGCTATCTGGTCAAAAGCAAAATCTACTAAAGAATTTTATGTCGCAGGAGGGGGAGTATCTCCATGGGCTAATGGAATGGCAACTGCAGCCGATTGGATGTCAGCGGCTTCCTTTATTTCGATGGCAGGACTCATCTCTTTCATGGGATACGACGGATCTGTTTATTTAATGGGTTGGACCGGAGGTTATGTCTTACTCGCATTACTCTTGGCACCTTATCTTAGAAAATTTGGAAAATTCACAGTTCCTGACTTTATCGGAGATCGCTATTATTCAAAGACGGCAAGGATTGTTGCAGTCGTGTGTACCTTACTCGTATCCTTTACCTATGTTTCTGGACAGATGCGCGGTGTAGGAGTCGTTTTCTCTAGGTTTTTACAGGTAGATATTACTACAGGGGTGATCATTGGAATGATTATCGTTTTGTTTTATGCTGTCATGGGTGGAATGAAGGGGATTACCTATACACAAGTAGCTCAATACTGTGTGCTTATTTTTGCATTTATGGTTCCAGCCATTTTTATTTCTTTTCAAATGACTGGAAATGTAATTCCTCAGCTAGGTATGGGAGGTACGTTGGACAATGGAACTTATCTTTTAGACGCTTTAGATGGTCTTTCAACGGAACTTGGATTTCACGAATATACCACCGGGAGTAAATCGATGATCGATGTCTTTGCTATCAGTCTAGCTTTGATGGTTGGAACAGCTGGTTTACCACACGTAATTGTACGATTCTTTACTGTAAAACGTGTCAAAGACGCTAGAAAATCAGCAGGGATAGCACTTTTATTAATTGCAATTCTTTATACTACAGCACCTGCAGTAGCAGTCTTTTCAAGAATCAATTTAATAAACACAGTAAGTGAACAACCTTATAAAGAAATGCCCTCTTGGTTTAGTAATTGGGAAGATACAGGTCTTTTAAAATTTGAAGATAAAAACCAGGATGGTGTAATTCAGTACGTGGCTGATGCTCAAATAAACGAACTCACTGTGGATCGAGATATTATGGTTCTTGCTAATCCTGAAATCGCGAATCTTCCTGCTTGGGTAATTGCTCTTGTAGCAGCAGGTGGTCTTGCTGCAGCGCTTTCTACTGCAGCTGGATTGTTATTGGTGATCTCTTCTGCTGTATCACACGATTTGATCAAGAAAGTTGTAAAGCCTCATCTTACTGAGAAAGAAGAACTGTGGTATGCGCGATTAGCATCTGTATTTGCTGTGCTTGTAGCTGCATACTTTGGAATTAACCCACCTGGATTTGTGGCCGCAGTGGTGGCCTTGGCCTTTGGTCTTGCGGCCTCCTCTTTTTTTCCGGCAATTGTCTTGGGAGTGTTTTACAAAAAAATGAGTAAAGAAGGGGCTATTAGTGGAATGGTCGTTGGTATTCTACTGATGTGTTTTTACATACTTAAATTCAAATTTGGCTTTTTTGACGGTGGTTTAGAAGCTGTTGCAGGTTTAACAACTGAATGGTGGTTTGATATTTCTCCTGAAGGATTTGGTAGTGTCGCAATGCTTGTTAACTTTATAGTTGCTATTGGAGTTCATTGGATTGTAAAAAAACCTGCTCCTGAAGAGATTCAACAGCTCGTTGAAACCATTCGAATTCCCTCTGGCGTAAACAAACCCTCTAACCACTAATTATTTTATTAAACCATGAGTAATTATCACATAAAATCTCTTGAAGAGTATTTTAATGTTTATCGAAGATCCATTAGAAATCCAGAAACATTTTGGGCTGAAGTCGCAGAGGAGCACTTTCTGTGGAGAAAAAAATGGGACAAAGTTCTCGAATGGGACTTCAAAGAACCTAAAATTGAATGGTTCAAAGGAGCCAAACTCAACATTACAGAGAATTGTATCGATCGTCATTTAGTAACAAAGGCTGATCAACCAGCCATTCTCTTTGAGCCTAATAATCCTGATGAAGATTCTATCGCTATTAGTTATAGACAATTACACGAACGTGTGTGTAAAATGGCTAATGTTCTAAAATCAAAGGGAATTCAAAAAGGGGATCGCGTTGTCATATACATGCCAATGATTCCTGAACTTGCAGTATCCTTACTAGCCTGTGCTCGTATTGGAGCAGTTCATTCTGTTGTATTTGCAGGATTCTCTTCTTCAGCCTTAGCGGCGCGTATTAACGACTGTGAAGCAAAAGCTGTAATGACTTCTGATGGGTCCTTTAGAGGAGCTAAGACGATTGCTATTAAGGCGATTGTAGATGAAGCACTCAAGAATTGCACAACTGTAGAAACCGTTTTGGTTGTCAATAGAACTGGTGAAGATGTTCAAATGCAAGTAGGAAGAGACCACTGGCTCGAACCGCTTTTAGATGAGGCTGATTCGCATTGTGATGCTGAAATCATGGACGCTGAAGATCCACTTTTTATATTGTATACTTCTGGTTCTACAGGTAAACCCAAAGGAATGTTACACACCACGGCAGGTTATATGGTTTACACGGCCTATACCTTCAAAAACGTATTTCAATACCAAGACGAAGATGTCTATTGGTGTACAGCTGATATTGGGTGGATTACTGGACATTCATATATCGTCTACGGACCTCTTGCAAACGGAGCAACCACAGTCATGTTTGAAGGAGTTCCTTCTTATCCTGATTTTAGTCGATTCTGGGAGATTATCGAAAAACACAAAGTCAATCAATTCTATACAGCTCCAACTGCAATTAGAGCCCTTGCTAAAGAAAATTTAGACTATGTGACTGGAAGCGATTTATCTTCACTTAAAGTCCTTGGAACAGTGGGAGAACCGATCAACGAGGAAGCGTGGCATTGGTATAACGATCACATTGGAGATAAGAAATCACCTATTGTAGATACCTGGTGGCAAACTGAAACAGGAGGAATCATGATCTCTCCAATTCCATTTATTACACCGACTAAACCGACCTATGCTACTTTGCCACTTCCAGGAATTCAACCTGTACTTATGGATGAAAACGGAAATGAAATATTTGGAAATCAAGTAGATGGAAGACTTTGTATTCAATTTCCTTGGCCTTCGATCGCTCGAAGTATTTGGGGTAATCACCAGCGTTATGCCGAAACGTATTTTTCTGCATTTCCAGGAATGTACTTTACTGGAGACGGAGCCTTAAGAGATGAAGTAGGTTATTATAGAATTACCGGTAGGGTGGATGATGTGATTATTGTATCGGGTCACAATCTTGGTACAGCTCCAATTGAGGATGCGATCAACGAACACAATGCTGTTGCAGAATCTGCTATTGTAGGTTATCCTCATGATATCAAAGGAAATGCTTTATACGGTTATGTGATTCTCAAAGAGACAGGTGAGAACAGAGATCGTGATAATTTAAAGAAAGAAATCAATCAGGTTATTACCGAACACATCGGTCCGATCGCTAAATTGGATAAAATTCAGTTTACCGCTGGACTTCCAAAAACCAGATCAGGAAAGATTATGAGAAGAATTCTTCGAAAAATTGCTTCAAATGAAACTGAAAATCTCGGAGATATTTCAACACTACTCAATCCTGAGATAGTTGATGAAATTATCAAAGGAAAGATTTAAAAAGGCGAACACATTAAAAAAGCTAGAACAATAAATTCTAGCTTTTTTTAATCTATAAATTTTAAATTTCTCAATTGATTTACAGTTTTTTGTAGGGTATGCGTTCAATGGTTTGGGTTTTCGCATATCCATCTAGACCATTGATAGTAAGTGTATTAGCTCTACTTAAATCGATAAATAAATCATGATCTACGGCCTCAACAGGGGCTTCGATGCTTATGATTTGTCCAGTGACTAATATGGTGCCATTTTCTTTAATATCGTAATGTGAGGAGTACTTACAACCGATTTTAACAGATGCTTCCTTAACAAACGGAGCGATGAAGTCATTTTGATATTCGGGAGTTAATCCCACTATTTCAAATTCAGATTGTTCTTTGGGATAGCTCAAACTCGTATCATGTCCTTTTTTGTAAATGGATTCATTCACGTGATTCACTGTGAAATATCCAGTTTCTAATATATTAGCAAAACTGTGTCTAGGTACTGTAGTAGGCCGCAATATGAACCCTAAAAAAGCAGGATCACTTCCCAAGTGAACAATAGAACTAAAAACAGCTAAGTTTTCAACACCGTCAGAGGAAATACTTCCAATTAAGTTGGCTGATTTATACCCTGTACAAGAGTTGATTAAATGAAGTCGTTTCTTTTTTTCGAGTACTTCAATATCAGCGAGACTCCATTTTTTCTTTTGCATGTCCTATTTTTTTTAATTGATTTTCTAAATCATCAATACTTTCTATAAATCTACAGTTTGATGATTTGATGTTGTTTTTAAGATCGTGTATGGCACTTCCTGTAATCCACAATTTTTTATCACGCATGTTGTCGATTTGTAGAATTAACTCTTGTAAGAATTTAGTAATTTCTTCAATTCTAAAGTTGGTTGAGAGGTGGGATACAAAATAAATCGGTTCTTCACTGTTGATAAATTTATCGAGAGCATCTAATGGGATGGTAGCTCCTAACATGATGCAATTGATTTGATTTACAATTAATAAGTAATGAAAAAACAACAAGCCTACGTCGTGTATTTCATTTTCAGGAAGAAAGAGGATAAAGGTTTCTTTTGATTTAAAATTGATCGATTCCTTGTTGATTTCTGAGTACAATTTCTGTTTGATGATCTCCACAAGAAAATGTTCATGACTGATATCTAAATTATTGGTTTGCCATAGCACTCCTACGTAATAGAGTAGTGGTACAATGTAATCCATATAGATGGTCTTAAAATCATTCGTTTCAGAAATCTGATTGTAATGAGCTTCAAACGATTCTTTATCAAAGACTAAAACATCTAATAGCATTCGTTTTACATGAGTCGAAACGCTAAAATCATTTTCGTAATTGTCAGCAATTAATTCCTCAATTTCACGATTCGACATCGCAGCTATTTTTGATATTTTGTAACCTTTATCAATTAATAACTTGATATTGAGTAAAAATTTTAAATCATCTAAGGTGTATAAACGTATGTTGGTATCTGTTCGTTGCGGTTCTAAGATATGGTATCTTTTTTCCCATACACGAATCGTTCCCTTCTCAATTTCTGACAAGTTCGAAAGTTCCTGAATGGATAATAGCTGTTTTGTGAATTCTTTTTTCATTCTAAAAATCTATTACAAATCCTATTGTTGGTACTAATTGGTTGGACTGCGATTGAGCATTTATTAATTGTGGATTTTGATCATCGTCATAAATCAATGCGTATTGCGGTGCTTGCGGTATTTCATTTTTTAAAGCATTTTGTAGCTCTATGTAAAAATCTACTGAATTTCGTTTGTGATTCCATTTCTTGTCAATTCGGATATCCATCTGACTAAAACTATTTAAGCGATTGTTAGCAAGACTTTGGTAGTCGTATTGAATTAACGGATAACTCGCAATGGTTCTAGGGAAATCTACCTGAGCAAAGGGTGTTTTACCTGCATATCTATAACGCATACTGAGGTTCCAGTTCTTTTTGAATCCATATCCTCCTGTAAATGAAACAAGATGTCGACTATCCCAGGCGGATGGAAGGTAAACGGATGATCCGTTGTCAAAAAGAGAATGGAAGTAGGTGTAAGATAAAATTCCATACCCATTATCAATAAATTTCTGCTGTAACATCAGTTCAACACCATATGATTTCCCTTTGCCATTATAGGTGACAGCTTCATTTCCAAGAATTTCAAAATCACCGCCTTTGTTAGCTAGAGAGACGTTGTCATTAACGGATACAGGGTAATTGTTGTATTGCTTGTAAAAGCCCTCTAGAGAGAATAATAGCGCTGTATCAATAAAACTTTCGTAGCCTAGTACAAAGTGGTTGCTTTGAGTATACTCAAAGTTTGAAGCATTTATAAACTGCCCACCTTCCTGATATCCTAATACTGTTAAAGGAGGAAGCTTGAAATACCTTCCTAGGCTGCTGTTAATTTTAGATTTTTCACCTATAGCATAACTCATCGATATACGCGGTGAAAATGCTGTTTTGTGATTTTGTTGATAGTTGGTGTAGTCGAGTCTAAAACCAGTGGACAACTCCAGTTTACTATCGAAGTAGCTTTTAGATACTTGAGAAAAAAGTCCGTTTTGAAAAAAGTTTAAAGAATTAAAAGAAATCAAATCCGTACTCGTTTCTAATTCGTGATGGTTGACAATATTTTTTAAGTTTCCACCCAGACTCAGTTTGTAGTCGTTCAGATATAATGTAGCATTGTATCGCAATTGCAAATAACGCTCGTCAAAGAGATTGCTGTAAAGAAGCCCTTTTTGATTAACATTGTCACTGTATCTTGAAAAATTATTGATTTTGTTATTGAAACTAGCAGATAGTAAACTGTTACCTTTCAGCTTTGTAAACTGACGTTTCCAATTGACACCTATATTATTAGTGTTTTGTTCTATAAAAGGAACTTGTTGAGCAGTGGCTATTTGATCAATCATATCACTTTGTGGAGCCACAACACTAAATTCATCAATGGATCCTAGACCAATGATGGTTAGTTCATTTTGACGATCAATTGATTTAGATAATTTAAATTGATAATCCCAATAATCAGGACGTATGGGTAAACCGATGATTTCAAATAAAAACTGCAAATAACTTCTGCGAATCGAGGCAATGGCTGTTATGGGGCGTTCTTTTGATTTGTCAGTCAGGGGTCCCATAAATGTCAGTGCAGTTTCACTAGCACCAACACGGATATTGTAGTGTTTTTTATCAGTGGGTGCTTGACGTTGTTTGAAGTTTAAAACTCCCGACAAGGCATTGTCTGTTGAGGCTAGAAAGGATGAGGTATTGAGTGTTACTTCATCTATAAAAGAAACGTTGAGCATCCCTGCAGGTCCACCAGAGCTTCCTTGAGTACTGAAATGATTGATAGCAGTCAGTTCGATACCATCCATAAAATAAACGACCTCATTTGGTGCACCTCCACGAATGATGAGGTCATTTCTGAAACCACCAATAGAAGGGGCTACTCCCGGGAGCGACTGAGCTACACGAACCACATCGTTATTACCTCCAGGATAATTGGCGATTTCTACTGCCGAGAGTGTTTGTGTAGACAGAGGTGTTTCTTTTTTGCGATAAGAAAAATAATCCATGACCACCACATTGTCAAGTTGATTCTCTTGTGGTAAGAGTTCAATATTGAGTTCTTGGGTCCCTGCGGATTGGACTTGAACGTTATAACGCGTAAAGGTCGAGTAACCTATATATCGGACTTCCAAACTGTAGTTGTTGGGAGGAATGGCTTCCAAAACGAAAAAACCGTCCTGGTTGGTAGTTGTTCCGAATTCGGTGTTGATTAAAACAACAGAAGCTCCTTCTAAGGCTTCGCCAAATACATCTTTAACATAACCACTGAGTCTTCCGTTATTTTGACTGTAAGCCATAGAAAAAAGACTAGTAATTAAGACAGTTGCTAATGAAGCGTATTTCAATTTCATTACGATGTTTTAACGGTAGACATTCCACCATCTATATGAATGATTTGTCCGGTAATCCAAGATGCATCATCGGAGAGTAAGTGTACTGCTGTTGTTGCAATTTTCTTGGGATCTCCAATCTCCTGAAGTGGATTTCTACTTTTTGCGGCTTCTAATTTGCGTTCATTGTTGAGGAACTTGTCAGCAAGTGAGGTGTGGGTTAGAGAAGGAGCTATGGCATTTACTCTGATTCCTGGAGCAAGTTCAGCTGCAACAGATTTTGTAAAACCTTCAACAGCTCCTTTTGCAGCAGCGATCGAGGCATGAAATGGCATTCCTACACTGACGGCAACAGTACTAAAGAACAATACACTAGCCTGATTTGATTTTTTAAGTCTAGGTAAAATCGCTTGAAATAAATCAGTCAAGGCAAAGAAGTTGATCTGCATATCAGACTGAAAACTTTCTTGTTTGAGATTGGAAATAGGTTTTAAATTAATGGAACCAGGACAGTAGACAAATTGATCAACGACCTCTGGTAACAGCTCTAAATTCAATTGATCAGCAGTTACATCAAAAGGAATGTGAGTAATGTTTAAACCTGCTAATTCTTCTGCAGTTCTAGATAAAACATATACCTTGTTATTATTGTATAAAAGTTTGGTAATTTCCAATCCAATTCCTTTACTTCCTCCTACTATTACGATGTTTTTCATTGTTCATTTTTATTAAAAAGTTCTTCGAGTACCTCTGTTCTGTAATCGAATATATCTTTGAGTTTGTTTTTAACGTAAAGTGTGTGTACTAACTTTCCCAGAATTCCGAAAGGTAGTTTGTAATCCAACACATCTTCCATCAATACACCATCGGGTGTTTTGGTAAAAAAATGCTTGTGATGCCAAAATTTATAAGGACCAAATCGCTGTTCATCTATAAAATAATGATGGTCTTTAACCTGAGTCAGTTCAGTGACCCATTCCATCGGAATATTAAATAATGGTGAGACAGTATAACTAATAACTTGACCTGCAAAGGCTTTTTTATCTGCACCAGATTTGATTTTAAATCCCATATAATCTGGGGTAATCTTTTGAAGATTTCTTGGATTTGAAAAGAATTCCCAAGCGTGATCTAAGTCACATTTTAAAAATTGTTTTCGATATAATTGGTACATTGTTTAACAAATTAATTAAAAAGTTGAACAAAATTACAAAAAATACTTTAACTAAAGAATTTATCAATGATTATTTTGGAATGCTGTCGAACTGAAGAAGCTTTTTTAAAATTCCAAAGCTGATCACTTGCATATTTGCGAGCGGACCTTACATCAATAATTGGATAGGGGTAATCCCTTCCCAATTCAAAGTTGTAATACAAACATTCCAATGGAGTCATTTGACTAGGTTCGTGTATCAGGCTTACTGGTAAATTTTTTAACTCAGGAACCCAGGCTTTGATAAACTCACCATCTGCATCATGCTTTTTGCTGTTTTCAATAGGGTTGTAGATTCGTATCGTATTTACTCCTGTTACTCCAGCTTGCATTTGCAATTGTGAAAAGTGAATACCCGGTTCAAAATCTAAAAAATTTTGAGCCAAAAAGGGAGAAGCATTTTGCCATGGTTGCCATAGCAGATGGGTGTAAAATGAAGTTACCATTGCTCTCATTCTAAAGTTGAGATAGCCGGTCTCTTTTAAACAACGAATACAAGCATCTACTATTGGAATACCAGTTTGTCCTTCAATCCATGCAGTGTGAAATTTTGAGTTTAGTGGTTTTTCTAAGGAATGATATCCCTTGTTGATGTTGGCGTGTTCAATCGAACAATCCATTTCAAACTTTTGAATAAAGTGCGATTGCCAATGGATCCTTGAAATAAAGGCATTGAGGTTATAATTTTTTTGTTTTGCAGTCGAAAGGGCCAATTGATATACTTCACGAATGGATAGATTACCCCAGGCAAGGTAGGGTGATAAACGACTACACGATTTTCTTGAGGCTAGAGGCTTAGAGATGTTTTTTTGATAGGATTGGAATCGTTTTGAAAAAAAACTATTGGCATAACGTAGGGCTGTAGTGGTACCACCTTTTTGAAAGTTATGCTGCTTTGGAGTTTCTAGGTTGACTAATTCAAATTGTTTTTCGAGATGTTGAATATTTTCATGACTTAATAACTGATGGTTATTAGGGTTAAAATCATAGGGTTTTTGAAGCACGTAATTTTTAAAGTGTTGATCCCATAATTTTTTGCGTTTTAATCCTCTAATAATAGGTCCATTTGGTAGTTCGATCCATTGGATGTTTTTTTTTTGACACCATTTCTTGAAGCGAATATCTCTTTTAAAGCTAATTTCAATACCAGTCTCTTGTGAAGAGAATACCTTTTTTACGGAGATTTCACTGCGATCAAATCGTTCAAAAACCTCTGGGATGGTCCCCCTTACACTTAAGACTTTTGTATGGAAGGGGATGAGATTCTTGTTTATATCTGATATCGATTCTTTAATGAAGTTTCGATGACGTTCACTGTAATGTGAAGAAAACAACAGATCCGATTCAAAAACGTACAATAATAGTAATGGTTCCGAAGAATTTAAAGCCATGGCCAAAGCTTCATTGTCTTGAAGTCTCAAGTCTCTTTTGAACCAAAAAATATTGATATCCATTACAAATCTTCAATTGAACTTAACAAGGATTCTGCTTTATTCATGAGTGCTATTTTTTCTTCACTATGAAGTTTATCTAACTGTCTATACATCATTTTCATTCGAAAATTCGATTCAAATTTAGATTCATTTTTGATCAAGAAATTCCAATAAAGACTATTCATAGGGCAAGCATTATCGGAAATTCGTTCTTTTTGATTGTAATGACAATTAGAACAATAATTACTCATTTTATGAATGTAATTTCCGGAAGAAATATAAGGTTTGGTGGCGATGAGTCCTCCATCTGCAAATTGACTCATTCCTCGGGTATTGGGAAGTTGCACCCATTCAATGGCGTCAATATAGACTCCCAAATACCATTGGTCTATTTGATCTGGATCCAATTCGGCTAAAAGTGAAAAATTACCGATGACCATAAGTCGTTGAATGTGGTGTGCATAGGCTAGGTCCAAAGACTGATTTAGCGACTTTTTTAAACAGTTCATCTTAGTCTCACCATCCCAAAAGAATTTGGGTAGTTTTCTGTGATGCTTCAGGTGATTCATCGTTTTATACTTTGGCATTTGAGACCAATACATTCCTCGCATGTATTCTCTCCATCCTAATATTTGTCTAACAAACCCCTCAATTTGAGAAAGTGCGATATCCTCCTGATGGTTGAAGTAATAAGCAACTGATGCATCGATTACTTCTTTAGGACTAATCATTTTCAAATTCAATGAAAAGGATAGCTTTGAATGAAATAAATAGGGTTCATTATCGTGCATCGCGTCTTGAAAGGTTCCAAAATATTTTAATTGATGCTCCAAAAAAAACTGCAACAATTCTAAGCTTTGAGATCGATTGATCGGATATTCAAAATAGGGAGCTGAAATTGTCCCCATATAGTTTATTTTTAATTCTTGAATAGAAGCATATACATGCTCGAATTCATTTTGAAACTGCAGCTGTTTGGGATAAGGATCTTTATCATTCCACTTATTTCGATTCATGTGATCTAGATTCCACTTACCTCCAAGAGGTTGGTCCTTAACAAGTAGAACCTGGTGTTTTTTACGCATATAACGGTAAAAAAGTTCCATGGTCTGTTGTTTTTTACCCTTGAAAAATTTAGATAATTCGTTGCGGTTTGTGTAAAAATGTTCGGTTGAACAAATTGAAGATGTGATTGAAAGTTGATCACATAATTGCTTTAATTCGATGTCCAGTCGGTATTCATCAGGAACCTGATATTCAAACTTTTCGACAGATAGAGAAGCGATTAGCTGTTGAATATTATCATGAAAATTATGTTTGTTATCGGGATGATCCAATTGATAGTAAATCACTTGATGTCCTTTTGCCTCTAATTCCTCCTTAAAAGATCGCATGGATAGAAAAAAACCTACTAATTTTTGAATGTGATGGGTTACATAGGCAGCTTCATCTCGAGTTTCAAACATACAATACCAGGTATCTTCATTTTTTTCTTTAAACCAACTATGGTTTGTATTTAGTTGATCTCCAAGTATTAAGCGTAATTTTTTCATTCAATTTTTGTTAAATATAAATTAAATCCTTTTAGTTGTTTAACTTTTTTGTAGATTTGTTGAACAAAAATAATAAAAAATGATCACAGTTTTCCGAAAAGAACACTTTAATGCTGCCCATCGCCTTCACAATTCCAACTTAAGCGATGAAGAAAACGAAACAATTTATGGTAAGTGTAATAATGAATATTACCACGGTCATAATTACGAACTAGAGGTAGGGGTAAGAGGAGAAAATGATCCTGTGACGGGTTATGTTATTGATATGAAAATTCTCTCCAATTTAATTAAAACCCATGTTTTGGAGCCATTTGATCACAAGAACTTGAATGAACAAGTAGATGAATTTAAAACTTTAATTCCAACTGCTGAAAACATAGCAGTCGTTATTTACAATAAATTAAGACCTCACATTGATTCTTCAAAAGAATTATTAATTACACTTTACGAAACACCTAGAAACTATGTCACTTATGCAGGATAAAGAACTACTAATCGATCAGATAACAGCTGATGAAATTGGCGATAATCACTTATTTACATCCTTGAATACCCCTATGGTTGAATCGGCTTTTGATATCTCAGATGAAGAGAAAAAGGATCGAATTCAATTTCATTTTTCAGAAATAATGAAAACATTAGGATTGGATTTAACAGATGATTCTTTGCAAGGTACCCCATCTAGGGTTGCAAAAATGTATATCGATGAAATATTCTCTGGTTTAGACCCAAAGAATAAACCTAAAATGGCTCTTTTTGAAAATAAATACCAATACAATCAAATGTTGGTTGAAAAGAACATCACATTTTACTCCAATTGTGAACATCACTTTGTGCCAATTATAGGAAAAGCTCATGTTGCATACATCTCCTCAGGTAAAGTTGTAGGACTTTCCAAATTGAATCGATTGGTTCAATACTATGCGAAACGACCTCAAGTACAAGAACGGTTAACACATCAAATTGGACGTGATTTAATGGAATCTCTTCAAACAGAGGATGTGGCAGTCATTATCGAAGCAAAGCATTTATGTGTTTCTTCAAGAGGCGTACAAGATGATCAATCAGAGACCATTACTGTTTTTTACAATGGAAAATTCAACGAGCCAGAAATGATTCAGCAATTACACCAATTGATTAAAGACTAATGTTCAAAGAACACCTTCCTACGAAACAATGTGTTGTTTGTAATCGACCGTTTCAATGGAGAAAAAAATGGAGTGCCAATTGGGAAGAAGTAAAATTTTGTAGTGAGCGATGCAGAAGAAACAAGAAAAAGTAGGCCTGATTTGGTTTACAACAAATCTAAGAACGAAGGATTTATCCAGTCTAACAAAAGCTCAGTCGATCTGCAGCGATTTGATTGCTGTTTATTTTATTGACCCCATTCATTTTAAAGAAACTCCATATGGTTTTAAAAGACAGAGTGTTTTTAGAGTTCAGTTTTTATTAGAGACACTAAAAGATTTGAAACTCCAACTAAAAGAACTTGGAATTTCATTCCTCATTCTAAAGGGAAGTCCCCGAGATTATATTCCCAATTTGATGAAGCAGTATCAAATCTCTGATGTGTTTGCTCAAAAGGAATTCACCTCAGAAGAAACTTCAACCTATAGTGATTGTATCGCTGCAAGTCCTTCAGAGGTCCAATGGCACTTTCAATACGATCAGTTTTTGATCGCACCACAGCAGTCTCCATTTAACTCCATCCATGAGGTTCCATTTCAATTTACAGCATTTCGTAAAAAAATTGAATCCAAACCTAATCAGATCACTTTAGAACCGAAACCTTACAAAATAAATTCAAAATTTCAAGTACATACGGAGCTACCAAGTTTAAAGGAATTAGGCTACGATGCAATAGAAACAGATCATCGAAGTGCATTTCAATACAAAGGTGGTAGCGCACAAGCTCTATTGAGGTTGGAGGAGTATTTTTGGAAAACCAATAAGGTTTCATTTTATAAAAAAACGAGAAATCAACTGATAGGTTCTTCCTATAGCACCAAGTTTTCTCCCTATTTAGCTCTTGGAGCCATCTCAGCAAAAACGATTGTCAATGAATTACATAACTATGAAAGTACGATCGTTAAAAATGAAAGTACCTATTGGGTGTTTTTTGAATTACTATGGAGAGATTTCTTTAAGTATACAGCCTTAAAATACACTGATAATTTCTTTAAAATCGGGGGACTTAAAAATAGTTCTTACACCTATTATCACGATTTTGATAAAGTAACAAGTTGGATTCAAGGAGCTACAAATGATGATTTCGTCAATGCTAATATGTTAGAGTTAAAACATACGGGTTGGATGAGTAATCGAGGAAGACAAAATGTTGCTTCCTATTTTGTTCATCAACTACAACAAGACTGGAGAATAGGAGCAGCTTATTTTGAGTCGCTGTTGTTAGATTATGATGTTCACTCCAATTATGGTAATTGGATGTATTTAGCAGGTGTAGGAAACGATCCTAGAAGTAGAATGTTTAATACACAACTCCAAGCAGAACGTTATGATCCTTCAAAATCATTTCAAAAATTATGGCTACAAACCTCGTTGTCACTATGGAACTAACTGTTGAGCAAATTGATCGAATCATTGAAATGGCTTGGGAAGACCGTACGCCATTTGACGCCATACTGGTGCAATTTGGTCTCAGTGAACAAGAGGTAATCAAATTAATGCGAAGAGAATTAAAACCGAGTAGTTTTAAACGCTGGCGTAAGAGAGTACAAAATAGAGCAACAAAACACAGTGCAAAAAGAGTTTTTGAACTCGGTCGTTTTAAATGTAGTCGACAAAAACAGATAACATCCAATAAAATAAGTAAACGAATTTAATACTATGGAAAATAAGACAAATGAACTTCATCGTCAAGATCTCATCAATTCTTTTATGAATTATGCTTTAGAAGTTCCTGCGAAAGAACAATCTGTGTATCATTTTTGTAAAACTATTTCGATTGATGAAATAGAATTCTACAATTATTTTAGTGATTTAGAGCATCTTAAAGGCAGTGTATGGAGTGCTTTTTATTTGGAATCCATTCAACTTTTAGAAAAGGATGAGCACTTTGCTGATTCACCTATTCAAGAGAAGGCCCTTGGATTATTATACACTATGTTTGAATTAATGAAATCAAACAGAAGCTATGTTCTTTGGTCTTTGGGTGAAAAAGATTTAAAGAAACTTAGAGAATTTAAAGAACTCAGAGAGCATTTAAGAAATTTTATTAAAAGAGCTATGGAGACTGAAAATGAAGATAAAATGCAAATGCTTCGATCCAATTCGATTGCAGAGTTATTTTGGATTCAATTTCTTTCTATTCTCAAGTACTGGACTCAAGATCGATCTGCTGCTTTTGAAAAGACAGATGTACTCATCGAGAAATCATCTGCAGTTTTTAATGATCTAACACAAGCAAATCCATTAAATAACCTAGTTGATCTCGGAAAATTCATAGGTAAAGAATTCGTGCTTTAATATGAAAACAATTGATTATATACCAACTTCTAAGATTGCTAGAGCTTCTAAATTACTGACAACTGGAATTAAAGTAGGAGGTAATTATACCAAATACTACTCCAAGAAATTGTTTGTAGATACGGATAAGTCAGAGCTAGATCAGGATAATGCTACTACCATTTACGATGGATTGAAGGATATGAAGGGAAGCGCATTAAAAGTGATTCAAATGCTCAGCATGGAAAAAAATCTCTTACCAAAATCTTATTATGAGACCTTTTCCTTAGCTCAATTTTCGGTACCCTCACTTTCGTACCCTTTGGTTAGAAAAGCCTTTTTAACGCATTTAAAGAAACTCCCACAAGATCTCTTTGACAGTTTTGAAAAGGAGGCTAGAGCAGCCGCTACGATTGGTCAAGTTCACTATGCAACTAAAGATAATAAAGGCTATGCTGTTAAGATTCAATATCCAGGAGTTGCAGAAAGTATCAGTTCTGATTTAAAATTAGTCAAACCATTTGCTTTAAAGATGTTTAATATCAAGGCCAATGAAACGGAACCCTATTTTAAAGAAGTTGAGTCTAAGTTACTCGAAGAGACCAATTATACTCTTGAATTAAAACAATCATTAGAAATAGTCAACAGTTGTAAAGAGTTACCCAATTTAAAGTTTCCCAATTACTATCCAGAATTATCATCTGATAAAATATTAACGATGGATTGGGTAGATGGAATACACCTAAGTGAATTTTCTAAAGAATCGAATTCCAATAAGGATCGACAACAAATAGGTCAAGCCTTATGGGATTTTTATATGTTTCAAATTCACAATTTAAAAAAGGTTCATGCGGATCCACATCCTGGAAATTTCTTAGTAACGGATTCCAATCAATTAGTTCCAATCGATTTTGGATGTATGAAAGAAATACCTGAGGATTTTTACAAACCCTATTTCTCATTAGCTACTAAGGAAGTACTCAATGATTCAATTGAATTTGAAAAACATTTATACAAACTTGAAATACTAAAATCGACGGATTCAAAAGAAACGGTCGATTTTGTGAAGCGATTGTTTCATCAATTACTCTCGATTTTTACCAAACCTTTTTTAGAAGCTTCATTTGATTTTTCAAATCCTGCATTTTGGAATGAAATAGCCTCGATTACTGAAGTGTTATCTCAAGATAAAACCATTCGAAAAATGGATGGTAATCGTGGTTCTAAGCATTTCTTATACGTCAATAGAACCTTCTTTGGTTTGTATAATTTGCTTTATGATTTAGGTGTTGTCATTGATACCAATGCTTGGAAGCAACATATGTCAAATAATTAGTATGTTTAATAAAATCTATTGAATTTGAAAACAATCACATTATTTTGGTTTAGAAGGGATTTGCGACTAAGTGACAACACCGCTTTGAACGAAGCAATTAAGCATTGCAAGGAAACAAATTCTTTCTTGATGCCCTTATTTGTCTTTGATTCAAAAATCTTATCGGAATTAGATGCAGAAGATCATCGTCTTAGTTTTATAAACTCAGCTATTGAAGAAATTAATAATAAACTTCAAGAGAGTGGATCCAATTTAACCACCTTTTTAGGAAGCCCTAAAACTGTTTTTAAAAAACTATTCGAGATCTATTCAATCGATGCTGTATTTTGCAATGAAGATTACGAGCCCTATGCGAGAGAGAGAGACCAATCGATAAAAGAGCTTTGCGAGAATCATAATGCAGTTTTTTTCGCCTTTAAGGATCAGGTGATTTTTCACAAAGATGAGATTGTAAAGTCGGATGGCACTCCTTATGTAGTCTATACACCTTATAAAAATCAATGGTTGTCTGCTTTTGAACAGCTCGACTTAAAAGTTAATAATTCAGTTGATTTCAGTGTATTTATAAAAGAACCTCCTAAAGCAATTCTAAGTCTTGAGGAATTGGGATTCAAAAAGTCCCATCTAAACTATCCAAGTTTAAAAGTTGAACTATCGGTAATTGATAACTACCAAAAAACAAGAGATATTCCATCAAATGAGAAGGGAACTTCTCATTTAGGAGTTCATTTGCGGTTTGGAACGATATCAATAAGAGAACTCATACTTCATGTTCAAAAGACAAAAAACCATCAAACATTTTTAAGTGAGTTGATTTGGAGGGAATTCTTTATGCAAATACTATGGCATTTTCCACATACTGTAAATCAGTCATTTAAACCACAATACGATCGAATACAGTGGAGAAATAATGAAGATGAATTTGAACGTTGGAAGAATGGAACTACGGGTTATCCGATAGTAGATGCTGGTATGAGAGAACTCAATCAAACGGGTTATATGCACAATCGCGTTCGTATGATCTGTGCTAGTTTCCTATGTAAACATTTGTTGATCGATTGGAGATGGGGAGAGGCTTATTTTGCTCAAAAGCTTTTGGATTATGAACTGGCGAGTAATGTTGGAAACTGGCAGTGGGCGAGTGGATCAGGAGTGGATGCAGCTCCTTACTTCAGAATTTTTAACCCCCATACCCAATTAAAAAAGTTTGATTCCTCTCTAAAATACGTGCAAAAATGGGTGTCAGAATATCAGAGTTTTGACTACTCAAGTGAAATCGTTGAACATAAAATAGCTCGGGAACGTTGTTTAGAAACTTATAAGAAAGCATTAAATCGATAAAAAAAAGCTAGAACATATGTTCTAGCTTCTAATCTTGTAGCGAGAGAGGGACTTGAACCCTCGGCCTCCGGGTTATGAATCCGACGCTCTAACCAGCTGAGCTACCTCGCCCTTTTTGATGGGTGCAAATATAAACTTTAAATTAAATCAATTCAAAATTCCTAAGACAAAAATTATTCTTATTTAAATATTTTTTAATCTTTTATAAATATTTATATTGGCTAAAATTATTTTAATTCTATGAGCGATAAAGTTAAATTTCAAATGGAGTTTGTTATTCACGTATCTCCTAAGATGTTATATCAATATATATCAAGTCCTGACGGACTTTCAGAATGGTTTGCTGACAATGTTAATTCAAGAGGAGAGAAGTTCACTTTTATATGGGATGGAACTGAAGAAATAGCTCATCTTAAAAAACACTCTACAGATTCCTTTGTTCGATTCGAATGGGAAGAGGCAGATGATAAAACTTTTTTTGAAATGAGAATCATCGTCGATGAAATCACACAGGATGTATCCTTATTTATTACTGATTTTGCAGACGAAGACGATTTAGATGAATCTAAAATGTTATGGGAAAATCAAATAGATTCCTTAAAACACGTAGTGGGATCTGTTTAAGAAACCATTTTTTACTACTATCTTTGGCCTTGTATTTACAAGGCTTTTTTTATGATTGATTTTAACGGAACTTATTATACTAAAGAGGAACTCATTCTTCCGTGGACCAATAGTATTCTTCAAAATGGTTATAGTGTCAGCTCTTATATCCTGATGAGAAATTCTAGACCTCTTTTTGTCGAAGAACACTATCTTAAGATTATGGCTCAAATGAGAATCTTGAAAATGGGAATCCCGATGACTTATACTCCTGAATTGTTCCAGGGAGTCTTGTTGAAGTTTTGTAAAAAGCTCGATTTTAATGAGGGGGTATTAAAACTCAGTTTCTTTGAATTGGGGAGTTCTAATGAAATCGCCTATTCAATTGAATCCTTCAAAGTTCCTGAATCCAAAACTGTACAAATGGATCTTTACAACGACTACTATATTCAAGAGGGGTCTCATCGATTTGTCAATACCCATTTTGATCGTCTATACGAGTTGTCATCGCGCTTTGCAAAGGAGCAAGAGGTCGATGGATGTTTTGTTTTAAACAACTCTAAACAATTGGCAGACAGTACTATGGGGACTTTGTTTTGTATAAAGGATCAAACAGTTTTTACACCTAGTTTAGCCTCTGGCACAAGAGATTTGGTCTCAAGAATCAAAATGATGCAGTGGATTAAATCGGATCAGAAATACCAGCTAATAGAAGAAGATACCACGCCATTTGCATTACAAAAACAAGATGCGGTATTTTTATACAGTTTTGAAAAAGGAGTTATTCCTGTTAAACAGTACCGTAAAAAAACATATCAAGTGGAATTGTGTTCCTATTTTGAAGAATTAGCCTTTAAAAATACCCTTAATTTAGATGGGGATCTTCAGGTGCGTTAGACCAGATAGCATAATCGCCCCCTAATTGAATCATTTTCTTTTTCCAAAGTTGGTTGATTTCAGGATTGATGATTCGATCTGAATGTTCATTGAGTGATACGATCCACGATCGTTCATCAATTTCATTGTAGAGTTGATCTTTGGTCCATCCAGAATAGCCCAAAAAGAAACGGATGTCTTTTGCTTTAATAGTTTGAGAATTAATTCCCTCAACTAAATCGTTGTAATCTCCACCCCAGTATAAATCATCATCAATTTGGATACTATTGCTGATTATTTCAGGAACCTTATGTACAAAATACAAACTGTCTTGTTCAACTGGTCCTCCTTTATAGATTGGAAGTGGCATATCAATCTCTTCCACCAAATCGTTTAGAAATAATTTTAAGGGCTTGTTAAGTATAAAACCAACTGATCCGTTTTCATTTAAATCTGCTAATAAAACAACAGACTTGCTAAATGAACTATCACCCATAAGTGAGGGTTCTGCAATTAAAAGGTTTCCTTTATTTAGGTTTTGAAATGGCATTTTGTTGATTTTGATACAGTTAATATAATAAAAAAATTATATAAGTGTATAAAAAAAGCACCTTAAAAAGGTGCTTTTATAAGTTGTAGTAAGATTGGATTAGTTTACTGCACCGCTTAATTCAGCTCCAGCTTTAAACTTAACCACGTTTTTAGCAGCAATTTTGATAGTAGCTCCAGTTTGTGGGTTTCTTCCTTCTCTAGCGTTTCTTTTAGAAACAGACCAAGATCCGAATCCAACTAAAGATACTCTTCCACCTTTTTTAAGAGCGCCTTCAACGTTTCCTAAAAATGATTCTAATGCTTTCTTTGCAGCTGCTTTTGTGATTCCAGCGTCTGCCGCCATTGCGTCAATTAATTCAGTTTTGTTCATGATGATTAAATTAAAAAATTATTATTTAACTAATTGTTCAAACAAATTTATACGGATTATGCACAAACACAAGTATTAGAGCGGAAAATGCACATTATTGTTAATAAGTTGAGGCAAATGTTAATAAGAGGACTTGAAATTTGTAAATTTTCACAAATATCAGTGTTTATAGGCCTTTAGAGCATATGTGCCTCTGAAGTCCAATTTAAGCCATTGAGAAGATCTTTAACAGCCATTCTTTTTTTAGCTGGAAGTTGAATTGAAATCAGTTCTATAAAACCATCAGTAGTTGCAACCTTGAGTTCTTTTTTAGTTCTAATTAAGGTTCCTGGTTTTAATTGGTGCTCTTCCATATGGATACAAGATTCATATAGTTTAACTGTGATTAATTGGTCTTGATCTTTTACAAATGTCCAAGCAGACGGATAGGGACTGAGTCCTCTAATTTTGTTGTGAATACTCAATGTAGGTTGATTCCAATCAATTTGACAGTTAT
>Ga0181567_10000629_pt1 | contig 26735 bp, 25 predicted proteins | sample 101ome_14_FD_133761 | JGI IMG/M metagenome (GOLD analysis project Ga0181567, IMG submission 133761) | Coastal salt marsh microbial communities from the Groves Creek Marsh, Skidaway Island, Georgia - 101403AT metaG (megahit assembly) | ecosystem: Environmental > Aquatic > Marine > Intertidal...
GGCGCGACCTCGGCGCGACATCGCCTCGGCCTGCTGCACTTGATACGAGCTGATACCGTATCAGCGTATCAAGGTATCAGACTATTTGTATGGGCAAACCGTGTAAAATTACCGATTTTTTGTAAGTACTATCGATAGTACGTATTGGGAAATCCCTGATCAGACACCGAAAGTCGGACAAACGGTCCCGACGTGGTCTCGGCCTCGCGAAAGCCCCGCCGAGCCGCCTCTCTGCGACGCAAGACACGCCATGGTACGCGCGCGACGCTCGTCTCGACCGCGCGCGACGCGCGCGTGACTCGCGCGTCATCGCGTCTCGTCGTCTCGTCGCGGTCTCGACCGCGGTTTCGATTCGCGCGCGCGTCGAGACGCGCCGTTCCATCGCGCACCCAGACTGACCTCTCGGATCGTCTTCGTTCGTTCCCCATCGCAGGCTACGTACGTCGGCCCCAACGCGCGCGAAGGCGAGCTCGTCTTCGGCGTCGCGCACATTTTTGCGTCTTTCAACGACACGTTCGTGGTGCGTGCGACACAGAGAGAGAGCGAGCGAGCGAGCGACCGCGCGAACGAGAGATGCGATCGCGAGGCAAAGCCCTAAGTGAACGCGATGGGGGCGATGGGGGCGCGATGAGGACGCGCGCGCGTCGTCTCGAGCGCGCGCGAGGCGTGTGATGGATGACCGCGAGTGTTTCATCGTCGATGACGTCGCCACGAAGACGCGAGAGACTGACATCGACTCGCGTGTCGCTCTTTTTCCCTCACAGCACGTCACGGATTTGTCTGGCAAGGAAACCCTGAGTCGTTGCACCGGCGGTATGAAGGTGAAGGCTGATCGCGATGAATCCTCCCCGTACGCGGCGATGCTTGCGGCGCAGGATGTCGCTGCGCGATGCAAGGAACTCGGTATCACCGCGTTGCACATCAAGATGCGCGCGAAGGGTGGTAACAAGACGAAGTCTCCGGGTCCGGGCGGTCAAAGCGCGTTGCGCGCGCTCTCCCGTAGCGGCATCAAGATTGGCCGAATCGAGGACGTGACGCCGACGCCGACCGATTCTACTCGTAGAAAGGGTGGTCGCCGTGGTCGCCGTTTGTAGGTCGTCTCTTCGTAGCACCATCACTAGCTCAATTTGTGAGAGGATTTCATCATCTCATCTCGTCTCTTTCCGCTCGAATCCGTCGTCCGCGCGCTCTTCGTTCTTTCGTCGGATACAGTTGAAAAGGTGACGTTATTACAATGCACGTTCGCGTCGCGACGCGAACGAGATGCGACATAAATTACGCGACGAGATGCACGAGCGATACTTCGCCGACGATGCGAAGACGGAAACCACCAGCGCGATCAAGCGGGACGCCGTACATGTGAGACTCGGGCACTTTGGCAAATCCAAAACGCCACCGACGGGACTCCTTCACCGTCACCGGCGTGACGACGGGCTCGACGAGCGGTAAAGGCGACGCACCGCCGACGCTTTCGCCGTCAGTGTCGTACGCGCCGGCGTCTTCGGCAGAATCTTCGCACGCAGCGCCGGGGGTCTTCGGAAGCGGGCTCGCGCCGGGACGGAGACGCGATTTCCCGACGGACGCCGCGCGCTTGGTCGCGGACGCGGGAACGATCGTCTCGGCTTCCACGTCGGGCGCACCCGAGTTGCGCTTGAGATCGGCGAACGGCGATCGAATGGGCGTCGCGATCGTGTCCTCGATCCAACGCATGGCTGCGGCGAGTCGCGGCGTTCCGTCCGCCGCCGTCGTCAAGGGCGAAAACGGCGACTTGATAAGATTCTTAATGCTCACCGCACTCTTCGCCGCGAGCTCGCGCTCGAGACTCTGCTTCTCCGCGAGTACTCTCGCCAAATCGTCCTCCGCCTGCGCGATGATCTCGTCCAGATGTTCCGCCTCGGCGCGATACTCGCGCACGTCGCCCTCCAACGCCGCGTTCTCCGTCGCCAGACTCGCGTTCTTCTCCTCCAACGCGCGCACTCGCGCGTGCGCGCACACAGACTCGGACCGCATTTTCTCCACCTCAATCTTCATACGCTCCACGCTCTCATCTCGCTCCAGGTACGCCCTCTTCAACGACTCCTCGTGTCGAAGCTTACCGTTCACCAGCGCGTCTCTCGCCGCGTTCGCGCGCGCCTCCGCCGCCTTGGCCCGCGTCTCCGCTCGATCCCGCGCCGCCTCGATCCCTCGCAACGACGCGTTCTCTCGTCGAACGATATCCAATCGCTCCACCGCGATCGCGCCGGCCGCAGCCTTGGCCTCCGCGTCCGCGCACGCGCGAGTGAGCGCGTCGACGTGTCGGCGCAAGTGTCTCACCTCCTCAAAGCATCCGTTCGCATCCTCCTCCTCCGCTCTCGCCTCCACCATCGCGTCGTCCAACACCGACGTCGCGCGCGTCACCGACGCCTCCATCGTCGTCGCGCGCTCGAGCGCGCGTCGAAACCACGTCGTCGGTCGTCGCGCGTCGTCGCCGGGGGCGTCGCGCGCGGGACTGTCCCAGAATCCCATCGCGCGCGACGACGAACGACGAACGACGAACGATGAACGACGAACGATGAACGATGAACGATGAACGGTCGCGCGCGGTCGGTCGGTCGGTGGCGGTCGCGCGACGAGGACGCGCGTCGTCGAGTCGCGCGAAGACGAATCGACTCGTTTTCCTTCCCCTCAGAGACGAGGGACTCGGTAGCGAGTCCCGACCCGTCGAATGAATTGATGGGTCACGATTCGAGAGGAGTCCCTCGTCTCCGACACGCACTCGGAGGCCGATGGGGAGATAGACCCAAAAACGATAATTTTGGCCCGCGCTCGGGCGCGTCGCGCTCGACTCTCGAGTGAGGACGATCAATACTAATTCATCACGCGTTGCACGGTCTTTGAACGCGCGCGATACGCGAGTCACGACGCGGAAACGCGCGAGAAGTGACACGATAGACGCACGTCGCAGAACGCGTCGGCGACAAGTCGACTCGAATTGTGCGCGAGCAACAGTGAAACCGACGATAGTTGGTTCGTGCATCACGAAACGACCGGTACACGTTACGAATTGTACCTATAAGCTAAACTTAGCGCTCACGAAGCGATCACACGGTCTCATGTATCCGCTCGCGACAACGTGCGTCCAAGATTTGAAACATGTGTCACTTTCAGCAGAAGCTCCGAAGACGTCACGGATGAAATCGAGGCGAAACTTTTGGAGACAATGAAGACGGTGTTGCACGACAACGGCGATTTCACCTTCGGCGTCGACATCTCCAGTTGAATGTGGTTCACCTCGAACGATTGTGCTTCTAAGACGGCTTGCCTCAACCGCTCTTAACAAGCCACCATCACAAATCATGTACTGCTACTTGTACTTTCACGATTTTACGTTGAATACTACGTATTCATAGGCCTCGATGAATAATATTCGCTCGTGAACCAGACTTGTTTCCCGTCTTCTTCGGCGAAGACGACGTCGAGCGGTCTCGTGTCGACGTCGCACGGTTCAATCTTACAATAATCACGGTACATGTGTGAACAGCGTGCGTCGTCACAACGAAATATGATGGATCGGTACATTTCACCTCCATCTCCTTGCGATAACAAACGACCGACGGTGTGATTGCCCGCGACGTGTTGCGCTCGACACTCTGACCACGTCCAACGCGCACCGCACAGATTATTACTTGGCGGCGTCACAGGTATGCACGACTCAAACTCGTCAGCGATGGACGTGTAGTGATCCATCACGTCCCTCGATACGATTGCAAACGCATCCGTCATGAATTCCACGTCAACACCCCTCACAACTCGTCGTTTTCCTTTTCCAATGGTCTTCTCATTAATTACGTCCCGCCACCAACACATGCCGCTCAGGACCAAATCCTTCTTCAAACCCATCCAAGCGCTCGCTCGAGGGAGTTTGGCGTAATACTCGATGTCCGGTCTCGTCAAGACGACCCAATCGAAGCTTTTATTTCGCTCTCGTTCGCGTCGACGAACGTCTTTCACGCACGCGCGTTGTCGAAATGTCTGCGGCCAGCCCGCGCTCAAACACCCCGCGCGTCCGACGTTTCCACGATTCTCCACGTCGTACACCTCGAGCGACGTCGGAGACCAAAATTCGCGAAGCGTTTTTTCCATCATTTCGTCCATACCCTTGGTGTCGAGGTGAAGGAACACCTCGACGTCGCCACCGTCCTCGATGAGCGGCGTCGTCAACACCGCGCGCGCGTGTTCGCGCACGTCTCGACGTGCCATGGCGCGTACCTGCCCGACGACACACACCGCGAACGACGGTCGCGAAGGTGTGTGCGATGACGTCGCGATGGTCACCGCCGTCGCGCGCGTAGAAGCGTTCCGTAGCGTCGTCGACACGCGGCTGAGAGTCTCGAGCGAAAGGATGTCCGTGTGAAGAACTCTGAACGTGCCCAGCGTGACGACGGCGAGAGCGAAGAAGGCGAGGACGAGTAAAGTCGACGAACGTGATGACGTGTGCTCCACCATCACGTGTTCATGTGTCGTCATCGCTTGCGCCTTCACCACCGACATCCCTCACGGCATGGCGAGAGCGACGTGTGAGGAAGACGAGACTTGAGAACGCGACTCGCGTGTACACTCGTGCACGCTAAAAGAAGTCGCAGCCGCGCGCGCGAGAGGTCGATGAAGACGCGAAAAACCCCACGTTCATGATGATGATTGCTCTGGCGAGTGATCGACGTACGAGTGCAGTCACACTCGCGGCGCTCGTGGTCTTCGCGCTCGCGATAACGCGCGGAACGTTGACGGCAGACCTCGTTGGAGAGAGAACTGTTACACTGAAGAACGCAGTGCGAAATCAACGCGTCGTCGTCGATTCGGGGCTCCCGACGTCGAAAACACACCAACAAAAAAACAAAGACGAGGTTTCCGTGCTCGTCATAGGTAGAGAACATAGAGAAAACGTGCTAGTACCTTGCATGAAGACACTGCGTCAGCACGTCGTCGCGCCCCTGGAGACGCGTGAGTTTCGTGTGTCGACGTACATCTGCGTCGAGAAGATGACGGAAACGACGCGAAAACACATCGAACAGTATATAAATGTGAGCGATGTTTTCGAGTACAACAGTCCCGATCAATTTTCAAGAGCACACGAGTGTTTCGAAAGAGTGACGCAGAGCTCACCGGAAATGTTGTCTCGGGTCAAGTACTTTTTTAAGGCGCGGCCTGATATGATGTGGCTGAACGATATCACGCTTCCTTTTCACCAAGATGCCATCATGCTACGTGCGAGGCGTATCAGTCGGGGTAAAGTGACATCCCAACACCTGAGCTGGCAAGTCGGCCCGCGCGAAGAGTGCAAGTGTGCGGACGCGGGCTGCGTCATGGTCGACAGTATGGTAGCTGTAGTACCCAAGCCATGGGCCGATGCATATTTCAAACTAGACTTGAACACAACGTCGAAGATATTCCCTCGCGGGCGCGAGCGATTGGATGACATTGACAAAGATGACGATAAGTTATTTCGACTGACGTCAGACTGGGGGAATAGATGTCCTTGCGCCACAGAATGGGATGAGGGTACTCTAACGTTACGACTTGCGTCGCACGAGGCTTTTGTCTTCATCTCGCCTTTCAATTTCGTATTGGCTCCGCCAATGCCAGGATCCGCGGCTTGGCGAGCGGGGGGTACGTATGTCCGTGATGACGACGACTGGGAAACATGTTGAAACGAATCATTGCTGAAGCGCTTCCCAGGTCACTCACACCTGTAATATTGTCACGGATTCATTTCTTGGAACGAAAATTCTCGTTTGTATCTCGGAAACACTCTGCTAAGAGCTCTCCGTGGACGTTAACCAAAGATCACATATGTAAACGCGTATCATTTTACCATCCAATCCCGTCGATTGACATGACTCGATACGTTGTCCACTCGCGTGGTAGATGCGACTGAAGACGAATAGTCTAATTGCCAGATTGTACCGAGTTCTTCCTCACTATGTTCCAACCAGCGGTTCGCGTTTCGTCAAACAAGACGACGCATCGCGTGTTGTCTTGCGCACCTATTTGTAATACTTTCACATTTTGCAAGAGTTAAAACCGTGTAGACGTATTCCAACTCAAGCACGCACGTCAGTCGGCGACGTTCGTTCAGAAGCTCTCGCGTCGGGCACACGTTCATACCACTGACGTTCCTACGCAAAAGCCACGCGTGCACATGGGATTGAGTAAGCGACGTGTCTCCGTGATCCTGGCGCTCGTTGTCCTCGTCCCTGTAGCTGGACTAGTGAAACAACTGAACACGCGCGGGTGTTCGAAAGATACTTCAGCCGCGACTGCGAATAGCACAGCGCCACCCGCAATCCGATCGCAATCGCACTCGTCAAATACCGAATCGAATTCGTTGGACAAACGCGAGACACCACGTGTCGATCATGTCGCGACGAAAGTTGGTCGGGCTGAAAAGTATGCGATAGTCGTTCCTATGCACACCGCGAAGCAGCTCGAAGTCATGCAGACTACATGGAAAATCTTCCCTCCGTGTGCTGCCGATGAACAAGCCACACCAATCATTGATTTGATTTTCTTATCCGACGCAGACCTCCCGTCGCTCGACTTTAGCGGAGCGCACTGTTTTCAACGAGTGTATCGCCTTCGACCTTTCATTCCGAGCTGCTACAACGTATACGCACACGCACCACCGTTTTGCTTTTTCACGATGATGCTTCATCTCGACTTAGACCGTACATATGATGCTTTACTTCAAGTCGAAACTGACTCCGTGCCGGTGAAATCAAACTGGTTAGGCGCCGCCTTGGAAAACATATTGAGACCGACATCGGGCGACGTGTGGATACACGCCGCAAGAAATGAACGCGGTGGAAACCACTTCAACGGTAATGGGGCTTTCAACTTGCAAAGTGATGAGTTTCGTCAGTTTCTGATACGTTACAGGGAATGGTTTTACACAAAGGCGGTCAACTCTGGCGACACGGCGTTTGATACGAATATGATTATTTTTGCAAAAGAAGTCGGAAGTTTTAGAAATCTCTCCAACGGGCATATGCGTACGTCAGCGAGTCTTCGTAACTGCGACCTCATGTCACTGACGACGTGTCGCTCGGCAGTGGACGGGTCCACGTGGGGCGGCGCGACGCCTGAAGCTCTTTTCGTTCACAGTCACGATCTGAAAGATCCTTTGCGAGTGAGGAGTCAGATCATAGTGGAACTGCTAGGCGGCAATGATACACAATGATTTAATTGAATATACCGTACTGTACATGCGACTATCTATCTTAGCATGGCGTATTGGTATCTAGCATGGCGTATTGGTACGGCGTGTCCCACGCCAGAGTTACTCACCCGCACTTGTCTTGAGAAGATGTTGTGATCCAATCGTTCATTGCGTAGGCACTTCCTTCAAGTTTGGAGTCGCTGCTTTCAGTAATATTTTGTCGCCGTAGTCGTCCAAAACGCCCATTTTCACATACTTTTGCGCGCTCGAAGACGAACGAACGAACGTGGTTGTCGTCATTCTATCGCTCGACTGCTAAAATATATATTTGGTACATTTGAAAAGACAAAAAGGGGAACACAACAGACTCTACTCCTGCAATAACCAACGACATCCAGATGACAATTATGCGCGATGGGAGGGAACAGAAAATCAGATGAATTATACCGAGAAATCGTTCAACTCTTGCTTGATGTGCTACTTGATGAAAGACTAGTGTTGAGTCAAGTAGTTTAAGGTGAAACTGCTTTGAGGCTGATATTTGAATGTTTATTATCACCTTACAGCTCAGCGTTTGAATGCTGGGCTTGTACCATACAAGTACACATCGTCAACAACTTACCAGAACGCAACCGGTTCCCGAAAAATCTACAAGTAACGCGACCAATACAAGCGAGCGACTCGCGGATTCAAACAAACTCTACGTAGTACTTTACAAAGTAGTAACATTTCCCCACCGCGGTATTATTGAGTTTTTATTTCGCGTAACTCGAGAGCGGGTTCCCAATGGTAGTATTCGGGATGGAAGCCACTCCCTGTGTCGCAGTATCACATATTTCGTAATCGAATAACCGTCCGTATGTTCGTCGCACTAAGTCAACGATTGCAGCTCGGTCAGAAATGATCACTTTTTTTCCCGCTCGTACGAGTCTTTTAGCAACCTCGAGGGGCTGAGACTCTTCGATGATATCCACTGGACAATTCGGTTTGTAAGCAACGTCAGATACCTTATACTCATCTAGGTCTCTATCGAGTAATGACTTTGCCATGAGATCTGCGTGTAAGGTGTTGTACGCATCCGTTGCGTCGCACAGGAGTGGATTGATACCCACCATTTTCGCGTACGTGCCCAACGCGCGATTGTCGCGTGGAAAACACGGTCCTCCAAAACCGTAACCTGGCAAAATACATTTTCCTCCAACGCGAGAGTCCGCACCTACGGCTGTCAAAATGTCAAATTTATCCGCGCCCGGAGTTGCGTCCGCGATATCCCCGATCATATTTGCAAAGCTTATCTTTGTCGTCACGAAACAGTTGACACTGAGTTTCATAATTTCTGCGCTCTGTGGAGACATTCGACAAATACGTGGCTGGTTTGACGTCGCCGTTTCATACATTTGTTGTAAAACATCCCCAATTTCTTTGTTAGCTTCGCCGATGAGAACAACGTCTGGTGTCGCCAACCCTTGCATGATTTCACCTTGCGCGATGAACTCGGGATTATAACTCAGCGTACAGTTTTCACAGTTCTCGAGCAGATACGATCCCGTGTTCGATATGTAGCCAGGTAATACCGTGCAACAAATCACTACGTGCTTGTTCTTTGGCCTCAAATTGCTTATATCGTTCAAAACCCGACTGAGCGCACTCGTGTCGTAGGCTTGCTCTCCATTACCAGTGGGCGTGGCGACGAGGATAAATATGACATCGGCGTGATCGATCACTTCGCGCAAGTTCAAAGTCGCCCGCAGACGCTTACTCGATCGAAGCGCCTCCTCGACTCCTGGCTCAGACGAACGAAGACTCTTTTCGTTGATGCTGTCAACGTACGCCGGGAATACGTCTGAACCTACGATGTCCCAACCAGCTTGTTCAAACTTGAGCGCCGTACAAAGTCCGAGTCGGCCGAGACCGATGAAACCAGCGCGCTTCGTATCCAAAATCGTTCGAGCCGTAGACATCGTTGAACTGGGACGTTGCACGTTATGACGTCCAGGTAACTTCACGGACGTCGTGCGTGTAAAATTTTGCGTCACGTGCTCACGTCATACTCATCCGTGCAGACAGATACCGGTAGCGATCAACACAGTATTTTACCTGTACCGATCGATTTTCCTACCGGTACGTTGATGTCCAATGGTCGGATTCCTCACGTGCTCACGACTCGCGGCGATAACTCGCGACACGTCGAGTCCACGCAATGGTAATTGTGAGTCAAGCGCGCTAGCTGGCGGTAAAAGGGGCTCAGAAGCGTGGAAACGCCTGCGCACGCTAGTTGTCGAATGAGCGAGTCTGACCCCTCTTTCAGACTGGTGAAAATCACCAGTTGTGTTCTTCTGTTGTTTTTTAGCGTATCTGCGACGATTTTCACGGAAGCCAGTAAGCGCGAAGATGGCACGTACCCGTATAATACGGTTGTCATACCGTGCGCCGCAGAGGCTGTCAAACTCATGGTATCGAGTGTCTTTGTCCTGCGCGAACGTCTCACTTGGGAGAAGCACTCACAACCACTATCAAGTTCCAGTCTTCAGAGTTTCGTAGCTTACTCCTTTCCAGCGTTGTGTTATTTCGTGAGTAATAATTGTATGTTTTACATTATTCGATATCTAGGCGCATCGACTTTCCAAATCATGAATAACCTGAAAGTTCTCAGCACTGGCGTCTTCTTGTACACATTTCTCGGCCGAAAATTGTCTTGGTTGCAATGGAAAGCGCTCATCATGCTCGTGATCGGTTGTATGGTGACTCAACTGAGTACGAGTTGCGATGAAGGAAGTCGCGCAAACAATCAGTCGAATTTAGCCGGCTATGCGTTAGTCTTCGTGAGTGCCGTCGCGTCTGGCGCGGGTGGAGTGTTTTCAGAATGGTTATTAAAAGGTAAAGGCGCCGCTGCGCAGAGATCAAATGGTGACAAGGATTCGATACACTGGCAAAATATGCAGTTGTACGTGTTCGGTGTGTTATTTGGTGTCGTATCGCTACGTATGGACGCAAATTGGGCTTCAGTACCGGGCCAAAACCCATTCCATGGGTTCAACGCATTTGCGTACGCTACGGTGGCCACGCTCGCCATATGTGGTCTTTTAGTGTCCTTCATACTCAAATACTTGGATAACGTAGCGAAATGTTTCTGTGCGGCATTGAGCATGCTGTGCGTCGCGCTTCTAGATTCTTTCATGAACCACGAGACGATCCCCATGCGTTTGACGCTCGGTATCTTTCTCACCGGGTTAGCGTTGGAGCAATACCACCTTTGAAATGACACACAGGTCCGTTACGCTCAGGCAGTGCGAATAAGTGTTGAAGGAAAAAGAAAGCAAACGCATTCATCCGTTTCGCGTCGCAAACTGGCGCAACGAGATCGACAAACTCACTCGCAAAATTCAACGCGACCGACAATCCACCCGGCAAAGTTTTCCAGAGTCGAAATCTGAGCGATGCGGTTCTTTGTCTCTGTCTAGGCGTGCCGTGGGGTTCACGTCAGCTGGAAAGTTTACTTTAGGCAGTTCCATCAAGATCAAGAGCTATGTGAATACTTTCGTGGGATTCAGAAAACACGCTCAAAGAAATCGAGTAATGGATCTGGCGGTGGCGCCAAACAGCACAACAAAGAGGCGCACGAAGAGATCGATCCGGCCGAGTTGGCGAGCAAGCTTGGTGTGAAGGATGAAGTCATGGAAAGTCATTTCATGCTCACAGATGCGGAGGCGCTCGATGCATTGTATGGCGAACTGGATATCCGCCGTCGCTATACAAAGTACAAAGTATTACTCCGCGATACCGCGTGACGCCACGCTCGTGAAATTGTTTCTCGCTCACGTCATGCGTCCATCTTTCGCGGTTGAGAGCGCGTCGTTCGCACGCATAGCGTCGCGAGGTCGGCACGGGGCGAATTTATTCCGGCCCATCTCTTTTGCAAAAAAAGAATAGCGAAAATCGACTCGTGTTCCTTCCCCGCAGAGACGAGGGACTCGGTAGCGAGTCCCGACCCGTCGAATGAATTGATGGGTCACGACTCGAGAGGAGTCCCTCGTCTCCGACACGCACGCGGAGGGAAAGAACACACTTCATTTTCACTGTGTGTCGTTCGTCGGCACAGCTCGACGTCGACGCGATGCGTCGACGCGCGCGCGCGCATCGCGCGCGGTCGTTCGCGCGTGCGGTCGCGTGCGCGTCCGTCTGTGCGTTCGCGCGCGCGGTGTCGTCGGTCGCCGCGTCCGAGTCGATGGATGACGATGTGATTCAACACCATGGCGGAGGGCGGGAGGCGACGGCGACGAGTGAGGCGGTGGCGGGGACGCGCGATGCGCGCGCGCGGGGTGACGATGAGGCGTCGACGCGTGACTCGTCGCTCGTGGAAAAAGTGGCGCGCGCGTGGCGCGAACGATCGAGACGAAACGAATTCGACGCGTTCGTCGAGCGCGGGGACAAACGACGCGAGTACTGCGGGAACGAAGGCGCGTATCCGTGCGATGAGAGCAGACGGCGGGAGAAGATTTTTTATGAGAACGTGGCCATCGCGCGCGCGTTGGATCGAACGGCGCCTTTAGGGAGCAGACGTTCGCGTACGCATCGTCGGGACGACGAGGACGAAGAGGATGGCGACGACGAAGACGCATACGAGGAAGACGAGGACGAATTGTCGGATTCCAGAGCGAAATACGGAACGACGATATGGAGCGATCGCACGCGCGAGGAGTTTGAGTCGAGTACGGGGAGTCTGTCGCCGACGCCGGCGAGGGAGCGCGATCGAAGTCGCGAAAAGAAGGAGAGTTGGAAAAAGATGCACGAGGAATTTCTCCAGCGAAACGCCGACATCTGGACGGGTGGTCGAAAGACGGATGGAGATTTATTCGATTCCAGACACCTTCCGAAATCTTGGGATTGGCGCCAGATCGGTGGTCTGAGTAAGGTTTGGGAACAGGGCGCGTGCGGCGGGTGCTGGGCGTTTACCACCGTCGCCGCCGTCGAGGGCGTGCACTACATTTGGACGAAAGAAGAGGTGAGTCTGTCACCGCAGATGCTCTTGGAGTGCGATCCAATCGATCAAGACTGCACTGGTGGGAACATGGTGACCGGATACCAATACGCCGTGATGAAGGGGGGGATTTCGTCCGTGCGCGATTACCCGGTGCACCCGTACACGATCGAGACTAGCGAAGTCGGACCATGTCGATCGAACACAGCGCGCAAGCACGCAGCCTCGATCGATGATTACATCGTCTTGGAGAATACATGGAGCGAGTTGAAGTCGGCGATATACATGCAACCTGTCTCCGTGGCTGTGAACGCGCTCGGAGAACGTTTTAGATTTTACTCGGGCGGCGTGTTGACGTATGACGACTGTCAACCGGATTGGGACAACGCGCCGAATCTGATCAACCACGCCGTCGTCGCCGTCGGATTCGGGTACGACAAACACCTCGATCTCGAGTACGTCGTCATAAAAAATTCGTGGGGTCCGCAGTGGGGGGAGAACGGCTTCGCCAGAATCGCAATGCAAGGCGGCCAGATGAACGCCACGTGCGGATTATTAATCGAATCCGTCGCCCCGCTCAAGCTCAGCAATCTGACCTACAGCGACCCGAACTACGTCGCCGGTCTCAACGATTACGTCGATTGGGCGCCAAAATCGCAATTGAGCAACGTCAACGGTATTCTGTACGTCATCCTCACCACCGTCGCCCTCGTGGGCGCCTTGTCCATGGCCATCGTCACCGTCGTCTCGTGCATGACCGAGGACGACGGTTACTACTACACCGATCTCGATTTCGACGAATACGACGAAAAGTTCGACGTTCGCAAGCACGCCTTCGGGCAAGAGGACAGGTTACAGGGTCTGAGCGTGACGCAGAAACTGTCCCGCTTCCAGGCGCGCCGCGAGCCGATCACCGGTTTGCCGGCGCGCGGTCGCTCGGGACGCGACATTCGCGACATGTCCGACGTCAAACCGCACCGCGGCGGCGACCGACTGTGACGCGTGCGCTTAGAAAAAGAACATAGCGTAGTTTTGTATACATTTTCGTATCGCGTCAGACGCACGAACGACGTCGTCGCTCTCCTCGCCCGAACGCGTTCGCGAAGAAGAAACCGTCCCGCGCGGCGAACACGATGGCGCGTCAGACGTCGGCGCCTCTTGCGCCATGCCGCCCCCGCCCGACGCGCCGCCGTCGGCGCTCGCGCGCGCACAAAAGTTTGTCCTCGCAAACTTTCTCGTCTGCGGCTTCTGTCTCGCCCTCACGTTCGGTTTGAGCGTCCCCGCCGCCGGAAAAGCGCTCGCCTCGGTCACCGTCAGCGGATGGGGCGTCTTCCAGACGATGTGCGTCGTCGTCATCTTCATCATCTCCGGGGCGACGCTGAAGACGGAAGAGATCGCGGAGGCGCTGAAGAGCGGCCGCGGGGCGCTGGCGTACGGATGGGTGGCGATTTTGGGAGTCACGCCCTTGCTCGGGTTTATCCAAGTGCAGCTGCCGTACAAGCCGTTGGAGTTTCGATACGGATTGGCGCTGTTTTGTTGCGTACCGACGACGCTGACGAGCGGGGTGACGCTGGTGAGGAACGCGAAGGGTAACGTGGCGTTGGCGCTGATGCTGACGGTGACGACGAATTTGATCGGGGTGTTTACGGTGCCGTTTTATTTCAACGCCGTCGTGTCCACGGGACCGTCTCTCGGCGCGACGGGTGCGACGAGCGGTATGACGTCCAACGCGCTGAAATTGCTCGTCAAGCTCATCTTCACCATTCTTATACCCATATGTGCCGGGAAAATCGCGCGAGAAACGTTTCCATCCGTGGCTCGATTCGCAACGAAGTACAAGGCGGAGCTCACGCTCGCCAACAACTCGTGTCTCATCGTCATCGTGTGGATGTCCATCTCTGGAAGCGCGAAACAACTCATCGACACGAACGCTGGAACCATTTTCGCCGTCATCTTTGCCGCCATCTTGATTCATGTCGTCTTCTTGGCCATCAACTTTGCCGTCACGCACGCGCTCGGTCTCTCCGGACCCGAACGCGTGGCGAGCGTCATGATGTCCAGTCAAAAGACGCTCCCCGTCGCCATGACCGTCATCGCGTACCTCCCCGAGGACACCTTCGGCTCCAAAGGTCTCATCGCCATCCCGTGCATCGTGTGCCACATCACCCAACTCTTCATGGACGCGCCGCTCGCCACGCGCCTGGCCAAGCTCGCCGACGAGCGCGCCGCCGCGGACGCTCCGTCCAAGCCTCTCACCGCCGTGTGACCCCATTTATCGACGAATTCGCGCGCTGTAACAACAAAACATATTCTTTCGCTCGAATCTCGCCTCCGTTTCGTCTTTAACGCACCGTGCGATGACGCCGTCGAGCGCGCGCGCGTCGGCGCGTCTCGCCGGCGCGAAGCGCTCAAAAAGTACCCTGAACCGCATGCGCCCCTCACCCGCGCGCACGCTCACGCCGCGCGGTCGCGCACGCCATGCGCGAAATGCGCCAACGATTCATCGAGGATGGCTTAGTCGTCGTTCCCGACGCCATTCCGCGCGCCGTAGTCGACGAAATCGTCTCGCAATTAAAGCGCGAGCTCCGCCACCCGGTGGTTCGTCCCGAGTCCGGTGCGGGCGCGGGCGACGGCGTCGATCTCGAGGACCCGGCGACGTGGCCGCGAGGGAACGCGCGACGAGTGATCGAGGTGGTGCCGCCGGGCGAGGGCGAGGCGTGGGCGGCGGTGTTGGATTCGCCGCCGCTGCGAGACGCGCTCGACGCCGTCTTGGGAACGTCGGCGTGGGAGCTCGAGCTCAACGAGGTGGACGCCGCGCGAGGGACGTGCGAGCCGAGACATTGGTACTGTCCGATCACGTTTCCCGAACACGATTCCGAGGAGGTGGAACTGCGACTGGCGGAGGAGCGAGCGAATCGAGCGAGGGCAGCGCAGAGCGAAAAGCGACGAAAGACGAGCGGCGAGAGCGGGTTGTGCGCGCCGCCGCCGACGATGTGGACGGCGTGCATGAGCGGGAACGTGCAGAAATTGCGAGAGGACGGACGGAACTGGGACCAGATCTCGAAGATGGTGAGCACGAGCGAGTTGACGTGGACGGCGAAACAGTGCGAGGAGCATCATCAATCGGTGTGGACGCCCGAACAAGACGCCGCGCTCTTGGCGGCGGTTACGGAACACGGCGAGCGGTGGCAACTCATCACGCAGCTGATGCAGAGCGTGCGAAGCGGGTGTAAGAAGAAGCAAGTCAGAGGAAGAGCGATGATGTTAATAGACGAGCGATCGGCAAACATGGTGAGCGCGGAACCGGAACACCACCTCGGCGGCGGAGTGGAGAGCCGCGGCGTCGAGGCCGCGAAATCTTGGCATCCGGTCAATCGTCGACGCATGCTCAATCGCGGGTGGCATCTGGACATCGGTCCAGGGTTCTCCACCGACGCGATGCGAACGCCCGAGGGACATCCGTATCAGGGGGCGATCATTTTGATATTTCTATCCGACTGCGAGGCGGGCGGCGGCGGCACGGCTTTCATCAAGGGCTCGCACAGATGGGTCGCGTCCCATTTGCGCCAAAAGAGAGGCGTCGTGCACAGTGAATTGAATTCATGGGCGATAGAGTTGGTGAGCGAGCTCTCGAACGGAGGGAGATTACCTCTATCCTACGAGATGGATGCTCGCGACGCCGAAAACGCGTTGAGTCGAGACGACATCGACGGCGTCATAGAGCAATTGAGCGGTAACGCCGGTACCGTCGCGTTTCTCCATCCGTGGCTGATTCACAGTGGAACGAGTAACTTGACACCAAGGGTTCGTCTATTGGCGAACGGTATGGCTCGAATAAAGCAAGAAATGTTCGACAAGGAGGGCATAACCATTCTCAAGGAGGTGGTCTCTGGGAAACCAAACATGAAGCGCACGTTGGACTTCCTGCCTTCGACGTCACCCACTGATCAGTCTGTTCGACCGCCCGCGGACGCATCGTTACCGAGTGTGAGCATCATTTTGCCCGTGTACAACGCTTCGCGCTGGCTCGACGAAACCTTGAGCTCGGTTTGCGCGCAGACGTATAGAGGTCCGATTGAAGTTTCAATCTTCGACGACGGGAGCACGGATGATTCCGCGTCGACCATTCGTAAGTGGTTGGACACGTTGAAAAGGATCGGGTTGTCGTTCGTCGCGAATGGTAGCAGATGGCGCGAGAGTGCCAACTTTGTCGCCGAAGATGCTCCGAACTGCGGCATTGGATTTTGTAGAAACCGTTGCATAGAACAGAGCAGCGGCGACATCCTCGTGTTCTTGGACTCTGATGACGTCATGATGCCGAACCGACTCGATCTTCAAGTCCCGCTCGCCACGACCAATCGGACCGCCATCGTCGGTGGATGCTGGAAGCGGTACCCGAGCGGCTCCACCGAGCACTACGAGGCGTGGGCGAACATGATGACTCAGCGAGAGCTCCACCTCGAGCAGTTTCGGGAGTGTACGGTCCTCTTGCCGACGTGGTGCATGGCGAGATCGATCGCACAAGCCGTCGGTGGATTCGTCGAGGCGCCTCCTGGATCTGGTGAGGCGGAAGACCTCATCTTCTTCCAGAAACATCTCGCGTTGCACTACGCCGAAAATTCCAAGCACGATTTGCCGTCGCTGCTGCGCGCGGGCGATTATCCGCACAATCCCGTGCTTTTGTACCGCTGGAGTCCTCAAAGCGCGTCGTCTCGATGTAGTAGACGACGTTTGCTTCAAGTTCGAGCGCAGGCGTTCGAGGAGCGGATCTTATCCATGCCGAGCTGGGAAAAGTTTGTCGTCTGGGGCGCCGGGCGCGACGCCAAAAACTTCATGAATGAAATCTCTTCGTCGGCGCGCACGCGAGTCGTGGCGATGATCGATATCGATCCGCGAAAAACAGGGCGTCAGTACACAAATTCACAGGTTCCAGACCAATCGCCCGTGCCCATCGTACACTTTTCAAAGGCTCCGAGAGGATTACCCGTTGTCGTGTGCGTGGCCAAGCGTAGAAAAGGATCCGGTCACGAGGGCGAGCTCGAATCCAACGTGGAAACGCTCGGTCTCATCGAAGGTACAACGTTGTGGTATTTCAACTAATAATTTGGCAATTTGCTTTTTGTAATGCTAGTAGTATTTCTAATGTCGGAGCTGTGTAAAGTCGCGAAACGACTCGACCATCACCGGGGGCCATCGTCGGACGCGAGCCAACCAATCAAAATCCCTATACAATTCACACCCATCTAACACCGGACCTCCCTCGACCAATTGTCCACTGTTGATTTTCTCGCAGCTCCAATTCCAATTCTCCTCGGCGCGCTCCTCGTCGCCGCGTCTCCAGTACAGCGCCGCCAGCGCGGCGCGCATGTCGACGCTCCCAGCCGCCCGTCTCTTAATCTTCTCCATGTCCGCGATCGCCTCATCCGTCCGTCCCAACTGCGCCTTCACCAACGCCGCGTTACTCCCCGCGTAGATGGCGCCGCTCAGATTTCTCGACCGCTGAAAAATCTCCGCAGCTCTCTCGTAGTCGGCGAGTGCCCGCGCGTACTCGCCCAACGACACGAAACAATTTCCTCTCGAATTCAACACGTACGGCGGCACCGCCCCGATCATCTCCGAATACGTGATCGCCTCCGTGTACGCATCGACCGCCTCTCGCCATCTCGACAATCCCTCGTACGCCAACGCTCGATTCGACAACGCGCCCAGACTTCGATACTCGGGCGGCTGCAGCCTCGCCGCGGCGTCGTAATCCGAAATCGCCTCTTCGAATCGCTTGAGATCGACGTAAACCTGCGCGCGTCGCTCGAGCCACACGGGTTCGTTCGGTTCCATGTCGACGATCGCCGTCAGCGCGTCGCGCGCGGTGACGAGGTCGCGTTGATTGTATGCCGATTTTGCGCTGCGCTCGAGTTCATCGAACGTTGGGGACGCGCGCGACGGTTTCGGGGCGATCCACGCGAGGGCGAGCGCGGTGGACGACGACACGAAACGTCGTCGACCGTCTCGCGCCGCGCAAGGAGGCGGCGCGACGGTCGGGAGGGTGGACATCGTCAGAGTGTGACGCGACAAACGTCGTCAACGTCATGTTCGACGAGTGGACGTGGCGGGACGGTGGAGACGCGGCGTCGGCGAAAAAGGCGCTCGTGGGCGTGTGCGCGGTGTGTGTGATCGTGCTCGGGGGATTGGTGGCGAGATTGGCGTCGATGCGCGGACGAAGACGACGCGGGACGTTCGAGGCAACGCGTCGACGTCGACGCGGAGCGACGACGTGATGACGACGCGCGCGACGCGCGCGCGGTGCGGTGGTAGTGTGATGTGATGTAATTGTATTGAAAAGTTGTATGTATCGCGACGCCACGTCGATGGATCGCGCGCTTGGTGTCGGTGTCGCCGCGCGCTCACGCCGCGGGCTCGACGGCGCCGCCAAACATGAGAGACGGCAACGCCTCCGGAATGGCGGATTGTCGATTCAAACGACGCTTCTTTTGTTGTTCGCCGTCGACGCCTTTGTTCTTTTTGGCGCCGAGCGTGGGCATCTGAAGCATGCCGAGAGGCATGCGCGGCCCGTCGTTGGCGGGCGCGGGGACGTCGGCGGCGGCGTTTTCCTTAGCCGCCGTCGACGGGATGGACTTCTTCTTCTTCAACGGCAATTTGCTCGTGCGCTTGATCGGCACATCCACCTCTTCGTATTCACTGTCGTTTTCGTCCTCCTTGTCGTCGTCATCGTCGACGTATTCGTCGTCGTCGTCGTCTTTCGCGGCGGGCGGTTGGTACGGCGCGCTCGCGTCGATGACGACGGAGGACGGCGGGGCGCGCTTCTTCGCGACCGACCGCTCGACCGCGTGACTCTGCGCACCCTTCGTCGAGCGTCCACCGGCGCGACGAGACGCGCGCGCGTCGCGACCGCGCTTTTCCGCCTGTCGCTCGCGAGATTTGCGCAACGTTTCCATCACCTCGGCTGCCGTGTGCTCGGCGGCGGCGGCGTACTTGGAGCGTTCGCGTCCGCGCGCCCCCTCCGCGAGGTTACGCTCGAACGCCTCGTCGTCTCTCGCGAGCAACTTTTCGCGCATCTTTTCGAGCTCCGCTCGCGCGCGTTCGAGCGCCTTATCTTGTTCTTTCACGCGACGTTCGAGCGCCACGACGGCGCCGGTTTTCGCGCCCAGTTCAATCTCCGCGCGATCCAGTCGCGATCGAAGCTCCGCCGACGACTCACTCGCGTACGACGTCGTCGTCCCTTCGACCACCTCGGACTCAACACCATCGGCTCTCGCGTACAGACGTTGATTCCAATCCGCGAGCTGCGCCTTGAGAAAGTTTTGCGCGCCGTCGCGTTCCGCCACGGCGCGGTGCAATACGGAATTTTCCCCCTCGACGTCTCGCAACCGCTCATTCAACGCTTTATTCTCCTCTCTCGCATCGACAATCTTTTCCTCCAATCGCGCCAATCGCGCGTTCATCGCCTCGCGCTTCACGCGCATCTCGACATCCTCCGCCTCGGTCGTCGTCTTCATCGCCTCGAGTTCCTCCTCTCGCTCCGCCGCGCGCTCCAACGCCGCGCGCGCGTCTCGCAGCGCATCCCTCAATCGACCCATCTCTCGTCCCATCATCTCCGCCCGTTCGTGCTCATCCATCAACTGCGCCTTGAGGATCTCATTCCCGGTCAACGCTTCGTCTAAATCATCCCGCGCGCTCTCCTCTCGCGCCTCTAAAATCTTAATCAACCGTCTCGCCTCGCACAATTCCAAACGCGCGCTCGACAGCGCGTACTCGCGTTCGCTCAGTTCCACGCTCGCCGCGCTTCCCAACGCCTCCAACTCGCGCGCACGCCTCCCCCGTTCGCTCTGAAACGCACCGACGACGATGGAGAGTTTCTCTTTGAGAAGCGCGATCTCGGCTTCACCGAATTTTCCCGCCGCGCGCGCGGCGTCCAACTTTTCGAGCAACGACGCCGAAAATCCCTGCGACGACGGGCGACGGGCGCGCGTCATCAGCGCGTCTCCTTCGTCAGTCCTCCGAGCGCGGTCCATCGGTCGCGACGCATCGAGAGATACAGGACCATACGCGTCATCGCGTCGTCTCCCGTCGTCGTCAACGTCATCATCATCATCACCATCATCACAAACGAACGGTCACACGACGCGAACGGTGGTGACGATCGATGCGTCCCCCCATCCCCCACCCTCACGGTCGACGCGCGCGCATCGCATCGCGAGACGTACCCTGAGCGCACCGAGTTCCTCGTCCACGGTCGTTCGCGCGCGACGCGTCATCGCGGCGCGTCCGTGTGACGCGCGACGACGCGCATGGATTTGGATTTCGCGACCGAACGGACGACTCGGTCGCGCGCGTCCCCCGGTGGTGGAGGGGTGTCCTTCATATACGGTCTATATGTATGTGTATACGTCTCGTGTGTCCGAGTATATATGTGATACCTCCCTCGACCGACGCATCGGTCGATCGTGCCGAGCGTCCCTCTATGACTGCCGAGCGTCCCTCTATGACTGACGAGTCGTGAATCGTCGATAAAGACACCATACATTGTACATGTAATCGCCGTCAAACCAGAGTACGTTGCACCGACGGTCGGGCCCGCGTCGCGCGTCGGTGCGATCGTCGTCGCGCGCGTCGTCGCGCGGCACTGTACGCGCGCCGCCATCATGTCCGCCACCGCGCAATTTTCCTCCTCCGCGCTCACCGGGTGCGTCTTCTCGACTCGACCGCGTCTCGACTCGACCGCGTCGTCGTCCATCCATCCATCCATCGATCGATCGCGCGATCGTATCCACTGACGCGCGAGGGGCGAGATACGCGGGATTGGTGATGACGATGGATGCGTCGACGGGCGTGCACTCGCGCGATCGACGTCGCGCGATCGATGACGGGATGTGCGCACGAAAATTTTTATCCGACGCGTCGCGTCATCGCGTCGACGTCGACGCGTCGGACGCGGGGATGACGCGCGCGCGATGATGATGATGGAGGAGGAGGACGAAGGACCGCGACTGACCGCGATCGCGCGCGCGAATCGTCCTCGTGTAGACTCCGCGCCGCGCGTTCGGTGTCCTCCGCGCGACGCGTCACCGTCGCCGCGCGTGCGTCCGCGCAACCGATGTGGATGCCCGGCGCCACCGCCCCGGCGCACCTCGACGGCACGCTCCCTGGGGATTACGGTTTCGACCCGCTCGAGCTCGGGAAGGATTCGAAAGATTTGGAGTGGTACGTCCAGGCGGAGTTGCAACACGGACGATGGGCCATGCTCGGTGTCGCCGGTGCGGCGGCGCCGGAGATTCTCACCAACATGGGCGTGAGTGATTTGCCCAACTGGCACGACGCGCCGATGTACGACGGGTACTTTGCCGACGCGACGACGTTGTTTTGGGTGCAAATGCTCGCGATGAATTGGGCCGAGGTGAGACGGTGGCAGGATATGAGAAAGCCCGGGTCCGTGAACGACGATCCCGCGTTTCCGGGGAACAAATTGCCCGAAGGTGTCGTCGGATACCCGGGCGGTATCTTTGATCCGTTGGGATACGCCAAGGGTGACTTGGCCAAGTTGAAGGCGAAGGAGATCGCCAACGGGCGCTTGGCCATGGTCGCCTTCGCCGGGATCATGGTGCAATACGACCACACCGGCGTCGGTCCGGTGGCCAACTTGATGGCGCACGTGGCGGATCCGGCGCACGCCAACGTGTTCGCCGCCAAGTTTATCGGTTTTTAAGCGTGAGGTGAGGCGTTCGTCGATGACTCGACCGCGAACGCGGCTGACGTCGCGTAGCGGCGAAGGCGCATTCATTCGACGGCGCCGACGCGCCGGGGTCGATACGATCGCGACGTCGCGTCGGTCGGTCGTCGGCAATCGTCGTCGTTTTAATCACAACGAAGAAGGATAAAAAATCGTAGTACTACATCGCGATAGGCGCGCGCGTCGTTTCTCCTCGGTGTTTTCTCGTCCGCGTCGTCGATGACGATGTATGCGTCATCTTTTTAATTTACACACCGCGTCAGACGACGACGACGACGACGACTCGTCCCGTCATGACGCCGCCGACGCATCGGTACGTCGACGACGACGTCGACGTCGACGCGCGTCGAGGCGCGCGACGCGCGCGCGCGAACACGGCGTCGACCCCGCGCGGGGCGACGAAAACCATCGGGAAATCGACGCCGCACCGACGTCGCGCGATGACGCCCTCGAGCGCGGCGACCGCGGGACGACGCGGGACGTCGTCGGCGACGCCCGTGGGCGCGCGCGCGAACGCGCGCGCGCGCGCGGTTCGAGGGGCGGGTGGGGATGATTACGATGCTATTTTTGATTTGCGCGCGTCGGCGCGCGGCGACGACGTCGCGACGTCGACGTCGCGAAGGCAAGAGACGGATCCACACAAGATTAAACAGCGACAGCGACAGATTGATTACGGGAAGAACACGCTCGGGTACGCGAGGTACCGCGAACTCGTCGATCGAGCGATGCGAAAACCGAGCGACGCGTGGACGCCGGACGTGCGCGCGGCGGCGTCGAAACGCGCCTTCGACGGATTGGTACGGAAATGGCGTCGCGCGTTACACGCGTACGATCCACCGGTGGACGAAAACGACGACGGTGTCATCGTGAACGTGCCCGTGGATCCCACGACGCGACCGGAGGGATCGTTAAAACCGGGCGAATACGTTCCCGAGGCGTTGGCGCGCGCCGCGCGCGCGCGCGCCGACGCCAAAGCCGCCGCCGACGCCGCCGTTCGTGAAAACCGCCACGTCCCGCTTCCCAAACTCCCACCACTCCGCGCGCCGGATTTCACGCCGAGCGCGTTACCGAAGAGAGCCGACATGCCTCCGGGATGGGACGCGCTCACGCCCGACGCCGCGCGCGACGCTCGCGACGGCGCCGAGCGCATGGACGTCGACGGCGTCGCCAGGTCCATCTACGACGCCGGGTGGGAGGGAGACGATTTCAACGGTATCGTTTAATTCCATCTCTTCGTCGTGTACACCGTTCGCATCCTTTCGTACGTCGCGCCGCGCGCGTCGTCGCGCGTCCGCGAGCTCGGTTTTCGCCCCCGACGAGAAAGATCTCGCCCCGATCCGCACTCGTCGTCTCGCGGCGTCATGGTGCTCGAGGCGACGATTTTGTGTCTCGATAACAGCGAACACGTTCGAAACAGTGATTACGCGCCGACGCGGTTACAGGTGCGCGACGCGCGCGACGACGCGCGCGACGAACGCGACGATCGATCGAACGGTGGGATTTTCACGCGCAACGAGTTGACTGACGACGACGGGTCTCGACGCACAGGCGGAGGCGGATGCGGTGAATTTACTCGCCGGTGCGAAGACGCAGAGTAATCCGGAGAACGCGGTCGGTGTGTTGTCGTTGGCGGGGAAAGCGCCGCGAGTGTTGACGACGCCGACGCAGGATTTAGGCGCGGTGCTCAACTCGGTGCACGGGGTGAAAATCGAGGGGGAGATAAACGTGAGCGTCGGGGTGCAGGTGGCGCATCTGGCGCTGAAACATCGACAGAATAAACACCAGCGCATGCGTATCGTGTTGTTCATTGGAAGTCCGGTGATGGAGACGGAGAGTGAGTTGACGGCGGTGGGGAAAAAGTTGCGCAAGTGCAACGTGGCGGTGGACGTGGTGTCGTTCGGGGACGTCGAGACGAATAGGGAGAAGCTCGAGGCGTTCATGGCGAGCGTGAACAAGAATAATAACTCAAATTTAGTCGTCGTCGAGCCCGGAGCGAATTTGTCGGACGTGTTGTGTGGGACAGCCATCTTTAATCAAGACGGACCGGCGGGCGGGAGCGGTTTCGCGGCGGCGGCGGCGGCGGCGCAGTCCCAGGCGGCGATGCAAGGTTTCGGGGACATGGGGGACATGGGGGACATGGGGGACGATCCTGCGTTGATGATGGCGCTTCGAATCTCGCTCGAGGAGGAGCGCGCGCGTCAAGAAGCGGCGGCGGCGGCGGCGGGCGAAAACGGAGGCGCCCAGGGGGGCGACGCGCCCGCCGCCGAGGGCACGGCCGAGGCGTCCGCGTCCGCGGATGACGCGCAACAGACCACCGCGGATCCGATGATGCTCGACGACGACGCGTTGCTTCAACAGGCGCTCGCGCTGAGCATGGGCGAACAAGGCGCGGCGGATCTCGCCGCCGCCGCCGCCGCCCAGCCCGAAGACGACGACGACGACGCCGAACTCCGCGCCGCGCTCGCCGCCAGTCTCCGCGAACACACCGAACGACCAGACGGTGACGCCGACGCGTGACGGACCGTTCTCACGCTCGTCGGAGACGTTTATCGTTCGCCGCGCGCTTTATAGCCAGCGTCTCGCGTCTCCTCGTCTCGGCGATGTCTTCGCCGCGACGCGCGCGACGTCGCCACGACGCGCGCGATGTCCGTCCTCACGACGACACGACACGACGCGCACCATTCATTTTTGTAACACTCACGCGGTCTTCGCGCCGTCCCGCGTCACGCACGCGCAGTACACGCCCCACGAATTTCCCTCCCGACGCGCTCGCCTCGCCTCGCCTCGTCGCCTCGCCGTGGATCGCCACCTTATCCGCACACTCACGCACGTCACCATGCGCACCGCGACGCCATCTCTCGCACACACCCGCGTCTCGTCGTTCACGACGGACGCCCGCGGCTCTTCCCGTCGTTCTACGTCGCGAGGCGTCGCCATCGTCGCGCGATTCGCCGTCGGGGACGCCGTCCGCGTCACCGCCGACGTGCGCGCCTACCACGTCCCGAAATCCAAGGGACAGGGCGTCGATCTCAAGGGTATGGTCGGTGTCGTCGAGTCGAGGGCGGATTCGCACCAGGGCACGACGACGAGCGCGACTTTACCGTGTAAGGTGGCGCTGCCGGTGCCGAACGGGGACGGGAAGACGTTCATCGCGCACTTGGGGGAGGATGAGCTCGAGCGCGCGTGAGCGGGCGGGCGAGACGGGCGTCGCGCGGTGAGTGGGCGCGGGCGGGCTCGGACGCGCGCGATGGTGGGCGTTCGTTTTGCTTTTTCATTTTAATATTCATCAGTTAGTTGTACGCGTCCGTTCGTTCGTTCCTTCTCGATGGAGACGCGCGCGGTCGAGGGGGGACGGGCGGCGTCGACGTCGGTTTCGGCGGTTTTCTCTCTCGCGGCGCCCGCCGCGCTCAGAAGATGCCGAAACCGAGACCGAAGATGCCCCCGCGACCCTTACCGGCGACGGCGTGACACGAATCGCGCATGGAGGCTGCGTCGACGGTGGCGACGCGGTCGTACACGGTGGCGAGGCTGGCGAGCTTGTGCGCCTCGGCGTCGAGGGTATCGAAGACGCCGGGCTCGCCGACGCGCCAGGACCAGTTGCCGTCGGCGACGCCAGGGGTGTTCATGCGAGCCTCGTTGCCGAGCGCGAGGACGTCTTGCATGGTGAAGACGCAGGCTTTGCTGACGCTGGACATGCCAGCCTTGATCATGCCCCACGCGCCGTCGCCGTAGGCGATGCCGGCGTACGCCTCGAGTCGACGCTTGGTGTCCTCGTCTTGTTGCGCGTACCACCCCTGAGACGTTTCGTTGTCGTGCGTGCCGGGGTAGCAGAAGGAGTTTTCGTAGTGGTTGTGCAACAGGTGCGGGTTGCGACCGTCGCCGCCCCAAGCGAATTGAAGGACGACCATGCCCGGGAAACCGCATGCCTCGCGCAATTCGACGACGTCGGCGGTGATGACGCCGAGATCTTCAGCGACGATTTTCGCGTCACCGAGCGTGGATTTAAGCTTTTCGAACATGTCCACCCCGGGACCTACCATCCATCGACCAGATTTCGCCGTCGGCGCGCCGGCCTCGACCTCCCAATACGCCGCGAACGCGCGGAAGTGATCGATTCTCACCTCGTCGTGAAGCTCGAGCGTGCGTCTGAGTCGTTGCGCCCACCATGCGTAATCCGTCGCCGCGTGCGCGTTCCAATCGAACAATGGGTTCCCCCACAACTGCCCGTCGTCAGAAAACGCGTCCGGTGGCACGCCCGCGAGCGCGGACGGCTTCTTATCGTCACCGAGCAAGAATAAATGTTGGTTCGCCCACACGTCGGCGCTGTGCCCGCCGACGTAAATGGGCATGTCGCCCACCAAGGAAACACCCTTCGAGTTGGCGTATTTCTTCAATCTGATCCACTGCGAGTGAAATAAAAATTGCGTCGCCTTAAAAACTTCGATCGAATCCGCCTTTTCGCGCTCGATCGCCGCGAGCGCGTCCTCGTGTCGATCGCGATACTCGACCGGCCAATCCCACCAATACCTCCCCACCAACTCGGGAACGGTGTCGATGGCGTCAAACGTCGCCGCCGGATCCAACCACGCCTTGACGTCCTCTCTCGCACAAAACACGTCGTATTCACCGCGCAATCCACTCCCTCGCTCCATCGATAACAACTTTTTCGCAGCCTTTTCAATCAACGGTTCGTTCGTCGCCGCCACGTTGCCGAAATCGACGTTGGCGCACCCGCCGTACGCCTTCGGTAAATCCTCTCGCGCCAGCAGCCCGTCCGCGACGAGATCATCCAGAGAGATTATCAACGTGTTCCCACA
>Ga0181567_10000638_pt1 | contig 26564 bp, 20 predicted proteins | sample 101ome_14_FD_133761 | JGI IMG/M metagenome (GOLD analysis project Ga0181567, IMG submission 133761) | Coastal salt marsh microbial communities from the Groves Creek Marsh, Skidaway Island, Georgia - 101403AT metaG (megahit assembly) | ecosystem: Environmental > Aquatic > Marine > Intertidal...
GCACTGCATTACCGCCGCCAAACCAAAACCCATCGTCATTTTGGCTAGGTTCGACGATGGGTTTTGCGCGCTCTGTATCTATAAGGGTGCTACCTAAACGAGTTAGTTTTCTCTCGAGGTTTTCGGGTAGTGCACTCATGAGGAGTTAGTGCGGCCTTTGCTAAGGGGAATACAACGACAGGCGGCAGCAATTATGCACAATAGAAAGGGGGAATGTCAAGAATTTTCGACCCAGCCGACGGTTTCTTCACGCGCGATCTGGGCCATGGCATCCATCCACATGGGATGGTCGTTGAGGCAGGGAGATAGGTGGAATTCCTCGCCGCCGCCTTCCGAAAATTCCTCTAGTCCTTCGCGCCCAATTTCGTCAATCGTTTCCAGACAGTCAGAGGTAAATCCCGGGCATGTTGCCAGCAGGTTCTTGACTCCGTTTTCACCAAATGCTTCTAGCGTCTCGTCCGTGTAGGGCTGGAGCCAGGTCTCTCTTCCAAAGCGCGACTGAAAGCACAGCTTCCATTCCTTGTCCGATAGCTGAAGGGCGTGCGCTAGTAGGCGCGCCGTTTCTTCGCAGTGGCTTCGGTAGGGGTCGCCCTCGTCGACGTAGCGCTGCGGTATGCCGTGAAAGGTGATCAGGTGGCAGTCGGGCTGCCATTCGATTTGACCGTGACTCTCTCGCACGCGCGTGGCCAGTGCATCGATATAGGCCGGGTGGTCATAGTAGGGGGGGACAAAGCGGAGCGTGGGCATCGCGCGCTTGCGGTCAAAAAACCAGGGACAGCGCCGCCCCATTGCCGCGCGATTGACGGCGTCGTAAATCGAACCCGTGGTCGAACAAGAGAACTGGGGGTACATGGGGAAGACGAGGATGCGCTCGATGCCCTGCTCGGCAAATTGCCGCATAGCCGCATCGATACTAGGCTCGCCGTAGCGCATGCCGAGAATGACCTCATACGCATCGCCGAGTCGTTCCTGCAGGCCCTTTGTTTGCGCTTTTGAGTAGAGCATGAGAGGGGATCCCTCTTCCGTCCATACCTTGGCATAGAGCGCTGCCGAGCGCCTGGGTCGAAACGTCAGCACGATGCCGTATAGGATGGGATACCATTTCAGGGGATGGAGGTCGACAACGCGCGGATCGGAAAGGAACTCGCGCAAATAAGGTCGCAGCGCTGATGCGGTAGGGGCTTTGGGCGTGCCTAATTGCGCGACTAGCACGCCCACCTTAGAAGAGGTCTGAGCCATTGGGAAGAAATCCGGATTGATCGAGTGAATGGGGCTGGTTATGTTAAATCGCCTTGAATATACCGTATATCCACGCACAGACCAGTCTCTTTGCACGGGGGGAATCTGCTATGCGGAGTATCTTTGTTGGTGTAGAATACGCGGGAAAGTCGACGCTAATAGATTTGTTGGGTGATTATTACCGACAGCGCAAAGTGCGCATTCACGGAGACGATCACTTTACCATCCCGGACTCGACGCTCAGCGCACCGTCGCGCGAGATTATGGTAGGTCTTCACGAAGACATTAAAGAGCGCATGCAGCGCATGCAGATCCACTACCACGTCGATATCATAAAAAAGTACGCCTGTCCGCTGATCGCCGGATGGCATATCGAAGAAGCGATCTATGCCGACTTTTACGGGGACAATCCGGACAGTCCCTACTACAAGCGATACGCCTATCAGTTTCAGCGCCTTTACGAGTCCCAGGTGCTCGAAGCGCACCTGCCCGATATCGTCATGTTTCACGTCACGGCAAGCGACGAGGAAATCGCGCGGCGCATGCGTGAAAATCCCCATGAGTATCCCATTGTGCGCGAAGGGGATATCGCTGAGATCAAGCGACGCTTTGATCGAGAAATTGAACGGTCTCTCTTCACGCATGCACACCGCACGGTTGTCCTCGATACGACGGGGAAGACGCCGCAGGAATCGTTTGACGAACTGCTCGCGCTGTCCGAACCGCTCGTGACGATGGGCGAAGTTGCGCTGCGCAATATGGAGGTTCCACAGGGAGAATACGAAGTGAAATACGTCAACGGCGTGCGCCAGATGATTCCGAATCCCTAATGGCTTTGCGTTGCTGCCTGGGCTGTGCGCTGTGGCTATCCATCGCGCTCAGTTCAGGCGCGCACGCCGCTTCTGACTGGCAGCTGCTGCGCGAAGACGTGCAGCGGCTCTGTAATCCCGCGTCGATTGCCTGGGGCGGTGCCGCACTTGGCGCAGCGCTTTTATCCCGTCCGTTTGACGCGGACGTGCAGGGACCATTTAACAATGCGCAGGTTGAGCCGCTGCTCGACGTGGGCAATCGGTATTTCGATTCGGTGCACGTTCTGCCGGCCGCCGTTATCCTGCGTATAGCGGCACGCCGTTGGGGCTCTGATGAGGGGGACGGTGTCTCTTCCCATCTTCTGCGCGCGCTCGTGCTGGCCAATGGGATGGTTGCGCCGTTAAAGGTCGGCGTTGGCCGCGCGCGGCCGGACAAGAGCAATCGCCTTTCATTCCCGTCTGGACACTCTGCCAACGCCTTTGCACTCGCTGCGGTGCTGGGTCATTACAGCGGAAAGTACGCAGCCGTAACAGCGTATGCCGTGGCCTCGTTCGTGCCCATGGCTCGCATTCACGCACGGCATCACTATCTGTCCGACGTAGTTGCCGGAGCCGGCCTTGGGGTTTTAGCCGGCTGGATCAGCGGCCGCCCACGGAAGCCCGTTGCCTTGTCCGTATCTCCCATGCTCGTGGACGGGGGATGGGGAATGCGCGTGCGCTGGCTACGCTAAGTTGACAGAGCGCACGCGCCGGAAATATTCTATCTTCTAATGGAGCTTTATCTACAGATTCGTATCCCATTGGTTTTGGAGTCGGATGGCATTGAAACAGACGATCCATACGCTGCGAGCGCAGGGTAGTTCAATCTACCGCTTTTTGCTCGTGCTGCTCTTGGCATACGGCAGCGGAGCTTCGGCGCTCTGTAGCCCGTGTGCTGCGCCGCAGATTATGGCGTGCAAGGCGAGCGCTGACGCGTCCTTGCGTTCGGACTGCTGCTGCGGAGCTGCCGTCTGTGGAGAGCTAGAGCAGCAGCCTCCATCCAATCCCGCTGTAGAGCTTTATCCCAAGTTCTTGTCTGCACCACCTGTGGTGCAGAACGATAGTGTCGTGGCGGCTCACTCTTTGCCGCCTCTGGCTGCGCCTACCGCAAATCCCGTCCCACCTCCTCTGTTTCAACTCTACTGCTCGTTTCTCATTTGAACTAGCGCTGTACGCATCGGATTGTTCTATCGCGTTGGGGCCCTGTGGTCTCAATGTTTGAGGCCTAGTCTATAAAATGGGAATCGGTGTATGATTGCGTTAATGCGTGTAGTACCCCTCTTGGTTTTTTCTCTCAGTGGAGTCTCTGCACAGGACAGCGTGCTCGAAATATGGCAGCGCGAACAGGTGCGTGGCGCAGAACGGTCTGCGCTTCGTCCGTTGGCCAACCTGCAAGATTACGTGCACTACGCCCAGCTATACAACTCAGATATTGAAGCGGCTTTGTGGGGCTGGAAGGCTGCCATTGACAATGTGAAAACGGCGCGTTCATGGTCAGATCCGCACGTTGCTCTAGGTCACTTTCTGCGGCCAATAGAAACGCGCGATGGTCCCCAGCAGCAGCGCTTCAGCGTTGCCCAGGCGATCCCTTGGCCCAGCGAACTGGACGCACGAAGTCGAGTGGCATTGGCCGTTGCCGACGCAGAGCGATGGCGCTATGAAGAGCGTCGTGCCGACGTGGCTGTCAGAGTGATAGAGGCTTATCTGGACTGCTACTACTTAGAGCGGGCAATTGAGATTACAGAGCGCAGCATGCAGCTGGTCGAATACGTAGAAGAAGTCCTCCGGATGCGCTATCGCAGCGGGGAACAGGAGCACGGCGATTTGATGAGTGTGCAGGTTGAGCTCGGCCGAATGGAGGACCAGATCAGTTCGCTGCGCGATGGACGCATACCTGCAGCCTCTTTGCTCAACGCGCTGATCGGCCGCCCGCACGATGCGGCAGTCGCAGCGTTGGATACGCCGGTGGTTGCACAGCTAGAGATCGATTCTCTGCGCGTTTGGGCCCTGCGCGACAGTCCGCACATACAGATGCTGCGCGCCGCTATGTGGCAGGCCCAGAGTGAGCTCGAGCTAACAGAAAAGGAACGCTATCCCGACTTGACGGTGGGCCTTGACTATGTGCGAACGGGTGAACGGGCAGCGGCAGGTAGCGCTAGCGGCCGGGATCCGTTGGTCGTAATGGCGACGGTTAAACTGCCCGTCTGGCGCGATAAATATCGCGGGCGAGAGGATGCGTCTATATCGCGCTACCAGGCGGCGCGTTCGGCCCTAGTGGACGGGGAGCGCGGGCTGCTGGCTGAGTTAGAAGGCGCACTGTTTGGCCGGCGTGAGAGCATGCGCAAAATGGCCCTGTACGGAGGCGATTTATTGGCTAAGGCCGAGCAGGCCTTTAGCGTGACGCAGCAGTCCTTTACGGCCGGACGCAGCGGGTTCCTTGAGCTGATGAGTGCCCAGCGCACGCTGCTAGAGTTTCATCTTGCCCACGAGAGGGCAAGCGTTGAGCGGATGCGACACGAAGCGCGTATACAGCGCTTGGCCGGACGGCGTATGCCCAGTCGCAGCGTCATAGAGAGGGAGTTGTTGCGCCATGATAGGTAGAGTGAAGATCGTCCTCATAAGCGTAGTAGCACTGTCGATTGGATGGTGGCTCGGCAGTCGATTTGGTTTGGCTGAAGGCGAACTGTATGACGCGGAAATCAAAACGCAGACAGAAGCACAGGCGTGGACGTGCTCAATGCATCCACATATACGCCAACCCGAACGGGGCCTGTGTCCGGTCTGTGCCATGGAGCTGATTCCCGTTGAGATGGAGCCTGTCCCCGCTTCCGGTCCGCGCGAGTTGGCCCTTTCGGAGGAGGCAATAAGGTTAGCGGAGGTGCAAACGGCAGTCGTAGAGCGCCGGTTTGCGGACGTAGAGACGCGGATGGTTGGAAAAGTTGCGATTGATGAAACGAGGCTACGCGATATCACCGCGCGCGTTCCGGGACGCATTGATCGCCTTTACGTCGACTATACGGGAGTGCACATCCACCGCGGTGATCACATGGTCTCAATCTATAGCCCCGAACTGCTCTCGGCGCAGGAGGAGCTAGTGCAGGCCCTGCGCGCGCTGGAGAAGTTAGAAGACCGCTCCGCATCCTCGCTGAAGCAAACGGCTGCGCTGACCGTAGAGTCTGCCCGGCAGAAACTGCGCCTCTGGGGTTTGACCTCTGAACAGATTCGTCGAATCGAAACAGAGCGCACGCCGTCAGATCATCTCACGATATACGCGCCGGAAAGTGGGGTCGTCGTGAAGCGCCATATCGGACAGGGAGCCTACGTGCAGACGGGCGAACGGATTTATACGACGGCTGACCTATCGAAACTCTGGCTGAAGCTCGAAGTGTATGAATCGGACCTGCCTTGGATCCAGTATGGGCAATCAGTGGAGTTTAGAGCTGATGCGCTGCCGGGCGAACGATTCGCAGGCCGCATCTCATTTATACATCCCTTACTCGATGAGAAAACGCGTACGGTGGGCGTGCGAGTGAACGTGGATAATTCCGACGGTCGCCTAAAGCCGGGCATGTTGGTTCGCGCCGTAGTGCGCTCGCAGAGGGCTGCCAATGGGAGCCTGGCCAACGCTTCGCTGGCGGGTAAGTGGATTAGTCCAATGCATCCGGAAATTGTAAAGGAACAGGCTGGCCTGTGCGACGTGTGCGGTATGGCACTCGTGCCCGCTGATTCGCTGGGCTACGTCGGTCCGCCAAGTGACTCGCTAAAAGCGCCGCTCCTAGTACCTGCCTCTGCGCCGCTACTGACCGGCAAGCGTGCCATTGTCTATGTGGCGATGTCCGGTAAAGCGGGCCACTATGAGGGTCGCGAAGTCGAATTGGGTCCGCGTGCAGGGGACTATTATATCGTCCGTTCTGGTTTGCGCGCGGGAGAGCGCGTCGTCGTGCATGGGGCATTCAAAATAGACAGCGCCCTGCAAATTCAAGCCCGACCCAGTATGATGAGTGCGGTCGAGGTAGAAGAGAGCGTTGCAGCGAGAACTGCTTCATTTGAAGAGGCGTCGCTGAGAGATCTTTTACTTGCCTATCTCGCGGTGCAAGAGGGCCTGAGTTCGGATCAGTTGCAAACGGCTATGAACGGTGCTCAAGCGCTGCGCTCTGCGCTGCTGCGATCGGCTCATAGAGGCAGTTCGGGTGCGCTGCGAACCGATTGGGAACGCATGGCTCCAGCGCTTGAACAGGCGGTGGACAGATTTGCCGCCGCGCCAGACCTAGCGAGTGCCCGTGCGGCCTTTGTGTCTCTATCAGAGACCGTCTTAGACGCGGTTGAAAGGCGCGGTTTGCAGATGGAATATGCGCTGGGTATCTACCACTGTCCTATGGCGTTGGAGGATAGAGGTGCGCGCTGGATACAGCGCGTTGGAGCAGTGGAAAATCCCTACTTTGGTGCATCCATGCTGCGCTGTGGAAGTCTCCAGCGCGCGCTGGTTGCCCGGGGGGAATAGAGTACTATGCAGCCTGAACAACCGACTCCAAGATCGCGGTTGGACGCCGTGCTCCGCGCCTGCCTGCACAATCGGGTATTCGTCCTGTCCGCGGCGGTTCTTATGGCGCTGTGGGGCATTGCTGTTTCGCCCTTTGATTGGGATATAGACTGGCTGGAGCGCGATCCCGTTCCAGTGGATGCGATACCCGATTTAGGAGAGAATCAGCAAATCGTATTTACCGAATGGATGGGCCGGTCTCCGCAGGATGTCGAGGATCAAATTGGCTATCCGCTGACCGCGGCATTAATGGGCGTGCCTGGCGTGCATACTGTGCGCAGCTATTCAATGTTTGGTTTCTCAACCGTCTATGTGATTTTCGACGAAGATGTGGATTTTTATTGGGCTAGGTCGAGGGTCTTAGAAAAAATAAGTAGCTTGCCGCGAGATGCGCTTCCGGCCGACACAAAGCCGACGCTTGGACCGGATGCAACGGCCCTAGGTCAGGTGTTCTGGTATACGTTGGAGGGGCGCGACGAACGGGGTCAACCGACGGGAGGATGGGATTTACACGAACTGCGCAGCATTCAGGACTGGCACGTTCGCTATGCGCTTCTTGGCGCTGAAGGCGTGAGCGAAGTCGCCTCGGTGGGCGGCTTTGTGCAAGAGTATCAGATAGACGTAGATCCAGATGCCATGCGTTTATATGGCGTTTCGATCGAACAAGTCTTTGACGCAGTGCGCATGGCTAATCGCGACGTTGGGGCCCGCACGATTGAAATAAATCGCGTAGAATATGTGATTCGCGGTATTGGTTTCGTCCGATCGCTCGCCGATATAGAACAGGCCGTTGTCGTGGCGCGTGATAATGTGCCCGTCTACGTGCGCAACGTGGCTCGCGTTCAGCGAGGGCCTGCCCTGCGTCGCGGCGCTCTGGACAAAGGGGGAGCAGAGGTCGTGGGCGGCGTCGTCGCCGTGCGATACGGCGAAAACCCACTCAGGGCGATTGAGCACATTCGGCGCAAGATAGCGGAGATTGCTCCCGGCCTGCCCCGAAAGACGCTCGAAGATGGGCGCATAAGTCAGGTGCAGATCATTCCATTTTACGATCGCACGGATCTTATTCACGAAACGCTGGGTACGCTTAGAGAGGCGCTCAGCGAAGAAGTGTTGGTCACGGTCATTGTCGTCTTGGTCATGCTAATGAACGTGCGCAGCGCAGCGCTCGTCTCCGGTTTACTTCCGCTGTCGGTTCTGCTGTGCTTTATCGCGATGAAAGTGGGCGGCGTCGATGCAAATATCGTGGCGCTATCCGGCATTGCAATCGCCGTCGGCACCATGGTTGATATGGGTATTGTCCTGTGCGAAAACGCGCTCTATAGACTGCGAAAAGCCGACCCGGAAGAAGAGCGCATAGAAGTGGTTTTTCGCGCTGTGCGCGAAGTGGCGGGCGCCGTGCTAACAGCTGTGCTGACGACGGTTATTAGCTTCTTACCCGTCTTTTTTATGCGTGGGGCCGAGGGTAAGCTCTTTAAACCGCTCGCTTTCACAAAGACCTTTGCTCTACTCGCTGCCGTGGTGGTGTCGCTGAGTCTGCTTCCCACGCTGTTTCACCTGTTGATGAACGTGCGTATTTCGTCCGCCCGGTTACGCGGTTTTGTATGCGTCTTTCTGGCGTTGGCAGGCGGTGTTTGGAGTGCGGTTTATGGAGGATGGGTGGGCCTTCTCATAGGCCTTCTTGCCCTCTTACAACTCGTTCGAGAGAACCTGCGCGCCGAGCATCGCCGTACCGTTGACCTAGCGCTGCTCGGCGCGGCCGTCCTAGCTGCGACAGGGGTGCTCTCTCAGCGCTGGTTGCCGCTGGGCGTAGAGGGTGGCTCTGCTCATAATTTTATTTTTGTTGCGCTCTTAGTGGGGGGCTTGTTGGCGCTTTTTTTCCTTCTACAGAGAGTCTATCCGCGCTATTTGCGCTGGTGTTTGGCCCATAAAATACTTTCCCTCCTACCGCCTGTACTGCTCGTGCTGTCGGGCAGTATAGCCTGGTTGGGTTTGGATAGAGTGATCTCCTTTATGCCTCCTGGGGTGACGGCATCTGCTCCCGTTAGACAGATAAGCGGTCTTTTTCCAGGTTTTGGTAAAGAATTTATGCCCTCGCTGGACGAGGGATCCTTTCTGTGGATGCCCACCACGATGCCGCACGCCTCGATTGGCGAGGCGCTTGACGTGCTCCAGAAGCAGGATCGCGCCATAGCACGCATCCCTGAAGTTGCATCGGCGGTTGGTAAAATCGGACGTGCAGATACGCCGCTGGATCCCGCCCCCATTTCCATGATCGAGACGATCGTTCAGTATCGTTCAGAGTACGTACTGGACGAGGCTGGTCGCCGGATGCGCTTTGCTTTTGTCGAAGAGGAGGAAGATTTCTTTCGCACGGAATCGGGTGAGCCAGCGCGCGCTCCCGACGGGCTCCCCTATCGCGTGCGCGGTCGCTTTAAGCGCGATGATAACGGCCTGCTGATTCGCGATGAAGCCGGTCGAGCATTTAGGCAGTGGCGTCCCGCTCTGGATCCGAAGCTCAATCCGGGGAGAGATGCGTGGAAAGGTATAAGGACAGACGATGATATCTGGTCGTCCATCGTGCGCGCTGGGCAAATAGTGGGGTCGACTTCTGCGCCCAAGCTACAGCCAATCGCTGCGCGAATGGTGATGCTGCAATCGGGCTTACGCGCTCCGATGGGCGTTCAGATAAAAGGCCCTGACCTGGCCTCCATCGAGGCGTTTGCTCTCGAGATCCAACGCGAGCTGAAGCTGGTGCCATCGGTAAAACCATCGGCCGTCAACGCAGATCGCACGGTCGGCAAACCCTATCTGGAAATCGAGGTAGATCGAGAGGCGATTGCTCGCTATGGTATTCGAGTCCAGCATGTCCAAGACGTCATAGAAGTCGCCATAGGGGGCAAACGCATTGCCACCACGATAGAAGGCCGCGAGCGCTATCCTCTACGCGTGCGCTACATGCGCGAATTTCGCGATTCCATGGAAGAATTAGAACGCGTGCTGGTGGCCGCTCCTAGCGGGGTGCAGATTCCCCTTGGACAGCTAGCGGATATCCGCTATACGCGAGGTCCTCAAGTCATTAAGGGCGAAGACGGCTTTCTCGTCGGGTATGTGCTCTTTGATCGCGAGACGGGCTGGGCAGAGGTCGATGTAGTAGAGCAGTGTCGGGACTATCTAGAGAGGGCTGTGTCTGAGGGCCGTTTGGTCGTGCCGCCTGGTATTGGCTACACATTTATCGTTAGCTACCAAAATCAGCTGCGTGCGCAGAAAACGCTAAATGTGGTATTGCCGCTTGCGCTGTGGCTGATTTTTATGGTGCTGTACGGTTTGTTCCGGCGCGTTTCGACGGCTCTCTTGGTCTTTTCGGGCATTGCCGTTGCCTGGGCCGGTGGCTTTGTGTTGATGTGGTTTTACGGTCAGGATTGGTTTTTAAATGTCGCATTTTTCGAAACCTCGCTGCGCAGTCTATTTAACGTTGGACCCATCAACCTGAGCGTGGCTGTTTGGGTTGGCTTTTTGGCGCTCTTCGGGATTGCCTCAGATAATGGCGTAATTATGGCAACCTATCTCAACCAGGTCTTTGACAGAGAAAAGCCACATTCGGTATCTCAGGTGCGCGCAGCCGCTCTCGCTGCGGGTGTGCGGCGAATACGTCCCTGCCTCATGACCGCTGCTACGACGATTATTGCGCTCATTCCCGTCCTATCGGCCAGCGGGCGCGGTGCAGATATACTGGTGCCGATGGCGATTCCAACGGTGGGTGGGATGGTGGCCATTGTATCAACAGCACATCTGGTGCCCGTTTTGTACTGCGCGCTGGAAGAGTGGAAGCTGCGCAATGTGTCGTAGTATTTGTATATTCGTCGAATAGACGCTTGAGAAGCTTGCCGTTAAAAACGGATATAGGAGAGCATACATGATCAGGATAGAGAGGGTTGGAGCCGTCTTTACGGCGATTCTTTTACTGTGCAGCATCCTAAGTACTTCAGCAGATGCGCGTTCGTCCCGTTCGAGACAGGTGCCCAATGGTACTTCCTTGGGGTGTGTAGCGTGCCACGTTAGTTCGGGAGGAGGGGGACCTCGAAACGCATTCGGCCTGCAGATTGAAGCGGATTTTCTCTCGCAGGCAGGCTTTTCAGGAGTCGTCTTGTGGGGACCTGAACTGGCCGCACTAGATGCCGATGGAGACGGAGCGACCAACGGGGAAGAGCTGGGTGATCCGGATGGGACATGGCAGCAGGGCGATGCGAATCCGGAGGGCGAAATATTTTTTCCCTGGGATGCAGAGAGCACGCCTCCGCCCCCTCCTCCGCCCGCTCCCACCGCTATTGAGGCTACGGGTTGGGGGCAAATCAAACTGCTCTTGGATTCTGAATAGCTTTTAATAGCTGCCGCTCAGACCTTCTGGAGATCGAATCTCCGGAAGGTCTTTTTTGGGCCTTTCCCCGCAGTCCTATACGGGTGAAGAGAAACGAGTGGTTTAAGCGATGATATACGGGTAGAAGATGGACGAGAATACGCAGCGCGGCACCTTTGATATAAGCGGGATGCACTGTGCGGCCTGTGCCCGACGCATTGAGCGGCGCATGCACAAAGCAGCGGGTGTTCTGCAGGTGCAGGTCAACCTAGCTACGGAACGGATGGACGTCAGCTACGATGGCGAAGTTATTGACGAGGTGGGTATATCTCGCGTCGTAGAGCAGGCCGGGTTTGGCGCAGAGCTTCGTGGGGCGATTATAGAGGACGCGTTTGCCATTGGTGGTATGAGCTGTGCTGCATGCGTTAGACGCGTAGAGCGCGCGCTGGAGTCCGTAAAGGGCGTGCAGAGTGCAGAGGTCAATCTCGCGACGGAAGCTGTGCGGGTGCGCTACAACCGGGCGGAAGCTAAACGGCGTGCTCTTCGCGAAGCTGTAGAACGCGCCGGCTATTCATTTGGACGGCAAGAGGCAAGCGCAGCGCGCACGCGCGAAAGAGATGCGGTCCTGTCGGAGATGGGCCGATCGTTGGCAGCGGCTCTGCTGTTCTGGTTACCTCTCTTTGTGTTGGAGATGGGGGGTATGGCGGGCGTACCCGTGCCGGAAGCGCTGTCTATTGACACCTATCCCCTACGCGTTGGAGGGATACATTTGGCACTCGCGGTGCCGGTTATGTGGATAGCGCGCTCCATGTACGTGGAGGGCAGTCGCGCCCTTGTGCGGGGCGGCCCAAATATGTTCACGCTTATTGCGATTGGCACGGCGGCAGCGTTTTCCTACAGTGTGGCCGGTCTCGCAGCTGTCCTGTGGGATTTTTCCCCGTCGTTCTTCTCTTATTTTCCAGCGGTTTCAACGATTCTGACGCTCGTTCTTTTAGGGCGCTATTTGGAAGCGCGCTCGCGTGCTCGCGCCGGCGAGTCTATGCGTGCGCTGCTCAGTCTGCGCCCTTCGCAGGCGCTTCTCATAGAAGACGACGGTGAGGAGCGCACGGTTGACGTCGATGAAATCGAAGTGGGCGATCTTCTGCGCGTGCGTCCGGGCGAGGCGCTGCCGGCTGATGGACAGGTCGTAGACGGGCTGTCCGAAGTGGATGAATCGTTGCTCACGGGTGAATCTCTACCCGTTGCCAAGGCTCCGGGAGATCCGGTCATGGGCGGGAGTAGCAACGGCCGCGGGGCACTGGTTATTCGGGCCACGCGCGTGGGAGAAGCTTCTCTTATCGAGCAGATGCAGCGACTCGTTGAAGAAGCCCAGCTCGGTCGCGCACCGATTGCGCGCTTAGCCGACGTCGTTTCGGGATATTTCGTACCGTTCGTAATGGCGGTCGCCACGCTCTCTGCCTTCGGTTGGTATATGGCCGGGGCAGAGCCCGCCTTTGCTATGGGCGTGTTTGTCTCCGTGCTCATTATCGCCTGTCCGTGCAGTTTGGGGTTGGCAACGCCTGCCGCAATCATGGTGGGTACGGGACGGGGTGCGCAGTTGGGCATATTGGTTAAAACCCCTGAGGCACTGGAAGAGATGCAGCGCTTAGACGCCGTTGTGCTCGACAAGACGGGGACAGTTACGGCGGGCACGCCGAGCGTAGTGCGCGTCAAATCGATCGATCCCTACAGCGATGAAGAGGTGTTGCGCTTGGCCGCTTCCGTAGAGCGGCATTCTGAGCATCCTCTGGCTCTTGCAATCACCAAACGGGCACGCGAGGATGGGATCGTTCTGCTTGCAGCCGGCGCTTTTCTAGCCGAAGTGGGGCAGGGGGCGTGCGCCACTGTAAGGGGAGAGCAGATACGCGTGGGAACGGCCTCTTATATAGAGCGAGACGGCGCTGCTGTCGATAGAGGACTTGAGCACGGAGCTCGGACCTGTGTTTGGGTTGCCTGCGACGGTCGTGTCGTGGGGCTCATTGAACTGGCCGATCCGGTCCGTCCCTCCAGTCGCGAAGGCGTTCGGCGACTGCGCGCACTCGGTCTAGATGTGATTATGCTGAGCGGGGACCGTAACGCCGTGGTGCGCGACGTTGCTCAATGTGTGGGTGTCGAAACCGTGCATGCGGAGGTGCTTCCCGCGGATAAAGTGGACGTCATCAAGGCGCTGCAGGAGGCGGGGCAGCGCGTCGCTATGGTCGGCGATGGGATAAACGACGCCCCCGCACTTGCGCAGGCCAACGTGGGGATGGCCATTGCCAGCGGGGTCGATGTTGCTGCTTCTGCGTCAGATATTGTCCTAATGCATAGCCGAGTCGAAGATGTAGCGCGTGCAGTTGAACTGGGGCGGGCTACCATGCGCACCATTAAACAGAACCTCTTCTGGGCCTTTTTTTACAATGCGGCTGGTATTCCCGTTGCAGGGGGTCTGCTCTACTTGTTTGGAGGGCCGTTACTCAATCCGATGCTCGCCAGCGTGGCGATGGCTTTTAGTTCGGTCTCTGTGGTGAGCAACGCGCTCCGCCTGCGGCGTTTTGCTGCCCATGCGTAGTCCAATAATTGAGCGTCGAGCGTTGGTTTGTCATATTTATAGCCGCACGGTGAGGAGATAGAATGGCTACGATTCTAATGATGGGCGCTTTTGATACCAAAGGGCTCGAGTACGCTTTTTTGCGCGGGGAACTGCTCGTGCGCGGTCACCAAGTCCTAGCGGTGGATACGGGCGTCGTTGGTGAGGGTAATCATTTTCCAGTTGATGTGCGTGCCGAAGAGGTCGCTCAGATGGGCGGATCGACCCTAGAAGCGCTGCGCGCTGCCGGCGATCGCGGCTCGGCGATGAAAGTGATGAGTGCCGGTGCGGCACTATGTGCGAAAAAGCTATACGACCAGGGCCGTTTTGCGGGGATCGTCGGCATGGGTGGATCCGGGGGAAGCAGCGTTGTTACAGCAGCCATGCGTGCGCTCCCGGTTGGCGTGCCCAAGGTTTGTATATCTACGGTAGCTTCAGGTGATACGTCGGCGTACGTCGGGGCGAAGGACGTAGTGTTGGTGCCTTCGATTGTCGATGTTGCAGGTGTCAACCGCATCTCGCGCGTTATTTTCTCGCGCGCGGCGGGCGCGATCTGCGGCATGGTCGAACGCGATCCCACTCCTGCTGCAGACGAAGCGCCGATCGTCGTTGCGTCCATGTTTGGCAATACGACGGAGTGCGTCAACGCCTGCGCCGCCCAGTTGGGGGATCAGGGGTATGAAGTGCTCGTATTTCACGCTACGGGCACGGGAGGCCGGACAATGGAGTCTCTTATCTCTGAGGGGTTGGTCGACGGAGTGCTCGATATCACGACGACCGAGTGGGCCGATGAAATTTGCGGAGGCGTCTTTAGCGCGGGTTCGACGCGTCTGGATGCGGCGAGCGCACACGGCGTGCCGCAGTTGGTCGTTCCAGGGTGTATAGATATGGCTAATTTTGGCGGTATGGATACCGTTCCACAGCGCTACAAAGATGCGGAACGGCTGTTTTACGAATGGAATCCGGCCGTTACGCTGATGCGCACCAACGCAGAAGAAAACGCGCAAATGGGCCGCGTATTTGCCGAAAAAGCGAATGTGTCGACGGGGCCCGTGGCATTTTTGCTCCCGCTAGAGGGCGTGTCCATCCTCGATGGCGACGGTGAGCTGTTTTGCGATAGGGAAGCAGACGCGGCCTTTTTTCACGCCCTAAAAGCACATCTCCGTAGCGATATACCCGTGTATGAGGTAGAGTTGAATATCAACGACCCAGCTTTTTCTGCGCGCGCAGTGGAACTGTTGCTGGGCTTAATGTCAGAAGGGGCCTAAAGTCGATATGAGTGCAAAAAAGACGTTTGTCAAACCGGAAGACGTAGAGACACAGGTTTTTGACTGGGGGAGACTTAGCTGGTTGTCCGAGCCGTTAGTGACGCAGGCTGAGCGCTTTAGCTGCGGCGTTGTAACGCTGGAGCCGGGCAAGGGACACGAGCGGCACAACCACCCCTACAGCGAGGAAATTCTCTACGTTATCGAGGGCAAGGGCTTGCAGACGGTTGAACTGCCTTCGGGTACGCTGGAAAAAGAAATCACCGCAGGCGAGCTCGTACATATTCCCACCGCTATATATCACTCGACTATTAACAGCGGCGACCAACTGCTGAAGATGATTGCCATTTATGCCCCTTTTGGTCCAGAAGCCGAACTGCGCAAGATGGATGGCGTGCACATAGAAGCCGCACAAAACGGCTGAGGAGAAGACGATGGGTTTTACCAGAAGTGACGTGTTGGAGCGCCTGCGTGGCCAAATCGAATCGGGCGTGCCGATTGTTGGGGCCGGTGCGGGCACGGGCATCAGCGCAAAATTCGAAGAAGTTGGCGGGGTCGACCTGATCATTATTTACAATTCGGGTCGCTTTCGCATGGCCGGGAGAGGATCGCTGTCTGGTATGATGCCCTACGGCGATGCCAACGCCATTGTTATGGATATGGCGGGAGAAGTGCTGACAATCGTCGAAGATACGCCCGTTTTAGCCGGCGTATGTGGCACCGATCCCTTTCGCCAGATGGACGTATTCCTGCAGGAGGTTAAGGCGATCGGTTTTGCCGGCGTGCAAAACTTTCCCACGGTGGGATTGATCGACGGCCTGTTTCGTCAAAATCTCGAAGAGACCGGGATGGGCTATGGGCCAGAAGTCGAAATGATCCGCACGGCGCATCAGATGGATTTACTCACCACGCCTTATGCGTTTAAGCCTGAGGAAGCCGAGCAGATGGCCGACGCAGGTGCCGATATTGTCGTGGCTCATATGGGACTGACTACCAAAGGCTCTATTGGCGCAACAACGGCCTATACGTTGGAAGAATCCGTCGCTCAGGTGCAGGCCATCTGCGATGCGGCGCGCGGCGTCAACTCAGATGTGATTGTCCTGTGTCACGGTGGACCGATTTCGATGCCGGAAGATGCCGAATACGTGCTGCAGCGCACGCAGGGCGTCAACGGTTTTTACGGCGCCTCTAGCATGGAGCGACTGCCCGTAGAGGTGGCTCTAACGGAACATATAAAGAAATTCAAGGCTATCTCATTTTAACCCATAGTGGAGGCCTGCTTCGCATATGATACGAGTTTCAGTAGAGGGGATGAGCTGCGAGCACTGCGTGCGCAGCGTGCAAGAAGCGCTCGAGTCTTTAGAGGGCATTGCCAGCGTTTCCGTCAGTTTGGAAGACGGTGCCGCGCTTGTCGAAGGGCAGGTGAGCGATGATGCGATCCGCGCCGCGCTTGAAGAAGAGGAGTATGTCGTGCCCGCGATTGTGCGTAGCTGAACATGCGCCCCTTAAAAAAAGTGGAGACAAAACGTCTTTTTGAGCGGGCTCAACAGCGCTATCCCAGTCGAGTCCAGCTGGCGTTCTTATTGCAGAGTTTAGAAGACCCGCTCAACGTCGGTTCCATGTTTCGCGTTGCCGATGCCTGTGGAGCGAGCGAGCTCGTCTTTACTGGAACGACGCCAACTCCTCCGCACGACGATATTGAGCGAACGGGCCGCGGTCATGAGCGGCGGATAGCGTGGCGTCGCATTCCGCGTCTCGAGGACGCGCTAGCCGCTCTCAAGGAGGAGGGTTATCATCTGGTCGCGCTAGAAACTGCGCAGGGAGCGCAGTGCTACTTGGAATACGAATTCCCGGAAAAAGTCTGTCTGGTGCTTGGCAATGAAAGCAAAGGGGTCTATCCGGCGACGCTCGCTCAGTGTGACGGGGCCGTATACATCCCCATGTACGGAAAGGGGCCCTCCATGAACGTGCACGTGGCCGGGGCGCTCGTTGCGTACAGAGCACTGTTGGGCAAAGAGTAACCGACGCCCGCAGCGCGGGCCTATAAACAGAGAACGAAATGGAAATCAAATGCAGAAAAAGGTATTGATCACGGGTGCAGCGGGTCGGATTGGTGGCTATTTACGTCATTATTGGGGCGATCGCTATGCGCTGCGGCTCTCCGATGTGAAACCGGTCGAGGGGCTATCTGCACACGAGGAATTTGTCGAAGTAGACGTCGCCGATTATGACGCATTGGCCGCCGCCTGTGAAGGAATCGACGTGGTGGTGCATCTGGCCGCAGACCCGAGCATGCAGGCCGATTTTTACGAGACGCTGCTCCAGAGAAATATCATCGGCTGCTACAACGCTTTTGAAGCCGCGCGCGTGGCCGGCTGCCGTCGAATCGTCTTTGCCAGCAGTATCAATGCCGTGCTGGGGCACGAAGACAAGACGCCCGTGCCCTGGGACATTCCCGTATACCCGATCAACGTATATGGTGCTACCAAATGCTGGGGCGAAGCGCTAGCCCGCGCGTATGCGCATCAGCACGACCTGTCTTGTCTATGCGTGCGCATAGGTGCGGCTGCCTTCAAGCAGAACGGGAAGTGGGAGGCCGAAGAGGCCAATATGGGTATCAGTCCGCGCGACCAGGCGCAGCTTTTTGCCTGCTGCGTCGATGCGCCTGAAGATCTGAAGTTCAAAATAGTCCACGGTATCTCCAATCACGTACGCTCGTGGATGGACTTGGACGTATCGCGCGAGATTGGCTACGAGCCCGAAGACGGCACGGCATTCTCTCACGTGGAATAGATGCCACCGGATGTTATGAGCAATTCGGGCGAGATCGCCTACCTCGTACACGTATTCCACCGAAGATCTAAAGGCCGCGATCAGATCCACGCCGTGGGTCGGATGGAAAACGGGCAGACCGTTGGCTTGGTCGATCGGTGCGCCCGTCCGGTCCTCTACCTGCGCTGCGAAGACGCTGCCGTCTGGGAGCCGGTTGTAGGAGACGGTCCGTTCGCTGTTGTCGATACCGCACTGCGCACGCTGTCTGGAGATCCGGTCGTGCGAGTCGAGTGTGATCGGGTTGCCACACAGCGTCGTCTGGCCAAAGCGCTGGCCGAAGAGGGCGTTCGAACCTACGAAGCCGATTTAAACTTTTCCCTTCACTACATGATTGAGCGCGGACTGCGCGGTTCGGTGCGTCTTTCGGGGCCTTGGAAGCAGGGGCAGGGCGTCGATCGCGTTTACGTAGATCCTTCTATTGAGCCCGTTGACTGGCAGCCAACGCTCTCTCTGCTCGTGTTAGATATAGAAACGGCGCCCGATGCTTCGGAGGTGTTTGCCGTTTCGCTCATAGCGGGCTTTGCCGGGGGCGATCCAGCCGTTGCGGAGATCCACCTCGTGGGCTCGGAACATTCCGATGATTCGGAAACTGTGCGCTGTCACGCGGATGAGCACGCGTTGCTTAGTGCACTTGCTCTACGCATACGTCAGATTGATCCAGATATACTGTCTGGATGGAACGTGATAGACTTTGATCTGGCCGTTTTGCAGCGTCGCTTTGATGCACTCCGTATTTCATTTAACATAGGCCGAACGCAGGACGCCTCCCAGTTTAGAGAAAGCGACGTGTGGGGAAGGAGTCGCATGGTGGTATACGGTCGTCAGGTTCTCGATGCGCTGCATCTGATGCGCGGAAGCGCGCAGCGCTTTGAAGACTATCGATTGGGTACGGTGGCACAGGCGGTCCTGGGCCGGGGTAAAACGCTGCAGGCCAACGAGGACGATACGATGCCGGAAGCAATTGCCCAAGCCTATGTGCACGATCGGACGGCGTTTTGCGACTACTGCCTAGAAGATGCGCGCCTAGTGTGGGATATGCTGCAAGCCGAAGGGATCATAGATCTGTCGCTGCGTCGTGCACTGCTAACGGGGTTGCCGCTCGAACGGTCTTGGGGTAGCGTTGCGGCCTTTGATGTCATGTATATAAGTGAACTGCGCCGTCGTCAGCGCGTGGCGCCGACAACGGGGGTCGATCGCACCCGCGGCTCCGGCGCACCGGGCGGACTAGTTATGGAAGCGAGCGCTGGTCTATACAGCCATATATTTGTATTTGATTTCAAAAGCTTGTATCCGTCGATTATGCGGACGTTTAACATCGATCCGCTGAGCCATGTGCTTGCCGAAGGCCAAGACGAAGTTGTCGAGGCTCCTAATGGGGCGCGATTTAGCAGAACGCGCGGCATCTTACCCGATATGCTGGAGGCTTTTTGGACTCGTCGCGAAGAGGCCAAAGCGCGCGGCGATGATCTGGCATCGTATGCGTACAAGATTATCATGAATTCGTTTTATGGGGTGTTGGCAACGGGCTCGTGTCGCTTTGCTAGTGATCAACTGGCTGGAGCGATTACGGAGTTTGGCCACTACGTGCTGCGCTGGACGCGAGACTGGCTAGAGCGCGAAGAAAATGGCTGTCGAGTGCTCTACGGCGATACGGATTCCGTCTTTGTCGATGCGGGCCTGTCTCCAAGTGCCCATCCGGGTGAAGCCCATGCATGCGGCCAGCGCCTGTGCAATGCGGCTAACGCCGCGCTGGCCGAACACATCGACCAGCGCTACGGCGTGCAATCGCGTTTAGAGCTAGAATTCGAGAAACACTACGAGCACTTTTTGCTCCCTCCAATGCGAGGCTCGGAGCGCGGCAGAGCAAAGGGATATGCCGGGTGGCGATTGGATGGAGAAGAGGGATACTTAGAGATAATCGGCATGGAGGCCGTGCGAAGCGACTGGACGCGCTTGGCGCATGGACTGCAGCGACAGCTACTGGGACTGCTGTTTGCCGGTGCCGATGCCCGGGAAATCGAGTCGGCCATCGGCGAGTGTGTTCGAGGATTGCGCGCCGGAGAACGGGACGAGGATTTGGTCTATCGAAAGCGGCTGCGCAAGCCCGTCTCTAGCTATACGCGCACCGTTCCGCCGCACGTACAGGCGGCAAAGATGCTCAAGGATCCGCGCGGCGTCATTCAGTATATCGTAACCTGTGACGGTCCGCAGCCCGTCGGACACATGCGCGCGGAGCCAGACTACGATCACTACGTAGAGAAGCAAATTGCACCGCTCGTGCACACGGTCGCTCAGATCTTTCCAATTGACGTAGAATCCGCTCTGCGAGGAGTGGGTAACCTCTTTGCCGCGGACGCATGGGACGCTACAAAGAGGTCCTCTGTGCGCTCTACGTCCACCTCGTGAACACGTTTTATGCTGCTGTCGTCTTTTCGTCTAGTACGTTGGTGAAGAATCGCAGCCAGTTGCCGTGGAAGATCGATGCGATGTCGTTTTTGCTGTAGCCTTTATTTGCCAGCAGCCCCGAAAGCTTCTGCAGGTCGGCAATGGTGTCCAAATCGTGCGGGGTCTGTTCCGTGCCATAGCCCCCATCTAAGTCGGAGCCAATGGCCGCATGGCGGCAGCTGCCGGCTAGCTGACATACGTGATCTATGTGGTCAGCTACGGAGGTAAGGGACAATACCTGTGGCGAGGTCTCGCCTCGTACCCAACCTGGGTAGAGCATCCATGCGTCTAGCGCGGCTCCAACTATGCCATCGCGCTCGATCAGTGCGGTAATCTGCTCGTCGGTAAACTGACGCTGATTGGGCACGAGCGCGCGGCAGTTGTTGTGGCTGGCCAGCACGGGTCCGTTAAAGTGGTCGAGCGCTTCCCAGAAGGCGCCGTCGGCCAAGTGGGTCAGGTCGAGCGCGATGCCGGCTGATTCCATCTCGCGCAGCAGGGCGGGCCCCAGATCTGTGAGCCCTCCCTCCGTGCCGGTGCCGTGTGCATACGCACTCACTCCATAGTGTGAAAGACTAATTTGGCGCAGTCCGAGTTCGTACCATTCGTGCACCTGTTCGGGCCATACAATCGGATCGGCGCCTTCCATGCTCAAAATAAATCCGAGCGGAGCGTTACCGCCCCCGCGCTGCCACGCACCGAGTAGGTCGTCTATCTGCTGTGCCTGCGTGATGATGCGCACTTTTCCTTGACTCTCCAAGACGCGATAGTAGGCCAGCTGACCCCGGGCGCGGGCGCAGGATATTTCTTGGCTGGCGGCACCGGTCGATAGGCCGGGACGCGCCGTGCGCGATATGACGGTGACGACGGATAAAAAAACCTCACCTCGTCGCATCTCTGGCAGTGAGGTCGTGCCGTTTCCGCGTCCGGGCTGAGTCATGTCCCCTTCCGCCTGGCGAATCTCTGCTACCTGTAGGTCGAGATTGCGGTCCCAGTCTACGGCATTCATGGCTAAGTCCAAGTGAGCGTCTACTAGCAGCATTGGGTTCCTTCTGTTTTACGGACAGTATATGGTCCGGGGGTTTTGCCGTTTACATCGGGGAACGACGTTAGCTTTGGGCACTGCCGACATGGTTCTGTTCCAACGCTTCGTATTCATCTACAAGACGTGCATACGTAGCTACGGCAGATGGATCCGGCAGGAGCGTCGAGCCGGCTACGGGTTGAGTAAAGGCTTCTACTGTGCTCTGCCAGCTGCTTCCTCGGTCGGCCTGTGCAGCTCGGAGTGCCGCGCCGAGTGCTGCTGCATTGGTTGTCTCAAACTGATGGACTGGACAGTTGTGTACGTCGGCGTATACGCGCAGGATATCCCGATTGGCTGAGGCGCCACCGGTCACGTACAGGGATGATATATCGATGCCCATCCAACGAGCGTGAATCTTGGATGACAGGGCCTGAGCCTCGATGACGGCGCGGACATTGGCCTGTGCGTCGGTGCGGTCTAATCGATGGCGAACCACAGTTGGACGGGAGACTTTAGGGACGATTTCAGGGTCAAAATAGGGCAGCATGAGTGCACCGCCGTTGCCGGGCTGTGTGGCCTGCAGTGCAGCGGTAAAGCCGGCCCAGTCGAGACCGTACTCATCGCGCACCGCTTCGCGAGCCAAACTGCCGTTGAGAAAGCAAACCAGCGCCATGTAGTTGCGATCGTCGGGCAGGGCAAATACGCAGCCTTCTCCAGTGCGTGAAACGCGCGGTTCGTCCATACACGCAAAAAGCGTATCGGATGTACCCAAGCTCAGGGCGACTCGGCCCGGTTCGATGAGGCCCAGACCGATGGCGCTACATGGATTGTCTCCAGAAAAGGGCAGGACGGTGCAGTCTGCCGCGAGGCCATAGCGCGCTGAGAAGTACGGGCTGACGGCGCCGACTGGAGTGCATGAAGGCACAACAGGTAGCAGCTTTTCAACCAGTGCAGGGGCCGTTGCTCTAAGCGCTTCAGCGCTCCATTGGCGGCTGCGTATATCCATCAGATTGGTGCCGCTGGCATCGCCGGGATCGACGCCTACTAGCTTGCCTGCCAGCACGCTTGCCATAAACGAAGAGACCAGGCCTATATAGTGCGTTCGCGCGTAGGCTTCGGGCTCGTCTTGGTAGAACTTGCGAATCTGCGGCCCGCTAAAGCGCTCAAATGCCGCGTTGCCCGTCAATGCCAACAGCGCTTCGCGCCCGCCCACGCTCGCTTCTATCTGAGCGCACTGTTGGCCGGTTGACGTGTCCATCCAAATGGGGGCAGTCGCCCGAGAAAAAACGGGTTCTAGCTGCTCTGCAAGGCTTCGTCGGGGGGTAAGTTCGGCCAGCGTGGGGCCGGCCGATGCGTGTAGGTACACTGTGCCATGCTGCTGGCCGCTGCCGGCTATGGAACGAATCTGTCCGAGCTCAACGCCCTGGGAATGCAGCGTCTTAAACAGCAGGTCGAGTGCGTCAGCCCACATTAGCGGCGCGCTGTGTACTGCTCCATCTCCCAGTTCAATAACGCCGTTTTCAACGCCGTATTGTTCGGCAAAATGTGCGTCGAAATTGATTGATACTTCAGCTGATATAGCTCCGTCATCCGCATCGATGACGATCCCCGTTAGGGACTGGGTGCTAGAATCGAGACCGAGATACTTGCCCATAAAAAACCTCTACTATAATTTCTTATTTTGATGGCTGGATAACTTAATAAAAGATTGTAACGAGAGGCAAAGAATGGAATCTGCGAGCACCGTCCACAACGATCCTATTGCAACCCTGAGCGAGTACGACCCAGAAGTTGCCGCCATTGTTCGGGCTGAGAACAAACGTCAACATAGCAAGATTCGCCTTATCCCATCTGAGAACTACGCCAGTCGCGCCGTTTTAGAAGCTACGGGTACGGTGCTGTCGAACAAGTATTCTGAAGGGTATGCCAAGGATCGCTACTACGAGGGACAGCAGCAGATCGATAAGTTGGAGATCCTCTGTGTTGATCGGGCCAAGCAGGTCTATGGGGCGGAGCACGTAAACGTGCAGCCCTATTCAGGATCGCCGGCCAACCAAGCCGTATACGTCGGACTGGCCTCTCCTGGCGACGTCATTATGGGTCTGTCTCTGGCGCACGGAGGACATTTGACCCACGGTGACAAGGTGAGTATCTCGGGGTCGCACTACACGCCCGTTCAATACGGCGTGCGCGAGGAAGACGGGGAGATCGATTACGCGCAGGTCGAAGCGCTTGCCAAAGAGCACAAGCCCAAACTGCTGTTCTGCGGTGCGACCGCCTACCCGCGCGTCGTCGACTTTGAGCGTTTTGCTGCAATCGGAAAATCCGTCGGCGCGATCGTCGTTGCCGATATCGCCCACATCTCAGGATTGGTGGCGGCCGGTGTCCATCCCAGCCCGGTGCCGCACGTGGACGTGACCACGACGACGACGCACAAGTCGCTGCGCGGCCCGCGCGGCGGCATGATCATGTGTAAGAAAGAGTATGCCGAGGCGCTCGATAAGGCCGTTTTCCCCGGTCTACAGGGCGGTCCTCACAATCATACAACGGTTGGTTTGGCCGTTGCTTTAAAAGAGGCGATGACGCCCGAGTTTAAAGCGTACGCACAGCAGATTGTCGATAATTCACGTTCGCTTGCCGCTGCGCTTACCGAGCGTGGGTTCAAGCTGAGCTCAGGCGGATCGGACAATCATCTCATTCTCATAGATGTTACTAGCAAAGGCCTGACGGGCCGGCAAATGGCCAAGGCGCTAGATGCGTCAGGCATCGTTTGTAACTTTAATAGAGTTCCCTTTGATCCGCGTCCGGCGATGAATCCCAGCGGCATCCGCATTGGCACGCCGGCTATTACCAGCCGCGGGTTTGGAGCCGATGAGATGGTGCAGTTGGCTGAGTGGATGGATCGCGTAGCGCAGGTGCGCGCCGATGATGCCCTAGATCTGGACGGCCGCAAGAGTGCCTACCGCGAGATCGCTAGCCAAGTGCGCGCCCTGTGCGATCGCTTTAAGGCGCCCGGTTTGCTCTACGATGGAGACGGTCGCGCCGTCGGTTAGTTCGCGCTCTAACCACAGAGAGATCTTATGAAGATAAAGCGCATTCATCTGCGCGTAGTGAATGTGCCCGAGCGGCAGCACGTATTGCCTTGGTGGTCTGACGGTCATTACGGTCAGCCGCTGCATCAGCGGGCAGAGCACGGCATCGCCGAGGTAGAGACCGATGCGGGGCTGATTGGCCTGACGCAGATTGAGCGTTTTACGCCCGATTCCGTTGTTGAAGAGCAGCTCAACGGATGGCTCGGGCGCGATGTACTCGCGGTCAATCTCATGGAGCCGGCGGCGGTGATGAGTGGCTCTTTTGAAGCTGCGATACTAGATTTGCGCGCACAGGCCCTCGGCGTGCCGGTTCACCAGCTTCTGGGGGGTCGCCTGCGCGCGTGGGTTCCCGTAACGCAGTGTACGGGCTATAAATCTCCCGAGAATACAGCTAAAGATGCACAGTGGGGATGGGAGCAGGGATTCCGCCACTACAAGATGAAGTGTATCACGGCAGCAGAGACAACCGTTGAAGCGCGTTTGCGCTACGTTGTTGATCGCGTGGAAGCCATCCATCGCGTGCTGCCCGATATGATTGTTCGACCCGATATTCGCTGGCGCTTAGAAGACGTATGGATAGCCCAGGAGCTAGTCCGCCGCCTGCAGGGTCACGCTCTCGAATGCCTAGAGAGTCCAATTGCCAAACAGGCGGCAGCGGGTACGTTTTCCGAATGGCGGCGTCTTCGTCAGACTATTGCGCTGCCCGTGGCAGATCACGTATCGGACGCTGTGGACCTGATTCGTCGCTTTCAGGCCGAGGCGTTGGATTATGCGATTGTCGGTGCGGCCACCGCTACCGCTACGCTGGCTCAGTCTCGGCTGGCGCACAGTTTGGGTATGGGCGGTTGGTCGCAGACTGTTGCCTATGGTCCAGGGGCGGCTTTGGGGCTACACGTAGCCGCCTGTATGCCCAACCTCACTCAGCCCTATGACATGGTAGGTCCCATGGCCTGGCAGGATGACCTGACCAACGAACCCTTTGAATTTGCCAACGGAGCATTCTGCGTTCCGGATCGCCCCGGACTGGGTTTTACCTTAAACCGAGATGCTGCGCAGCAGTACCTCGTGCGCGAGAAAGTCTTTCAGCTATGAGCAACGTATACGAAGCGCTCGGCGTCCCAACCGTCATAAATGCCGTAGGGCCATCGACGCGACTAAGCGGTGGGATTATGCGTCCCGAAGTAGCCGAGGCGATGGCTGCGGCCTCGCAGCACTGTGTCGATATCGCTCAGCTACAGGCGCGCGCTAGTCAAGTGATTGCGGAGTACACGGGCGCCGAGGCCGGCTATGTGACGAGCGGAGCGGCGGCGGGCTTACTCTTGGGTACGGCAGCCTGCGTCACGGGGCTGGATCCAGGTAAGATGAATCGCCTGCCCGATACTACGGGTATGAAGAACGAAGTGATTATGGCTCGCAGTCACCGCAACTTCTACGATCACGCAGTGCGTTCTGTAGGCATCAAGCTGGTAGAGGTGGGCATCGCCGATCGATTTAGCGGTGCCGGCGTGCGCGATGCCGAAGGATGGGAAATAGGTGCCGCTGTCAACGAGCGTACCGCTGCGGTCGTATACGTCTCCTATGCGCACACCCAGCCGCCTTTAGCCGAGGTTATAGCCGCAGCACATGCACACGGTGTGCCGGTCATCGTAGACGCGGCCGGGCAGGTGCCCCCAGTGGACAATCTAAGGCGCTTTATCGCCGAAGGGGCCGATTTGGTGGCCTTCAGCGGAGGGAAAGCGATTGGAGGCCCGCAGAGTTCGGGAATCCTATGCGGGCGCGCTGACCTCATCACGTCTGTCGCGCTGCAGCATCTCGATCTAGACGTGATGCCCGCGCTGTGGAATCCGCCGCCCGAGCTGATAGACCGCGCGCAGTTGCCCGGCGCGCCGCAGCACGGGATCGGTCGACCGTGCAAAGTGGGTAAGGAAGAGATTGTCGGATTGCTGACGGCTCTGAGGCTGTTTGTCGAGGAAGATCCCGCAGTGCGTCATCAACGTTGGTTGGATAAGATGACAGCGCTGGTGCAAGAATGCGGCACGCTTGCCCATGCAACGGCTGAAGTCGTGGCCGATCGCAAGCGCGTCGAGGTGCCAACGGTGCGTTTAACGCTGGACGAAGAGAGCGCAGGGCTGTCCGCGCTCGAACTCGTACGCGCACTTGAGGAAGGCACGCCGAGCATTGCGGCGAATCCGACCTATGTGCAGGAGGGCGTGGTTGTATTCGGGCCGATGTGCCTAAGATCGGGCGAAGAGTCGGCGATAGCTGCGCGTCTGCGCGCACTGCTTGGCGCATAGACAGAAGCTCTAGGTGCGGTCTACTA
>Ga0181567_10000643_pt1 | contig 26410 bp, 16 predicted proteins | sample 101ome_14_FD_133761 | JGI IMG/M metagenome (GOLD analysis project Ga0181567, IMG submission 133761) | Coastal salt marsh microbial communities from the Groves Creek Marsh, Skidaway Island, Georgia - 101403AT metaG (megahit assembly) | ecosystem: Environmental > Aquatic > Marine > Intertidal...
CATATCTTTTTACACCGATGACATTAGTGAGTTTTCTTTTAAAAATTTAAAGTGTAGTTCATCGGTATTTTCCGTGTTAAGTAAAAATGAAAAAGATAATAAATACGATTTAAAATACAAGCGAGTTTCGTTTTATAAAAAAATGGATGATATACAATCGTTTATTAACTTAAAGTTTGAAGAAGGTATACCACCAGATGAAATTATACAACTTGTTACAACGAATTTTAGCTTGTCTCAAGAAGATGCTGGGGAAATAATAAATAATTTTATAAACGAAGCGGGATTACAACGCGACGCATTTGAAAACAAAAAAATCAAATTAGAAACCAATCCAGGTTTTGATATCACAATTGAAACTAAAATAATCGATAATGTTAATATTGATATAAAGCAGTTATTTACAGTGGAACATATCAATGATTTTAATTATGTTTCAAAAGATATAATCAAAAAATTCATTAATTCACTTATTAATATTAATAATCTGGACACCCCTATTAAAGAATGCGTTAAAACTATCAAGGAAAAAGCGATAGAAGAAGAGATAGTAGAGCAAAAGGCAGTAATTGATACTAGACTAACCCACGATGAAAGTGACGAAGAAGATGATGATGTCAGTGATCTACTGACTGGATTTTTTGGAAATATGGAAGATGCGGATACAAGTAGCGATGATGAAGAAAACGACGACAAAACAGACGACGCAAAAGCAGACGATGCAAAAGCAGACGATGCAAAAGCAGACGACGACAGCGGCGAAGATATTGATGACCTTCCAGACTCTTTATCGGAATCTTTATCGGGTGGTGCCGGTAAACCAAATGTAGATTTAACTTCTATTTCATTAAAAGGTAGAAACAACTGGTTTACAAACCGTTTAAAAACAAGAGATAAAGATGTTTTTGTATTATCTAGAGAACAGTTAAAAAACAAAAACTATTTAAGTTATTCTAGAAGTTGTCCTTGGCAACATAAACGCCAGCCTATTATTGTAAACGATTCCGAATTAAAAAAAATCACAACAGCCGATGAAAAATCCAAATCCAAATCATATGATGGAGTAATTAAATACAGAGGATACAATTACATATGTCCTCGATATTGGTGTTTTAAAGACGATAATGGTGAATCTAGAAGTTTATCGTTTCAACAAATAAATAACGGCGAATGTGGGGGCTGGGATGCGGTAAATCCTAAAGACGCAAAAACACTTCAAAAAGGAAAACGAATTGTTGAATTAACAGATGAAAAACTACATAATAACAGCAAATCAAACAATCCATTAATATATAAACCGTTTTTCCCAGTTGTGCAAAATCCAGATAAACACCCAAAAAATTTGTGTGCTCCTTGTTGTTTTAAAGAACCCATTGAATATGATGGATTTCCGGAAGATTCAACTGAAACTAGGGAAAAAAGAAAAAGCGAGCAAAATGATTTCTTTAAGCATTTATACCAACCGGGTAAAAAAGTGGGAGAGATAACAATAGACGATTCTGTAAAAGACGACGAAGATGTTAAACAATTCGCCAAAGAATGGAAAGGTGTCGGTCCATCATTTACAATTACAAAAAAAGACAATAATATAGTTATCACTGACATTAAAGAAAATGATTCTAAGAAATTAGAAAAAATAGATATGATACCTAGTTACAAAAAAAAAGGCAAATCAGTCGATAGAAAAGAAGTAGATGATATTTTATTGAAAAAAGCAACAAATATACGATATAAAAAATGCATACCACCAAAAACAGATACTGCTGCTACTGCTACTGCTACTACAACAGATGACGAACGCCAAGACACTGAAACCGACGGCGCTAAAAAACAAAGAAAGCAAAGAAAACCAAACATGAAAGGCAAACCAATCGCATTAAAATCGTTGAAATTTCCATTGGATCCAGATGAATTTGGATATATTAAACCCTCACTTAAAAATTTTATACAATACAATACCGAATCACTGTGTTATAACAACCCTCCGCGCGATTCAACATTACGACCCGGAGCATCTTGTTTACTAAGATTAGGTATAAAAAGAAACAACAACCAATCTTTTTTACAAAATATCGCTCGAATAAAAGAAAAAAAAGTGTCAACGCTGAAAAATATGCTAGTAGACAAAATAACAGTTTCTAAATTTGTATTGGCATTTAAAGGTGAATTAATAAACATATTTTATGATGAGTCAAAGAAAATCAACACAAAAAAACAAAACCATATCATTGAGTCATTAAAAAAAGATACACAACAAAAAATTATTGGCAAGTTTATGGAAATAGAAGAATTAAAAAATAAACTAGTAAATTCATATTTAAATTTTATAGATTACATTAAAGACGAAACTGTAACGATAGATTATAGTTATTTATGGGATTTTATATGTAAACCCGATGTAATCAATGAAGCCGGTGTATTATTTGAAACAGGAGTAAACTTAGTTATTTTTAATTCACCACAAAATGACATCACTGATAAAATAGAAATCATATGCCCCAAACACACATTTTCAGATGAAATATTTTCGGAATTTAAGCCAACTATTATGTTATATAAAGAAGGGGCATTTTTTGAACCCATCGTGTTATATGATAATAATCAAAACACTACGCAAATACTATTTGATTACACTGATTTAATGAAAGATACCATGGTAAATACCTTATTTGCAGATATAAAAAACAAAATTGTTGAAGGATGTTCTTTAAAACCAAGCATGCCTAGTAAATATGATTTCAAAAAAAACATATCGGCAAAACAATTAATTGAAAAAATAGAAAGCATTAACGACGCAAAAGTGGTTCATCAAGTGGTTCATTATAATTTTACCACCATAGCTATTATTGTGAAAATCAAAAATAAAAACAAAAGTAAAAATCTCTACATTCCGTGCCATCCATCTCCTATTATTATTGATTTAAATTATAAATATGTAGATTCTAAAGACAATTTGTTTGATGCACAAGATACATATGATTTATTGATCGATATGGCAAAAAAATATGATATCCCATGCCATCCATTGAAAATATTAGTATCCGATCAAGTAAATGTGTCGGGATTTATAACAGAAACAAATCAAGTTGTTCCAACAAGTCAATATGATTATGACCCACAACTATTCCCAATGAAAACAAAGTCGGGTGCGGATATTCCAAAAAAGAAAAGCGTAATAAATATAACCGAGAATAGCGAATATTTCTCAGACAAAGACATATTAAAGTCGTCTATAGAAGATATTGAACGTGTCACAATGGTTCGCAATTTTATACTAGAAAAAAACTTTTATATGTGCTTTCGCAATATGTTGAAAAAAACAGTTAATAGTGACAAAAATGGTAACAATAGGCAATCCATTATTGATATACTGGATTTAAAAAAGGTGAAATCGTCGGACACATTAAAAGAATACAATACAAAATTTAATAAAATAAAAAAAATTATTGAAAAGTTAGACAAAAAAACCAATAAATATGTTATTTATCAAAATGTAATTTTAAACAATTTATATAGACAAATAAAAAATGGCGAGACAATATGTTTTAATAACATAAATGATGGTTCAATTAATTTACCAAGTAAAAATCTAATAGATGGTACGGATAATAAAGAAAAATACATCGTTAAAATTGTCGATGAGTTAATACGATTTCCTAGATTGAAAAACTATATTTTACATAATAAATCAGTGACAAGTTTAGATGTTATCAAATATTCAATAAACAAAAATGAAATTATTGTTTTAGAAGACGAACTAGATGATTATTTAACGGATGTTGTTTTAAAGAAAACAAATCCATATGTAAAAACAAATCAAGTTGGGTTTACAAAACCCGTAAAAACAAAAAAATATAAAAGCAAGTATAGTTTAGATTATAAAATAGAAGATGATAAAGAAGATGAAGAGCCTGATAATAAACCAATACAAGCAACAACACCCCAGTTAAAAGCAGATAAAGACACAACTGAACCCGACCAAACTAAACAACCAGAAACCGATAAAATGATACAAAAGTTAAATATTGATAAATATGTTTCTGGAAATGAAGTAGGTGAAGCTCCACGAGTATGTGCATTAAATAAATCGTCAAGCAAAAACACCAATAAAAAAGTATTTAATAACTATGACATTAATAAATCATTTGTGTTTCATAAAATGAGTGCCCCCACAAATGTAGATAAAACTAAAATTAATTGCACATGGAATGTGTTTAAAGAAATATACAGTGATTACACAAAGCGTGAAATATCTAAGCAAGAAATATGTTATACTTTGCTTCACATTTTAATAACTTTAAACAATGAAAACACAATTGTTACAAAACCCGGTTCTGTAACAGAATCTCCTAACTACTTTCACATACTAGATATGACGCATCGCAAGTCAAACGCGGCCTGGAAACAAATCACAGAAGATGATGAAGACAAACAATGGAAACATTTGTTTAATATCATCACCATTCCCGAGTTTTATTTAACCGAGTTTGAATTGTTCTTACTTTGCGATTATTTTAAAATTCCATGCATCATACACGGAACGGTTGATAATACGAGCCCATCGTATGGCTCTTCTAAAATTAAATATTATGACCCGTTATATACCACATTTAATACATCGAATATTGGAAAGAAACCAGATACACCAAGTAAAAACAATTTATATACAAATCGAAACAAAGAATCGTTTTGTTATATTATTGTATTTAAACAGTTTATACTAAGTGACTATTATGATAAAAATGTAAACCGAAATAACATGGGGATAAACAAATATTATAGAAAAGAATATAATATCCCTTTTGATATTGGAATACTAAAAACTACAAAGGGGTTATCACAAATAAAACTATCAGCTGAACCGGTAAAAGAATTAATTAAACATTCAGTATCGCCAAATGGTAAACAATACATTGATTTAATTTTCAAAGAAAAAACAAACGGATATACTATATACGAATCGTTTGAAAATGAATTTGAGAAATTTAAAGAAGATAAAAAAGCAAAAGCAAAACCAAAGTCCAAACTTAAAATTAAATAAGCAGCCAAACTTAAAATTAAATAAGCAGCCAAAGATAAAGTTAAATAAGATAATATATATACTATTTTATTTATCGATTAAACATTCGCATATTGATCGAATTTGTGTTACTCGAACTTCCATTATTTCTATCGCCACGACGAGGTGTTCTATTTAAAGTAAATGTGGGAGAGAAAGGGTCATTGTTTTGCCGTCTTGTCAGATTTAAATTAAACAAACTCCCATTACGATGATTTCCAACCACATTATTTTCTCTTCTGGTTGTTATAACCGGTGGTGGTTGTTGTATATTTTCACGATTGCTCGATGGCTCCCGCGTGTTTGTATTTCTTGTATTTGTTTGTAATTGGTTTATAGCATGTGGGTGAATTTCTTCACTTGGATTTAATGAAACAATATTAGTTTCCGCAATAGGAGGTAATGTAAGAGGAGGTGGTAAATTATAATTAATACTAGAAGCAATGTTATTTAACATAGTGGCCCGTCGACTGCCTCTGGAATTAGATGTTTCACCAAAACGACTATTTAACAATCCAATTGGCAGTGGTCGATGCCTATATGTTTGTATATCATCATTTTCACTAAAATAATTTTTCAATCCTCGTCGTGCTAGATTTCTACACCTTTTCTTTTTTAAAGGATGACAACTATATTCACCATATAAATAATTTTTTAAAAATGGAGACAACTTTTTAACAATTTTTCGTTTTTCTACAAATGTTACTGGTGCCTCAATTGTAATATAATCTATATAGTCTCTGTATTCATGTGTCATATTAATGATATTTTCAAATTTTTCAAAGGTAGAACCGTTTTTCATAAACTCATCAATTGCTACCTCTTTTAATAAGGTGTAGTTGTTATACGAAAAAGTATTTATATTAAATCCAGCCTCGAAAAACAAAGTAATCCATTTGGGTATTTGATACTGACTACACAAAAGACATTGATATATATTGTGCAGATTCGTATCAGTAAATTCTATATTTGTATACGGATTTTTCATTTTAATTGGACAACAAAACATATTTTCGCATTTAATTAAACAACTCACCCACATATTTATGATGTCACTTAATCTAAAATAATAGATGGTATTGTTTGAAAACAATTCCATTTTTTGATGTGGTTTAATCATATCCAATGAATTAAAAAACAAATCATATTCAACGCTTTTCTTGGCTTTTTTAATTTTGCACAAATATATAAATCTACTTAAAGCATCTTTTGTTTGTTTTGCCTTCATATATTTGCTTAATAATTCTTCTTCTCCTTCAATTGGATTACCACATAATGTAGCATAAGTGTAAAAAAATAATAAATCACTTTTCAGGAAATTTAAAAAACAAGATATATGAGGGTCTTTACCATCTTTATGATATACCTTTTTTAAATAATAAATTATACTATTTGCCATTTTCTTTAATACATAATGGTAATATAAAAATATTGTAGAGATAATGAAAATGATAGTGAAATAAAAAAATATAATTGTTATGTTATTATATTTTTTTATTTTATTTTGCTGTTATTTGGTTATTTTTGCTGTTATTTTGCTGTTATTTTGCTGTTATTTGGTTATTTTTACTGTTATTTGTTTGTATTTATATGTCTAAATCATAATCATCATCTAATTGTCCTGTGTTACTTTCATTTAAGTTTACAGTTGTATTGGCAATTGAGATATTGTTAACACTACATTCACCACTTTCATCTTCCTCCAATATATCTTCCACGGATGACTTCTTTTTGTATTCAACCGATGATTGAATCGCACTTAATTTCTGCGTATTTAATAATACTTGAAAACTACCTGTTCCAAAATACCCAAACTGACCACACATGATATTAGATGATACTCCAGTCATTAAATCCAATTCAGCATGTCTGGCTGCCTTTAAGAACATTTCAGGGGTTTCTTCAAACGATGCTTTTGCGATTGGACCAATATCATCATTATTAATACCGTGTCTAAATATACTTATCAACTTTTTAGAACAAGTCATTCTATCAGCTAACATCGAAGTGTGATGGTAATTAATATAAGTTCCCGACCCTTCAAATGTTTCTAACAATTCATTGTAAATAGATTGTCTAGCGGCTTCAATACCAAGTGTTTTAAATACTTCTTGAATATCATTGCTTGTAGTATTATCAGCATCAATCTCGTCTTGTGCCAATATATCAATTAAATTAGTGCCTACCGTATCCAGCACCCAAATATCTTTTGGAACATAATTTCCACTGTCTTTTGTCATGTAATTAACAACCTTTCTCAATATGATCTTTGGAATATTTTTAACACCTCGCAAAATAATATTATCCAATAGCTGATTTTGCACATTTTTCAACTTAAATATTTCATCGGTTTGATCCAAGTTACTGTGTTTGTATTGAGTAGATGTCTTAATGCGTATCCTAAATATCAAGTTTTCATCATTGAAATCGTTGTATATACATTGAATATCATTTTTCATAGCGCTTTTAATAGCAAAATCAACATCATCCATGGTAATATTTTTATCCAACATTTCTTCTCTTGACATTTCAAAACGAATAATCCACTTGGAAAATTCACTACTAGGACTATTGTCACCTTCTTCTGCTCCCAATTGACACATCATTGATTCATACGCCAAATATCTGTTCACAAATTCTTTGTCACTATCAATTAGCGTATCGTCCTTGTTAGGATCAAAACAAATTGTAACAGTATCGACTATATCACGCAAATTAGTATACTCCATTTTGTATTTCAACTCTTGTGCTTTTTCAATATTTTCTTTGTCCCCATCTTTTAACATAATAGTAACAGAAGGGTTTTTAGGATTTTCAGACAACGACAATATTTCTTCGATTCTAGGCAAACCACGAGTAACATTTGACTTACTGGCTACCCCTGCAAAATGAAACGTGTTTAGTGTCATCTGTGTAGTAGGTTCACCTATACTCTGCGCAGCTATCATACCACACATTTCTCCTGGGTGAGCGATTGCTTTTTTGTAATTGTAAATCAGTAACTCAATGTAAATATCCAACGCCTTTCTAGTAAATCGATGCATAATCAATAATTTCTTTGGAGATAGATTGTAATACCATGCAACTTTAAACAATCGCGATGGTTTTGTTATCTCGGTTTGCTCCAACTTTTTATATGCTTCATCAATTATGTTATATGTTTCCATTGGCGTGATATCTACCATGTTATTTTTCAATGATAGTTGCTCAATCACATTATTTAACAATCTTGTAAAATGAACTGGGATATGAACAGTTGCTTTCCCTTCATGATTAAATACATGCGTTACCAAATCATCCCTAACCTCTATCATCATTTCAATCATTTCCTTTGTTTTATTGCTTAACTTTACCTTTTCTTTCTTCATTTTATTAATCGCTGATTTGGTAAATATTGACAATATATCGTCATCCTTGATATTTTTAGGGATTTGATAATGCATGTAAATATCTTCCATTGTCATTTTAGCCAGCGGCAATGCTTGATTTTCAACATTCATAGGTGATATATTGTCGTCGCCATACGAAAATTGGATAATTTTATTTTTGTTATTTCGAATCGTCATATCGTATGTTAATTTTAAATCTTCTAAGCCTTTAATCAATCTCCTCTGAACATAACCAGTTTGTGATGTTTTAACTGCTGTATCAATTAAACCAACACGACCACCCATAGCATGAAAATACAATTCTTCCGGAGTTAAACCTTGTATAAATGAACTTTCTACAAACCCTCTGGCTTCCGGTGAGTCATCGTATTTTTTAAAATGCGGTAATGTTCTATCTTCGTATCCATATGGAATACGCTTACCATCCACATTTTGCTGTCCCAAACAAGACACCATCTGCAGAATATTGATATTTGAACCTTTACTACCAGCATTTACCATAATCAGGAAGCGATTGTCTTTTGATAAACTTTTCCGTCCAATCTTACCGGCTTCTTCTTGCGCATTATTTAAGATTGAATTTACCTTTGTTTCAAACTCAATGGAATTTGATTTACCCGTATTGTTTTCAAATACAGACAATCGCAATTGATCAATCAGATTATACACTTCTTTTTTCTTAGAAGACATCACCGTTGTGATTTTTTTATTTGTGTTGCCATCGGCTATTAAATCACTGACACCAACACTATATGAACTTGATTTCATATAATCATTTACAAGAAACTGAATGCGATCTATGAAATCAGAAGAACTACGGTGTGAAAAGTCATTAAATATGCTTTGAATTAAACCTTTGGAACCACCGCCTAGAACACCTTTATCCAACTGTCCTCGCAAATACTTTCCATTCACAATTTCCACTATATTGTTTGTGGTTCTTCTATCTTCATCAGAATCAAACTGGGAATTGGGGAATTTAACAGACATTGGAGGCATAATGTCAGATAGCAATTCAAAATTAGTTGTTTTTTTATTGGGATCTTTAAACAACTCAATATTAGGCTTATTATTAGACATCATTAAGTTCATTGCTTGACGCGATGAAAACTTGATATCTTGTCGTGTAAACCGATAACAACCCAACAAAGAATCCTGAAATATTCCAATAATAGAAGAGTTGTTTGCTGGACTAATGATTTGGTGAGGAATAGCCGCCAAATGAAGCAGCTCCGCTTGACTTTGTTCATCTTGTGGCATATGTAAGTTCATTTCATCACCATCAAAATCCGCATTATACGGTTTCGTGTCTGCTACATTCATTCTAAATGTATTACCTTCTTTCATGATTTTAGCAATATGACACATCATAGACATTCTGTGTAGTGTCGGCTGTCTATTAAATAATACAGGGTCTCCATTTAACATATGTCTATGCACAACATCACCATATTCCAGCTTTACAGAATTACGATCCACATATCGCAACGAAATACTTTCGCCATTTTCACGCTGTAGTATGTTTGCTCCGGGATATTTATCGGGACCATTCAACATAAGCTTTGTAAGGAAGTTAATATTGCGCTTATTTACCTTTGCTGGAAAAGTAATGTTTTTGGCGATTTTAATAGGAACCCCCAGTTCTCGAATACTTAACTGAGGATCCGGACCAATAACTGAACGAGCACTATAATCCACACGCTTTCCCATCAAATTACCTCTTACACGACCTTGTTTTCCAATAAGACGCTCTTTAATCGACTTTAATGCTCGTCCAGAACGCTGAGCCACCGGTGCGGCGCCGGGTATTCTGTTGTCTACCATAGTTGCCACATAATATTGCAATACAGTTGACCAATTTTCCAATTGCTTTGCCGGTGCGTTGGATTTTAGTTTGTCTTTTAAGGTATTGTTGATTTTAATTATAAGAACGATAATGTGTGATATATCATCTTCGCTTCTTTGCTGTGCGTCGTGTTTTACAGATGGTCGCACCGCCGGAGGAGGCACTGCCAACACTTGACATACAAACCATTCTGGTCTAGACCACACAGGACTAAACCCCATAAAATGGATATCTTCATCGGTAAATCGTCTAAACATTTTAATTACCATTTCCGGAGTTATTCGCACAGTAGGCTTTTCTTTTAAATCTTGACCATTTTCATCCGTAACTCCTTCTACAGTAGGCCATTCCGCATAAATATTTGCTAAATCTTGCTTATATATTTTTCTTGGTTGTAAAGCACCACACCCTCCCTGGATATCTTCACCGCATCGCGTAACCTTACTTGCGATTGAAAATACATAATCCCATCGGTCTTTGGCACTCATTTTTAAAATATGTTTATGTTTTTCCTTATTTATTTGTAATTTACTACATTTAAAACACACACAGCGCAATATTTTTTTTACCATTTCAAGATATTGTATATAGAATACAGGGCGAGCCAGTTCAATGTGACCAAAATAACCAGGAGTCTGCATGTAATTTAATCCATCTGTTGGACACAATAATCCAGGATCCAACACACCCATTCGCGGATCAAATAAACCACCGATACAAGGCTTATTGTTTGCATATGTATCACGACTTGTAATCTCTGCTACAGAACCTTTTCTTATTTCTTCGGGACTTAATACACTGAATTGTATCCCGATAATTTTAGACGGATTTAAATCACTACTTTTTCCTGAATAACTCATCTTTATATTTATAAGAGATTATAGATATATTTATTTATATCAATTTAATTTTATTTAATAACATTTATTAAATATAGCGATATCATTAGATACATAAGCACAGCAGTATTGTCATTTTGTCATAAAATTGATGTCAATTAATCATATTTGTTAAAATGGCATAAAACTTATCATTTAGTATTAATTATTATGCCAAAAGATTCCGATAAATCAAAGAAAATGTTGTCAAAAAAGCAAAGTGGATTATCTGACAGTGAATCCGAGAGTGATTACAGTCATATCGAAGACATGACTCGTGAACACATGGATTTAACACCTAAGGAAATTAATGACATGATACTTGACATATTTCCTTTAAAAACAAAAAAAGAAAAGTTAAAACAATTGGAAAAAATCAAACAATTTAAAAAGCAAGAAAAGGAAAAAAAGATTAAAGAAGCAGCACAAAAGAAAAAGAAGTCGAAAAAACATATGTCTTCTGCGTTGGATGAAGATTCCGATAAAGAAGACGCAAAATCGACTAAATTGCGACGCTCTTTTGAAAAGTTGAAAAAAGGCAAATATGAAAATAAGGTGCTATCCAAGGTAAAATCAAAGGCGAAAAAAGGCAAGAAACCGGTTTTAAATAAGAAAAGTGGGAAAAAAAGCAAGAAAATGGAAAACAAGAAAAGAAAGGGAAAACGGAAATATGAAACGGAAAGTGAAGAAGAAGAAGAAGACGATGAATCAGAATGGGAAGATGAAGAAGATAGCGGTTCGGCAACGGACGATATTGATGATAGTGCTTCCGATTCCGAAGAAGATGCAATGTCAACGGATGAAGACGACAGTGAATATTTTCCAGAAAACGAAGATGAAGAACTAGACAACGACGAATTGGATATGTTAAAGGATGGAAATATGAAATTTAACATTATATTTACTACTGGCAATGGTGATGGAGGTGATGAAGATGGACTGGGACCAATGATGATGGGGCAATCTATGTCATTTAATGATTTTATGGACCAAGAAGATGAATATTATGATGAATATGATGATATCGAGGAATATATTACCAGTGATGACAGCGAAGAAGATGATGATGATGCGGATGGCAATAAAGAAAAGAAAAAATCCAAAAGCAAGTCGAAAAAAGATACAAAGTTTAAGAAAGGCGATGTTGTGATGGTTAAGATGAAGGACTGGGATGGGTTTTATAAGGGTAAGGTTTTAAAAGTAAACCGCTATAAAAACCGTTCTTTAAAGAAAATGGAAGTTACATATGATATACGACTCGACGACGATGAATATGAAGATGTATTAGAAGTTCCATCCACCAGAATGAAGCCAGTTAATAAGGAAACGCAAGAATATGAAGAGTTGATCGAAGAAATGAAGAAACTGTCGAAAACCAAGAAAAAGGGCAAGAAAGCATTTGATAAAAAGATAGAAAGCATGATGAAGGCGGTGGAAAAGAAAAATGAGAAAGAGCAGAAAAAGCAGGATAGAAAAAAGAAAAGCAGAAATCTGTCTAAGTTTAAATCGCTTTTAAAGGCCAATACACCGATAAATGAGTATAAATATTTTAACGGTCTAAAAACAGAGGAGCAAAAAATGATATTAAAGAAAATGAAGGATTTAAATGAATATGATAATGTGGAAAAGCCATATCGACTACAACTGATTGAATCTGCTATACCAGTAGAATATAAATCATCTGCTATCAAAAAAATTAATAGTTTAAACTACATGGATCCAGGTAGTGGTGAATATTACAAAATCAAGCAATGGGTAGATACATTTATGAAGATACCATTTAATATCAACCGAAGCTTACCAATTAAAATGGCAGATGGACCTGAAAAATGTAAAAAGTTTATGTTGGAAGCAAAAAATTCGTTGGATGGCGCTGTGTATGGATTGGATGATGCCAAAATGCAAATCATGCAAATCGTCGGTCAATGGATTTCCAATCCAGATAGTGTGGGTAATGCTATTGCTATTCAAGGTCCTATGGGAACAGGTAAAACCACATTGGTAAAAGAAGGGATTAGTAAAATATTGAACCGTCCATTTGCTTTTCTGGCATTGGGTGGTGCAACAGACAGTAGTTTTCTAGAAGGTCATTCTTATACATATGAAGGTAGTTCTTGGGGTAAAATTGTAGATATATTGTTGAACAGTAAGTGTATGAACCCAGTTATCTATTTTGATGAATTGGATAAAATCAGTAATACGCCCAAGGGTGAAGAAATAGCTGGTATATTAACTCACTTGACGGATTTAACACAAAACACGCAATTCCATGATAAATACTTTTCCAGCATTGACTTTGATTTAAGCAAGGTATTGTTTATATTTAGTTATAATGACGAATCAAAGGTAAATAAAATCTTGTTGGATAGAATGTATAAAATCAGAACAAAGGGATACAACAATAAAGAAAAGATTACAATTGCGAACAACTACTTGATACCGTCTATTATTAAAAATGTGAATTTTAAAAAGGAAGATATCGTGTTTCCAGAAGAAACTTTAACACATATCATAACTAATTATACGGAGGGTGAAAAGGGTGTTAGAAATTTTAAAAGGGCGTTGGAGATAATATACACAAAGTTAAATTTATATAGACTCATGGATGAAGATACGCAGTTGTTTGATAATCAAAAATCGTTTAAAGTAGAATTCCCGCATACAGTTACAGTTGCGAATGTCAATGATCTGATAAAGAAAAACGATAACATTAGCGCTCCTCCATTCGGAATGTATGTATAAGCACAATATAGATTAGCAATTATAAAATAAACTATAAACATAAGTAAACTAAGTTAAATCAATCATATAATATATTTTTTATAACATAATCAACTTTAATAGATGATTAAAATTGATTAATAAATAGTACTTGTTAATGAAGGCAACCTACTATCCAACATTCCACTACTATTACAAACACAAACACAACCGCTTATTAATTAAACATGAACAAAGCAATTAATGATATGGAGCAATTAACCGACAAAGTAAAAGATATCACTTCCGTATTGAAGTTGCAAAATGAAAATGCGGAAATAACCAAACAAAACGATAAAAAATTAAAAGAAATGTCTAATAAGATGGACTATATTATTAGTCAAACAATCAGTGAATGTCCGATATGTTATACCCCAACATCGGTTAAAAACTCCTGTTGTATGTCTAGTTGCAGACATCATATGTGTACATCATGCTATTATAAATGGACGGATGTTAAAGGTAAAAACTCATGTCCTATTTGCCGTAGTGATATATTTAAATTAAACAATAAAATCCAAGACACACGAGATGACCTGGAAAGAGAAGTTGCTTCATATTCACAGTATTCACAACAAATAATCGACGACTATAACAAGCAAATAAAAGAGAAAAAAGAAGAGTTGGAACTTAGGATAAAAGAGTTAGATAACGCATACGACCAAATTTCAAAACTAGACAATGAACTACATGAAATATATGATGATATTGATGATGCTAACACAAAGTTAGACAATATGAATGATTATGTATCACAAATACAAACATATAAAAGAAACCCCACACAATGGGCAAAACAGTATGATAGTTGGTTGACTGCTGAAATATCAAAAGGTCGCAGAGAATGGCGAAAAAATATCGCAAAAGTGAATCGTTCGTTTATGTTGAAAAATCGTATCAAAAAAATATCAAGTCAAAACAAGGTTAATCTTATAAATCAAGATGAAAATGAGATACGCCTTATTAATTTGGAAATGCGGCGTGTAGAAACTATATCTAATTGCCATACCGTGACAAATGGTATTGGATTGGCAAACACCATCCTAGAAGCATATTTAGGTATATAAAACATCATCATATCCTTATTCTCAATCATGAACCTTAATTGTATTCATATCCTTAAATCATAAAATAAAAATAAATATAACTACTATTTTTATTTTATACGGTGTTATTTGATGTATCGCAATCTTCTATTGCGGTTGGTATTTCTAATATGTTTTTAATATCTACTGTTTTTGCTATATTATTAACAATCTCCTTTTTATCATAATTTAACAGTTTAGATGCTATTTCACATTTGAGGGTTTCGTCATCTGGATTATGTGGTAGCGGGTTTTCTTTATCGTATTCACTATAAAAATTAATATATGCTTTGTTGTGTAAGTTATTTACCTGCATACTTAATGAACCATTTGTATCGACACTGTCTTTAACCCATCCTTCATTTTTATCTTTAACCATGAAATTTCGCCGTTTTTGATCAGTACAGTGTATCGGTCGCTCTGTAATAGGTATGTCTTGTAAATCTTTCAACACTTTTTTAGATATAAAGTTGTCTATCATTTCATTTTCACTTAATATGTCGTTTAATTTAAATGATATGTTTTCTACAAAATCTTGAAGACTTTGTGCGTGATTACAGTATTTATCTAAGAAAAAGTTAATTGATATATTATTATTTGTGATTACTTGTTTTGGTCCTAATATACCACTGTCAACTACTTCATGAATAGAATTTGCTAACTTAGACACTTTATTCGATAAATCATTTATCTTACTATCAGTATTGTTTGTCGTCGTTGCGTTTAAATCATCTATTGGCTTACCAATACATCCTTTCTTTTTATGATAGCGAAGACCACTTCTGTCTTTGTATTGTTTATTGCATATTTCACACGCATATACTGTTGTAACACTTTTTAACACTTTTTTAACACTTTTTTCCCCATTTCTCTCCATCATTCTTACATGTTTTTTGGTCGCAATGTGTTTTTTATAATGTGACTTTTGTGACGCAGTATAGTCACAAAACGAGCAATAAAACTTATTTTTACTTTTAACACTTTTTAACACTTTTTTCTCCATTTTTCTACAATTATATATACTAAATTATTTATTTTAATATCTATTGAAATAATAAAATTAAAAAGGCGAAAAATGTAAAAATTTCATTTCAAATATGTGAAATTTTGGGGAAAAGTGTTATTTCCGAAAAAAAGGTTCCAAAAAAGGTTCCAAAAAAGGTTCCCATCGAAAAAATGTTTCTGTTCGATGGGTGCCTTTTTTTCGAAAATCACTGATTTTTTTGTCAAAATTTGCAAAAATCAGCAAAATTTAACACTTTTTTAACACTTTTTTCTACGTTTTTTCTACGTTTTGCAAAAATTTCTTATGGTTTCTTATTTTTCACTTTTTTATAATTTTATGATGCGTATTCATTTAAAAAGTGGAAAAAAATTTTTAACACTTTTTTAACACTTTTTAACACTTTTTTCTACGTTTTTCCCCACTTTTTAAAAATTTCGAAAATTTTTGTCAAAAATGGGCAAAATTTTCGAAAAAAATCGTTCGATGGGAGCCTTTTTTTCATTTTGGCCATTTTTCCCCAATAGTGCCTTTTTTTCCCGAAAATGGCCGTTTTTTTACCTACAAACCACAACTCGTTTAAAAACCATTTTTTGCCACTTTTCAATTGAGACCATAAAAAAAAAGGTTCCAAAAAAGGCTCCCATCGAACAGTTTTTTGTTGAAAAGTTTTTTCGATTTCGCGATTTGGACATTTTGAAATTGTCCATTTTCGATTTTTGAAAAACTTTTTGTAAAAAAATCGTTCGATGGGAGCCTTTTTTGGAACCTTTTTTGGAACCTTTTTTGGAACCTTTTTTGGAACCTTTTTGGGTGCCTTTTTTTCGTCCATTTTATGTATTTTACGATAAATATTTTTTCAGGAAAATCCAGGAAGTGATCGGATTAAAAAATAGGGTAGATGCAGAAATATGATCGGCCCCTAATTTTTCATATTTTCTGGCTTGTTCAATTGTTTTCACGCCACCGCCGGCGATTACAACTGTATCATCATAATTATGTTTTATATATTTAATTAAACGGCTTGTATATGGTATAAGTGATTCGCCCGACAATCCACCATATTTAACTGGCAATGTATTACTACAATGAAATTGCCGAAAGCCTTCTTTATAGTATTTGTCAATTAATGCGGTTTCACATACTGGACTTAATTTAATTATACACCACGATCTTTTATCATTGATGAATTGCGACAGACCATTTTCTACCACTGATTTTTCGGTATTGGGGCAACTAACATTTAATTCTATATCCATATCTTCTGGAACTTTACACAATAACTTATCAATATCATCTTGGTGCAATATTGCGATGCTGATTATCTCTCCCTTTTTATAAGTTTGAATCGCATAATCAATCCCTTTATTTCTTAATCCAATCTTATTGACCCATCCACTACACGCAAATGAATACCGAAGCGTTTTAAATATCTGCAATATTAGCCCTTTCCGGGGGTTTAATGTATAACTACCTCGTATAGACACAGTATTTGGAACATTTAAATAATTACCAAAAGGCGGATTTATAAATAGCATTATCATAAACAATAACAATTTATGTGTGAATGATTTTAATAAATCATTTAAAATTGATAACAGATTGGTACCCATGTAAAATCAACAACCCGACATCCAACAAACAACAAACAACAAACAACAAACAAACAAACAAACAACAAACAAACAAACAACAAACATAATGCAATCTAAACACCAAATCAATCTTTATTCTACTCAACAAATTCCATACGCTCAACTAAACCAGTTGACTAGTGCTTTTAAAGAGCATTATATGTATGAAATTAATATGGTTGAAATGAAAGAAAACAAAGAAAAAAAACAAGCGAGTGTGGTGGTTGTGAAAAATTACGGAAAAGACTTTGTTGACATGATTGCAGACACGATTACTACGATGGAAAGTGAAACCAACATTTCGATAGAAGAATTGGAAGGTGATCTATCAGATATTGTATCACACATCAACGGACAAATCGACGCTTGCTTAGATGATGAATTTTGTATTGAAACATTGTCTATTCAAAGGCAACATTTAAATTATCAAGCCAATCCAGCCTGCTTTTCAATATACAATGGACCTGATAATTGTGAATTATCATTTAAATGGTTGCATAATGGAAAAGCAGAAGGACGCAAGGTAAGTGTTCAATTAAATAATGGAGATGCTTATTTTGTAGTAATGGAAGAAAGCAATGAATATACTGTGGGTGAATTCTCAGGCAAAGCACAGAAAAAAGAGAAAAAGGAAAAGAAAGAGAAAAAGAAATCAGATAAAAAAGAGAAAAAGGATAAAAAAGAGAAAAAGGAAAAGAAAGAAAATAAACTGCGACTTAGCGATACAAAGACATACACGCAGCGTGGTATTGAAATAAAAGGAGTAAATGGTGTTGAATTGCGTGTTGCTATACACAAAGAAACTCGTCAGGTGTATAAGAAAAATGAAAAAAACTGGAATGAAGAAGGTAATGCAAAGTTTCAAGAATTGTTTCCTAATGGACTGAGTGAGTCAAAGCGCAAGAAAAAACAACCAACTACTGTCGAAACCGAAGTTGAATCTGAAACACAACCTATTCAAGAAACCGCTGAAACTCAAGATACAGTTGTGGAAGAAGAAACGAAACAACAAGAAGAAGAAGAAGAAATCAATCTGGACGATTTAGTGGATGATTTAGGTGATTTGGATATTGACGAAGATGATGAAACATCTCAATCTCAACATACTGAAAACAGTGATACTGAAGAAAACCTGTTCGACGAAGAACAAGAACAAGAACATCAATCCGAATTAACTGATGACGATGAAGAAGAATTGGACGAGCAACTATCTCAGTATGAAGGAAGTGAATTAAATGAAGAACCATATGACGAGCCGTCAGATGTTGAAGCAAGCGACACGCAAACTTCACGCACTAATAATTCAACCACTTTTAAACTACATGTGGATAATGTAGTAAACATACGGTTGATAGAAACCACTATTCCAAAATGCATTACATTATGTGATGAATACGGTAACATTGAACATGAAAGGACTGTGTATTTATTACTTGATGAAAGCGTGAAAAATTTATCCATTGGAAAAGATCATCGAGTTGGAAATAGAGTATATGGATTTCCTAGTAAATACCCGGTGTATAATGTAGTTAGTATGTAATTTAAGTTATAAGTAAATTACATACATTATATTATACATTATTAATTAATAAAAATAGCAAATAAAAAATAAAAAGCAAATAAAAAATAAAAAACTTCTCTCCCCTCCTCCCCCAAACACTTTTTTATTAAATCAACGAGAAGCATATATTGAAGCGGCACCAATAATACCAAACACTAAAAAAAAGCCACAAACAATTAAAGTTGGAATTAACATTGTATATTATTTAATATTGATCGCAGTTTTAAATAATAATATGTATAATTTAGTAACTTAACTTTTTGGTAACTAACCCCCCAACCCTTCCATTTTTATTAATAAAACACTAGTTATTTATTAGTGTTTTTATTAAGCATTTTTAGAATTTAAGTTATATAGTTGTTCAATTCGCAAAGAAACCGAATAATCGGTATTATTAAAATCAACAACTCTTCCCAACTCATCTAATATGGTGATTTTAAGTTTGTTGATATTAACAGGACCAAAGTATTTTCTTATGTAATTGGTTTCAACATCTGGATTTACATAATTATAATTTCCATCGCTGGTTTTAACCAATTTAGCCAAAATGGTATTATTTGTAAAAACGGATTCTTGAAAGGGAGAGAAAATGGTTTGCGAATAATTTTTGTTGTAATCATCAATTGCCAAAAACAAATACCGACTGCCTTCCGTGTTAAACATTCCTTCGGGCGAATAACCTTGAACTGTTGTTGTATTGGCTTCCGAGCGGGTCACATAATCAGTTGCATAATTATAATATTGTTTTCTATAACCTAACATCCACCCCATATTCATTTGTATGGGTCGGTTTGGTTCATCACTAATTCGCCAGTCAATATTAAATCGCAATTCAACCAAATCACCATCTAAATTGGTTACAGGTATACCACCATTACTGGTTCCACGAATATCCCTTACTAAATTAAATTTTTTAGTAACCTCGTCATAATAAGCACCAATGCGACTTAATCGGTTATTACTGGTATCGTTGAAAACATATTCATTTAAATACCGCATTAATGTGTTGGGAGTATAAATACCGTCTTTAATTTTAATGACATGTTTTGTTTGGTTTAATACCGTTACATCGTTACTAATATTTGCATTGTCAGCATTATTACTACTTACATCAAATAATTCTATTGTAAATTCGTTTGTTTTATTTATGCTGGAAAAGGTGTAGTATAAGTCGGGTATTTCGGCGGATTGAAGTGTCATCGAAGTAACATTTTGAAGTGTGTTGTTTAAATCGATGTTAAAATTAGATGATTTAGTATTGTAATAATCGTTTCGAAACATGGTATTAATATTTAATACGGCTGCTGTTTTTTCGCGATTGATTGGATTTATTTTGGAAGTTAAGTCTTGCTTAGGGTTTTTTTTAATTAAAAAATGTTCGCCATGATATGTATTGCTTTTTTCTAAATTTTCTGTGAATTCTTGCTGCGTGATATCAGATTGGCTGTTGATGGTTATTAATTTATTCATTGCCTTTTTAAGAAAGTCGACCAATGGTGCTTTCTCTCCCAATTCTATGTTTTGATTGGATTCGATTTCATTAATATAATTTAAACATTTATGATGAATGTTTAATTGATTTACTTGTTCTTCTTTTAATTCAAATATATCATATAAATCACTTTTAGAATATTCATCTATTTGTAGGCAAAAGTCCATATAATAAATTATTATATAATAAATTATTGATAATTATCTTATTTAATCGTATCTTATTTAATCCTACCTTATTTAATCCTATTTAATCCTATCTTATTTAATCTTATTTAATCTTATTTAATCCTATCTTATTTAATTAAATATTTTCTTATAATATACTAATTATGAGTGGAAGTTTTAAAAATCCAGCAATCTTAGATGATAATATGACATCAAACGATTATATAAATTCCAAAAAAAATAAGCAACTGTTTTGTGATATTAATAATTCCAAGTCAAAGGTGCATAAAGTGAAAGGTGGAAAGTTGTCACAAACAGCAAACCATTCCACATTGATGGCAATGACAAAAGGTTATTTTGATTATTATCAAACAACAGATGTATCAAATGCTTTTTTTACAACATACAATGAACAAATTATTAATAATGATAATTGTGTTACATATCCATCAAGTAATACTGATATAAGTAGTAATTATTTTGGTAGTATATTAACTACATATGAAGATGGTTATCAAGCGATTATTGACTCCAAGGCATTTTTCCAAAATGAATATGCTGAAGTATCCGAAGAAAACATTACAATCACAGACCAACATAAAGTAGGAAAGGTTAAATGCTTTAAAATGCATGGAGAAATCAAGAAAACTTAATATATTTATACTTAATTTACAAATATATTAAGAATTGGATAAAAATGTCGGTTGATAATTAAGGTGGGGTTTCCCCATTTGAATCTGTAAATTTTTCAGCACGAGCTAGAGCGGCTCCTAATATTTGCGTTAACCCTTCTTGTGGTAATGATGGGATTGTCTTAAGTATTTGGTCAATACCGCATAGTTCTCCAGTGGCTGCTTCTGTTTCTTCGGTGGGTGTGGCTGCTCCTTCTCCTTCTTCAGCGGGCGCTGCTGCTTCTTCTCCTTCTCCTTCTTCAGCGGGTGCTACTTCGGCGGGTACTGCTGCTTCTTCAGCGGGCGCTGCTGCTTCTTCTCCTTCTCCTTCTTCAGCGGGTGCTACTTTGGCGGGTACTGCTGCTTCTTCTCCTTCTCCTTCTTCAGCGGGTGCTACTTTGGCGGGTGCTGCTGCTTCTTCTCCTTCTCCTTCTTCAGCGGGTGCTGCTGCTTCTTCTCCTTCTCCTTCTTCCGCGGGTGCTGCTGCTTCTTCTCCTTCTCCTTCTTCAGCGGGTGCTACTTTGGCGGGTACTGCTGCTTCTTCTCCTTCTCCTTCTTCAGCGGGCGCTGCTGCTTCTTCTCCTTCTCCTTCTTCAGCGGGTACTGCTGCTTCTTCTCCTTCTCCTTCTTCAGCGGGTGCTACTTTGGCGGGTACTGCTGCTTCTTCGACAGGCCCCGCTGCTTCTTCGACAGGTGCGGCTGATTCTTCGACAGGTGCGGCTGATTCTTCGACAGATCCCGCTGCTTCTTCGACAGGTGCGGCTGCTTCTTCGACAGGTGCGGCTGATTCTTCGACAGATCCCGCTGCTTCTTCGACAGGTGCGACTGTTGTTCTTTCTTCTTCATTTGTAGGAATGGCGTCATCCGGAGTTAAATTAATCTCAAATTCTTCTCCTCCTTCTCCCTTATCACTATCTCCTCCTCCCATCATTACATTTTCTTTTATTTTACAAATGGGGTTAGTGCTACCGGGATAGCATTCTCTAAATATATCTTTTACAAAATCATTAATAAATCCTTTGCCTGTATCCAAATGATTAATATAATCGGAATATTCCAACAAATTTTTCATTGATTTTCCTTTATAATACAAACATTTTGGGAGAGAAAATCCACCTTTTTTATCTACTACTTCTACATATTTCCATCCATTACCAATATCTCCATTATCAAGTATATTGTATAATACATTTTTAAATTTAAGAGTTGTATTATTCATTGTATATATATAATATATATAAATGAATTATTTAATATTAGTTATTAATAACTTAAATAATATTAAATACAATTAAAATTCAGTATCCCACGCCGTCACTGCTTTGTTACCGGCTCTAGATGCTAAATAAGATTTCTGCTCCGCAGTTTCACAGGCACATCCACCCGTTCCACTAACCGTAGAATGCTTGCAACATTCAGGTTTAAAATCATTGTTACCATAGTAAAACAATTGTCCTTCTTCCATTGGAACACTTACTTTTTCATAATTTTCACCAGGTTCATATACTTTTTGGTATTTATCATTGTGAACGCCATTCGATGTGCTATACAATAAGTTAGACATACCTTCCTTGTTAATACAACTTATGCATGTATTGCTTATAATAAATCCAACAACAAGTATTATTATTAACAAATTGATGATATTAAGGTTAAGAGTGATTGAAATATTACTCATATAAATATTAAATAGATAATATTTAAAATTTATTTTAATTTTTTCATAGTAAATTACTTATTGTGTTCAACCGCTTAATTATTTAAAAAATATTCTAAACAAGCATTAAAATCATATATTTTAACATCGTCTACATAAAACATATTTTTATCTGTTAAAATGTGATACAATTTATTTTCATGTTTACTGTTCTTAATATGCGTTTTATGATATTTTGCTAAATCAGATTTCTCAAATATTATATTATTGCCTTTTAAATCAAGGGTATCATTAAAATAGTTAAATGTATTTTTATTGTCCAGCGATTGAACAACTCCAGTAACAACCACACCGTTTTTCAATATCTCTCCCACTTCAATATCTTGAATATATTTTTTCTCACCATTTTCCAATTCAATTACAGTATTTTCAAAGAAACCACTATTTAAGTATGTGTTGATGTCTTTTTTGGTGTAAATGTATTTTTTATTTTTAAGTGTTAATATTTCACTAATCGTCACTTCATCCCAATCCATAAAAACCGTATCATTTATTTCTATTTTTTTGGAATTGGTATTAATACAATACACCAAGTCTTCTTTTTCACTTAAACGAACCGCTCGTGGATCATTTTCAACACTGATCCAGCCCATCAATGGGTTATACACCGTATGATTTTCAGTTACAATAACACCATTTAAATTATACATCGTATTACCCACCGCACTTGTTTTAAATACACTGGTAACAACATCGTTGTTTAATAATACATCACCGGGAACCAGTTTCGATATAGCAACCGCTCCATTTACAGTGTCTATTTTAGTATCTTTATGAAAACAGTTTGATTTACCGGGTTTAGATGGTATACTACCAACGCTTATAAGTAATGCTTTCGCTATGTTCAGCTTTATAATAATCATCAATGTCATAATTGCAACATAAAATATGGTAGCCGAGATCGCTACTGGCCAAGTAAATGGTAAAATCCATAATCCTACAATCATTGCCGAAGCAGCAATCATTCCTGCAATAACAAGATCCATAAAACTACCAATAAATGCTCTTAGTGCGGAAAACTTGGCAACCAATGCGTGCAACAAAGTGATAATGACGGCATTCATTTTGTTTAAAACATCTTTCATATTAATATACATTTTCTGTATGGGAATAATAACACTACCGATACGGCTGATAAAATACTCCATTAATACTCTCATTTTTCCAATTATATTTGCCGCTAAAGTTTGAAGACCTCCACCAGAAGAAGCCAATTTTTTCAATGAGGATGTCAAGCTTTCAATGGTGTTAATGACTGGTTTTGTAAATACATCAACAATTGATTTTAAAATTAGATTTGTGCATACTGAAAAGTTTTTACTGGTGCTTTCAAAAACGGTATCATTTGGGTCTTTATTAATCATTCCAGCAAAAGGTATTATACCTGGACGACATCTTATATTATTCCAATCATCTTTTAATTCATTTATATTAGACTTTATATTAAAATATGAAAATACAAATAAAAATGCGATTATAACTATAACTGTTATAGATACAGAACTCCCGTATTTTTCTAAATATGTCTTATTTCTGTATAATTTATTTACATTTAAAATAAAAGTATCGTTCATCTTATATATAAAATGGATAATAATATGATTTTCGCATTCTATTTAAAGTAATATTTAAACCACCACATTAATCTTCCCAGTCCCAGAAACTGTATTCACCCACCGGAATGATGTGAGTAGATGTGACCAGACAAGATAATGTATCACTATACATATCTGTTTTTTCTGCTAAATTGAAGAATTGGACAGGTATTAAATCACCTGTGCTGGGGTCAATAATTTTATGACTTCCCGTAACCAAAATGTCGGCATTTAGTTGTTTACTCCATATTTTATAAAAACGGTGTTGTTCTCCGCCTTTAATTTTTAAAGTAGCAATCACATCGATGCCTCCTTTAATTTTTTCACCAATCTTAATATTTTTCATTTTCTTTACTGTTCCATCGTTCATAGTTACTGGTGTATCTGGTGAAAAGCATAATAATCGAATGGTTTGTCCAATTGGGCCTCTCCAAAGACTGGTTCCAGTTAAACCACCGGATTGTATCATATTGGTTATAACAACCATTGTTCCGGCAAACTTATAAAATACATCTTTCATATTAACAATAAAAAACTGCATTTTCGCCATTATACCTTTAAAAATATTTAGTATATCACCTCCTGCCATACCAAATCCCTTAGTCATGTTTGCCATAATAACGGTTAATGAACTAACAGCACTTAATATGCCACCGGCAACATCACCTAATACATCTAAATTATTGAAAACTGGTTTTAAAAATGTATTCATTAGTGCTTTTTGAATTTTTCCAATGCAAAATGCAAAGTTTTCCATTGAATCGTATCCTAAATAACCGGCAAATGGCATTGCTATGGGACTACATTTGTATTCGTCCCAATTATCTTTAATTTTTTTCAATCCTATTGCTAAAAATGAAGAAATATACAATATAATAAAAGCAACAATAATAAGTATGGCCGTATATACATCGCTATTTTGTGTTGGCGATTTAACAACTGTTTTTTTCATCATATTAACACTTCTTAAACCTTGAATAACTTCCATAATAAATTATGTTTTGATTTTAATATTTTAAATTTATTAAAATCAACCTTAAATAATTATTACAACACTTTTGCTTCTACTACATTTAATTCTGCGGCTTGTCCGCCGACAATCATGGCGTTTCCCAATGCGTTCATGCTAGCTCCGGTTTGTCCTTCATGTTGTGGCAACTCCATCCCTTCCAACACTGCGCCGCCTTTACTACCGCCTCGTAAGTATAGTTTTTTTAGTTGCTTTTGTATTTTTTTTCTTGCTTTTTTAAGTGTGTGTGCTAATTTTCGCTTGGGTATATGTTTTAAATGTATTCTGTTTTTCATTGTTTTCCGTATGTTCATACCTTTCTTACTTTTCATACCTTTCTTACTTTTCATGAATTTCTTACTTTTCTTACTTTTCATGACTTTACCGGCTTTTTTTGATTTTTTTTGCGTGTTTTTTGTTGCTTGGTTACGCTTTTTACTTTTAACGTATTTAATTTTCATTTTTACAACCATTATATAATTAACGCGTAAAATAATATAAACAATAAAAATTATTATTTAGTATATTAATTATAAATGGATGA